>JADMIO010814513.1_pt1 | contig 50545 bp, 5 predicted proteins | sample 8958161 | NCBI WGS metagenome assembly JADMIO01 (sample SAMN16585339, study PRJNA669376) | soil metagenome | isolation source: Crop rotation soil | place: USA: Cullars Rotation, Alabama | collected 2011 | reverse complement strand
GCCGCGACTTCAAGTCACGTGAATTCCAAGCTTCGGATCCCACTGTGCTGGAAAGGGGTGGAATTACACACGTTCCTATAGATGCAAATGACAACAATCCATGTACATTTGATGGATGTAATACTGCAACAGGCGGATTTAATATTCCGATTAATCCGGATGATGGAAACCTTTGTACAACTGATGGTTGTAATTCAGCAACAGGCGGAATTTTCCATACACCAGTTGATGTGAATGATAATGATCCTTGTACAAATGATGCTTGTAATTCAATTACAGGTGCTATTACACATATCAATGACATTCCAGTTGTTTCTACAACACCAGGCAACATATTATGCTACGGCGGTTCTACATGTGTAACTGTTAGTGCGGTTGGAGGAGTTTCTCCATATTTAGGAGTTGGTTCCCAGTGTGGATACACTGCAGGTACATTTACTTTCGATGTTACTGATGCTCGTGGTTGTACAGGTACTTCTCAGCCAGTTGCATTATTAGAACCTGAGAAACTAGTAGTAAGTACATCAAGCAATCCATCTGATTGCTCTGCAAATACAGGTACTGCAACAGCGTTCCCATCGGGAGGTACACCAGGTTATTCATACTTATGGTCTCCGGGTGGTCAAACAACAAATCCTGCTACAAGTCTATCTTCAGGAAATTATACTGTCTTAGTTACTGATGCAAACGGATGTACTGCAAGTCAGCTTACAGCTGTTGGATCTACTGGTAACACCCCTGCTCCACCGACATTTATCAGCGGACCGGCAGGAGTTTGTAAGAAACAAAATGGGGTATTATTCTGCGTATTCCCTGAGCCAGGTGCAGTTTATAACTGGACATTACCTACAGGAATTACTGCAGTTGGTCAGGCCACTGGTCCATGTATTTCTGTTAAGGTCAGCACTAAGTTTAAAGGTGGATTTATTTGTGTACGTGTTAACAATGCATGCGGCACAAGCAGTCTTTCTTGTAAGAACGTAGTAATGATCAAGAAAAAACCAAAAACTCCGCTTGACATTAACGGTTCTGTATCGCTTTGCCCTTCAACAGATGGAAGTTATTCAATAGCTCCGGTTGCAGGTGCATCAGGTTATATCTGGTCAGGTCAAAATGGTTTACAAATTATTTCTGGTCAGGGTACAACATCTGTTGTAGTTAGAGCACCGGCAGGATTTAATGGTGGTGATCTAAAAGTAAAAGCATCTAACTGTGCAGGTAACAGTGGTGAAAGAAAACTGAAACTTGTAACTATTCCTGCTAATCCAGGTGGAATTCAAGGACAGGATAACGTATGTAAGAGCACAAACCAGTCATATTCAATAAATCAGGTTAATGGCGCAAATACATATCTGTGGGCTGCAACGAATGGTGTTGTAGTAATTTCAGGTCAGGGTACTAACAGTGTTGTTCTTAGATTTACGGGAGCAACTCAAAACACTACTCAGATTTCTGTGATTGCTCAAAACAGCTGTGGTAATTCAAATATTAAAACTAAAAACATTAATATTAATTCTAACTGCAGAACAGCAATTGATGTAGCTGGAAGTGGAAATGAAACAATGCTTTCAGAATTGAACGCATATCCTAATCCAACTTCTGGTAAAATAACTCTAACCTTTAACTCTTCTTCGAGTGCTAAATACTCTATTACGGTAACAGACTTAATAGGAAAAACAATGATGCGTAACGACATCAACGTTCCTGAAGGATTTAATTCAAAAGACTTAAACCTTGAGAATTTATCTAAAGGAGTTTATTTAGTAACCGTTCAAACAGAAGGCGAACAGTCCAGAACAATAAGGGTTGTCGTAGAATAAATTAAATTACTTTTTTAAAAAAGTCCGCCGTAAAACAGCGGACTTTTTTTTTACCAATTTTTTTAATCTGATTACACCGTAAATCAGCCATTAACCAAATTAATATTTACCTTTTTTGTTAATATTTGTGGAAATATCTTTTATTTAAATGTCATTTAACAATGGGACCCAACATGGCGTCTATCAAGCGATTCAGAGGTTTAATAGCAAATTGTTTATAAATTTAATTTGGCAGTTTAACATAAAAAACTTATACTTGTTTTTGAATTAACTCAAATAATTATTATTAAATATTCCAGTAAAAAATATTTTTTATTAATTGATAGCAGGTAAATTGAGTTATATTCAATTATTATATTAAAATAATTTAGTTTTTTAGATTCATTGGTGCGACATGAAACACACATTCAGTACCACATATGAAATAGTATATTCATGCCTGTCTTCCAAGTCAGGTAAATTTTATTTTTTATATATAACCTCATTTTCAAACAATTTAGAATACTTCACGCATTGATGACCCAGATTATTTTTTTTCAATTATAGCATATTACATCTATTATTTGAAAAAAAAATCCTTCGATGCAAATCAAAATTGAATTCGCAACATTATTATAAAAACTTAAATTATTAAAAATTAAAAATACTTAACCAAACAAAACATGAAAAGTCATCTTTACTTTAAAAGAAATTTAAATTACAGAACAGGAAATTTTCTACTGATTTTATTTCTGTTTATTGCTCTTTTCGCATCAAATATAAATGCGCAGATCACTGTAGTTTCCGGTGGGGTTAGCTTAAATCCCAGCTATCCTTCGTTTACAACAGCGACTGGATTATTTGCAGCATTAAATGCAAATGCACAAACTGGTCAGGCAATTGTTATCAGGATTGATGGTGATGTGACCACAGAGGATGGAGCGATTGCTTTAGGGGCTGGAACATGGACAAGCATTTCAATTAATCCTAATGGTGCAAGAACAATTTCCGGAACTGTTTCTACCAAGCCAATGATTGACTTCAATGGCTCTGATAATGTGACCATAGACGGATTAAATGCTAGTGGAAATTCACTTACAATTTCAAACCTTAGTAATTCTGCTACCAGTACCGTAAGTACCATTCGATTTATAGGAGGAGCCACTTCAAATACAATTACAAATTGTTCTGTACTTGGATCTTTTTCAGGTACTGTCGCAACAAATGGAGGAAATATATTTTTCAGTACAGATGCGTTAACAGCAAATGGTAATGATAATAATACAATTTCAAATTGTAATCTGGGTCCTGCCAGTGCATCACTTCCAACAAAATGTATTTATGGTAATGGGTCACTTACAACTACTGCAATTGGTAATAGTGGAAACATAATTAATAACAATAATATTTTCGATTATTTTGGTGCTGCTGTCACAAGTGCTGGTATCGCAACAGGTGGTGGCTGTAACGCATGGTCAATAACAAACAACCGGTTTTATCAAACTGGTACAAGAACATGGACTACTGGCGCAATTCACAATGCAATAAATATTCAAAATACTACTGCTACAAGTGGAGCGCAGGGATTTACAATTACAGGTAATATAATTGGTTATGCGAGTAACACTCAAACCGGAACTTATACATTGACTGGGTCAACAGGTAAATTTAATGGTATAACGTTTAATGGAATTACTGGTGGAACAATTTCAAATATTAACTCTAATACTTTTGCTTCGATTAGCATGACAGGAGTAACATCTAGTGGTACAAGTTCCTCCAGCCCATTCATGCCTGTTTTCATCAACAATGGTTTAGTAAACAATAACAGTAATACCATTGGAAGTCAAACCGCTACTGGATCTTTAGTTTTTACCACTACTACAACCACTGCAACAGATGTTTATGGTATGCTAAATTTCGGAAACGATGCCTGGACAACAAACAACAATCTTATTGGTGGCATTTCAGTAACAAACCTTGCTGCATCTGGAACTTTTATCATTTATTGCATGAGAGGTTTTACAGTTGTTGGTCAGTCATGGACTTCTAATTTGAATTTTATTGGAGGCACAATTGCAAACTCAATTCAGTTAACAGCAACTGGAGTATCGTCACAAGTAATTGGTTTAGGTGGTACAACGCAACCTTCTTTATTTACAGGAAATACAATTCGCAATCTTACAACTAATATTGGTACAGGTACGACAACTGCTGCTTCAGTAATTGGAATAACAACAACAGCAACAGGCGCAAATCATACACTATCTCAAAACACGATTTTCAATTTAACTAATACAAATGCAACTGCAGCCAGTGTAGTTACAGGTATTCAATTCAATGGTTCAACAGTGAATTTGGTAGAGAGGAATTCTATATACGGCTTAACTGTTGCCAGTAACAGTGCATCAGCTGAAGTGAATGGAATCAGGGTTGCAGGTGGAACAACTACTTTTAGAAATAATATGATTGCAATCGGTGCGGGAATTAGTAATGCTGTTCTTGTAAACGGTATCATTGAAGTTGCAGGTACAGACAATTATTTTCATAACAGTGTATATATAGGTGGAAGTCCAATTGCAGGTTCAGCAAACTCATTTGCATTTAATAGTACAGTAACAACTAATACAAGGAGTTTCCGTGATAATATTTTTGTGAATGCCAGAAATAATTCCGGAGCGACAGGAAAAAATTATGTTGTTCAGGTTGGTGGTACTGCAGCAAATCCTGCAGGTTTAACTATTAATAATAACATTTACCAGGTATCTGGTTCAGGCGGTGTATTTGGGCGATTTAATGCACTTGATGTAGCAAACCTCACCCCGGCTTGGAAAACGGCAGTCGGTCAGGATGCAAGTAGTTTTGAAAGTAATCCTCAATACAACGATCCAACAAATGCTACTCCTGATCTTCATATAAATCCTTCCATTTCTACACCTGCAGAAGGAAACGGAGCAGACCTGGGAGTATTAAATGATTTCGATGGACAAACCCGTGCAGGATTAACTCCAGTAGATATTGGTGCTGATGCAGGAAATTTTACGGGACTTGATTTACTTGCACCGACTATAACATATACTGCTTTAGGAAATACAGCATCATTAGCCAATCGTTCATTTACGAATGTATCTGTTACCGATGTAAGTGGCGTAAATGGTACATCAGGAACACGACCGCGAGTTTATTATAAAAAATCTACTGATGCGAATGATTTAACCGGATGGAAACAAGTTGAAGCAAATGGAAGTGTTTCGGCATTTGACTTTACAATAGACTATACATTATTGAATGCAGGAAGTGTGAGTGTTGGAGATATAATTCAATATTTTGTTGTTGCCCAGGATCTCGCGACAACTCCAAATGTTGCAATTAACTCTGGAAATTTTGCTGCGTTTCCAACAAGTGTGGCATTGACAAATACAGCGTTTCCTATTGGAGGAACAATTAATAGTTATACTATCGTTCCTTCAATTAGCGGAACTCTGGTTGTTCCTTCTCTTACTTATCCATCGCTTACCTTATCAGGTGGTGCATTTGCTGCAATCAATTCAGCAGCTGTTGTAGGTAATATAACAATTGAAATTGCCGGAGATCTTGCCGGAGAAACAGGAGCTATTCAACTGAATGAATTTGCAAGTCCATATACAGTAACTATCAAACCAACAGGAGGAGCAAGAAATATTGCAGGTACGTCTGTTGGTGCTACTGCACTTATCACATTAAATGCTGCCGACAGAGTAATTATCGATGGTTCATTGGCAGGTACATCAAATACTATTTGTCCGGCATCAACTGCTTCGCGAGACCTGACAATAACAAATACAAATTCTAATTCTTCAAGTGCAGTAATCTGGTTGCAATCGAACGGTGTTAATGGTTCTACAGATAACACAATCAAGAATTGCAATATAGTTGGTAATAGCGGTACAACAACACTTATCGGAGTTGGATCAGGAAGCTCAACGATCAGTATTACTTCAGCAGGAACTGGAAACAATAACAATTCATATATAAATAACAATCTTAGTAAATCACAAATTGGTATTTATTCTGGTGGCGCCTCTTCAGCAAATAAAAATACAGGCACAGTAATTAATCAGAATCTGATTAATACAGCTTCGCCAAACAATGTTGGTAAAGGCGGAATACTTGTACACTTTGACAACGGTACACTTATATCTGCAAATAATATTTCCGGCATAAGTGTTTCAGGAGATGCATTTGGTATTTCTTTAGGAGAAACATCATGGGTTGCAACTACAGCAACTGGAAACGAGGTTACTAATGCAACAATTACTAAAAACATTATTGGTCAGGTTGTGGGTTCCGGAACAAATAGCGCAGCTGGAATTATTGTAGGACCTGCCGCAAGCGGAACCATTCTAATTGCAAATAATATGATCTATGGAGTTATTAGCAATGCAACTCCAGGAGATATTGCTTCCGGTATTTTTGTCATAGGCGCTACAGGTGGAACAACACAGATTTACTATAATACCGTTTACATGAGCGGAGACAGAGGTGCTGGTACAACTGCAAATTCTTTTGCGCTGGCAATTTTTGGAACAACTCCTGTTGTCGATGTTAGAAACAATATTCTTTTAAATACTCAAACAACATCATCAACCGGAAAAAGTTATGCAATTGGTTTAGGATATTCTTCAACAGTGGGTAATTATGCAAATCTTACTTCTGATCATAATGACTTTTTTACAAGTGGAGCGAATGCAGCTTTTGCTTGCACCGGAACATTAAATTCAGGTACTGACAGAACAAGCTTAGGAGCATGGACCACAGAAACAGGTCGTGATGGCGGCGGATTTACATTTACATTCTTACCGGTATTTACTTCGGCGACCGATTTACATATTGTTGCAAATGATCCGATCAACCTTCCATTGTATAATGGTGCTGCAACAGTATCTGTGACTGATGATATTGATTGCAACTCAAGAGCAACAGATATAGGTGCGGACGAATTCTTCCCTCCTGCATGTAGTGCTGTCGTTGCAGGATCTGTTAATTCTACTAATAACGGTCCATTCTGCGGATCAGGTTCTTCTACCCTATCTTTTTCTGGTGTGAACTCCGGTGTGGGATTAAGTTACCAATGGCAGTCATCACCTGATAATACCTTTGCAAGTCCAACTAACCTCGGAACAGCAGCTACACAAGTTGTTAATCCTGGTGTTGGAACTACTTTTTATCGTGCTATTGTAAACTGTGCGACTGATGCAAGCACAAGCACAACAACACCTGATTATTCTTTAACGGTTTATGCAATACCAACCGCAACAGTAACTCCGGCAGGACCGCTTAATATTTGCTCTCCGGCTACGCAGTTACTAACGGCAAATACAAGTGCAAGTAATCCTACTTATGTTTGGTCGAAGAACGGTACTGCAATTCCTGCAGAAACTAATCCAACCTATCTTGCGAGCACGAGTGGAAGTTATACTGTTACTATTTCTGAAAATGGATGTAGCAGTACTTCAACTCCAGTCGTAATAACAGTAAATCCGGAAGTAATTGCTACTGCATCGGGTCCTGCGAATCCAATTTGTCTTGGACAGGAAACTACGCTTTCTGCAACTGCAACAGCAGGGATTAATGGAATGCCGAGTTTTAATATTACAGCTGCTTCTGGTCCAATTTCATTAGCTGTGCCTGATAATTCTCTTACAGGAGTTACACAATCAGTTTCAATTTCAGGTTCAGGGTCTGCGGTTATCGATGCAGGAAGCATAATTAGCGTAACTGTTTCTGCAACTACAACTTTTAATGGTGATCTCGATTTCTATTTAGTCGGTCCTGGAAATTGTGGTACTCTCGAACTTTCAACAGATAATGGTAGCAGTGGTGATAATTATGCAGGAGCAATTCTAGTTACACCTAGCGGAGCAACAAACATAAATACATTATCAGGAGCCACTAATAATATATCTGGAACATGGAAAGCTGAAGGATCTTATAATACTGCTCCTGGCTTAGCTTCCGGAACATCAAGTGGATCTTACACATTACCTGCTGTTAGTATTGCGGGGTGTCCTGTAGACGGAAGTTGGACATTATTCGTTGGAGATGATGCAAATGATGATTTGGGCACACTTACTCAATTTGATTTAAACATATCAAATACAGTAATCGGAAACTTCACTCACGCATTTTCCGGCGGATCCGGAACATTCTCTGCAACCAGTTATTCCGGTAGCAATAACACAACCGGTACTGCAACAATAACTCCTACGATTGGCGGTGTAAATAACTATACAGTAATCACTACTGCTCCGAGTGGTTGTACAAAATCCAATATTGTAAGCGTTACAGTAAATGATCCAAACGATGGTAATCCATGTACGGTTGATGCATGTAATACTACAAATGGTGTTGTAACAAATACACAACCTATACATAATGTAACAACGGGATTTGATTACTGCACATTGCAAGCAGCATTAAACGATCCTGCTACTACTAATGGAGACGTAATCCAGTTACGCGTTCCTAACCATTCAGAAGGCCTTGTTACAATTTCTAAATCAGTAACGATTAATGGTTTATTTAATACGTTTACTTCGACATCTGCTACTTACGGTTTAGATGTTGAAGCTCCAGGTGTTATTATTCATAATATAACAGTTAAAAATGCCGGAACTTTTGGTATCCAGGTTGGTTGTGGTTCTGATAATCTTACTCTAACAAATGTTACAGTCGATGATTGCGGAGGTACAGGAATAGGTTTAAATGGTTCTGATAATGCATCGATCAACAATCTTACTTCTACCAATAATGGCGGCAATGGTATTAGCATAACGAATTGCAACAATACAGTTATCAATGGCATTACAACATCTGGAAATTCATTCGGTGGCGGATTCAATGCAGGTATCGGTTTATTTACTTCATCGGTTTATTGTCTGCCAGCAGGTATTAACGGATTCACTTTAACAGGTGTTATTTCTATTGCAGAGTTAACGAAGGTTTATTCACAAAAGGATAATGCTTCACATGTAATTACCGGTCTAATCGGTTCTTCTATACAATGGGCTGTTGGTATTGCAGCGCTTGATCGTTCATACTGGCCCGACAAACCAACTGCATATGCTGTAGTTGATGCTTTATTTGAAGCTCCTTATAACTATCCTAATTCTGTTATTTATGTAGCAGAAATTTCAACAGAAAATTATTATGTCAACGATGATCCTAATGGTGATGCAACTCCTCCTATGTTGATTCAGGCAGCTGTTACATACCAAGCGCCAAATCAGACTATCTATGTTGAATCAGGTACATATAATGAAGATGTAAATGTCAACAAGACATTGAGAATACTTGGTACAAATGCAAACACAACTTCTGTGTTTGGTGTATTCGGTGGTGATGGTGCAACATTCCGGATAAACGCAAACAATGTTGAGATTGCAGGCTTCACGATTACACGTCTTGGAAATAATACAACCGACTGGAATAATCCTGCTCTTAACACAGCTGGTATAGCTATTCAGGGAACAAGTATTTCTGGTACATTAATCCGTGATAATATTATTACAGGAAACAGAACAGGTATTGATATCAATAACAGTTCTACACATACAATTAGAAATAATGATATCACTTTTAACCGTACTGGTTTAATTTTCCGCAACCAGACGGATAACTTAACGATCCTTGAAAATAACATCAACGACAACTGGACAGTTGGAGTTTTATTCCTTGATGGAAGTGGCGGTACAAATAGTCCGGTACAAACTGCATTGAACAGTAATGTTCATAATAATAACATCAGTGGTAACTGGTATGGCCAAATCCAGGATCGTCAAAGCGGTGGTTCATTACCGGCACCTGGAACAAATCAGAAAAACTTTACATGCAACTGGTATGGAGCTGTTCCTCCGGTGAAAGTTACAACCAATTCTACTGAGCCGGGATATGCAACTCAGATTCCGGTTGCTTACGGTGGTTTGGCAACTCCTCCGGGAGGACAACCTGATATCGGTGGTACTGCTTCTGCAAATTTCGTTTATGCTCCATTCCTACTTTCAGGAACAGATACAAATGTTGAAACAACGCCTGGGCAGGGAACCAATGGATTCCAGCCAGCAGCAGGTTGTGCTGCACCTTGTGCACTCGTATTAACTACTTCTACTACGGTTGCTGGTTGTCCTGCATATAATGACGGAACTGCAACTGTAAATATCTCCTCTGGTGGCGTTGGTCCTTATACTTATTTATGGTCAACAGGTGCTACAACTGCAACTATAACAGGATTGACTGCTGGAACATATAATGTAACTGTTACAGACATTAACGGATGTACTGCTTCCACTTCTGCTACAGTTACAAATACTCTTACAGGACCGGTTCATAATATTAATACTGGTTTAGATTATTGCACAATACAAGCCGCTGTAAATGCAGCTCCAACATTGGATGGTCATACACTTACAGTTGATCCGGGAACTTATAATGAGCAGGTAATCGTAAATAAATCGTTAACCATAAAAGCATCTGGTATAGTTAAACCTGATGTAAATTATACAGGTGTTGTAAGTGGCAAACCAACTTTGTTTGATGTCACTGCTAATAATGTATCGATTGAAAACATTCACTTCAATGTTGATCTTTCAAAATTACGCAGCGCAATCATTGCAAGTTCTGTAGGCCTCGATAACATTAGCATTATCGATAATACAATTGATGCTTATGGTGCGCCAGCAGGTTCATTCGGTGATCGTAATGCTGTAAGCGTAAACTATACCGGAACTACAAATTACAGAGTAGCAGCTGGTGGTGTTAACAATATCACATTTACAGGAAATATTATCAATGGAACATTACCAGCAAGTTTCTTCCGCTCGGGAATTTCAACGGATGAAAGTGGCGGTACATATACTGGCAATACAATCCAGACAATTAACCACGACATTCTTGTACGTTTCGGAAGTAATGGTGCAATAACGATTTCTAATAATAATTTCAATGGTGGCGGTGTTGAATTAGCTGAACAAAATGCGGGTGCAGGCGTCGTTACCGTCTCATCAAACATCTTTACTGGTGCAGGTGCGCCTGGTACCGCTGTTCTGAGAATTAAAAATAATTACAACAGCAAAACCCATAATATTACAGGTAACACATTCAACTCTTATGATTGGGGAGTTTCTCTGGAAAATGCAAATAGCGTTACACTTGATGGAAATACGTTTGCTACAGGTTTAGCTACTGCTCATGCAATTGTTGTAAATACAAAATCTATCAGCAGCAATTCCAGTCTGATTGTTCAGGTTCCGGTTGCAGCTACAATTACAAACAACAATTTTAACGGAACAGGCAATGCTTTAACATTCCAAAACCATGATAGTGATAATGATTCTTATGGAACATTTACAATCGGTGGTGTTGGCAGTGAAAACAATTTTGCCTCTACCCTTTCTTCATTCATCGTTTTAGATGCACAATCAGGTTCTTCAAATGGTTCTGTATTCCCTGTGTATCCAACAACAGGTACATGGCCAACTACAATGGCATTCTGGGCAACTAATCTTGATGGAAGAAATAATAAATATGATGTTGGCTCAGGACTTCAATTACCTTCAGCAATGTCATTAACAAATCTATTCGCAGTTGAAGACAGGATTCAACATTCTATCGATGCAAGCGGACTTGGTTTTGTAACAATAAAATCAAACCACGATTATGTTACTGTTAATAGTTTTGTAACTCCTGTCACTACTGCTGCAAGAATTCAGCGCGGTGTTGATGCATCTTCAAATGGCTGGACAGTAAATGTCGGTCCTGGTTCGTTCATCGATGCTGTTACTGTAAACAAACAGGTAAACATTGCAGGACAAGGTCAGGGTATAACTAATGTTTATCCTTCCACCAGCAATCCTAATTGTGGTGGTGCCGGTGGTGGTTCTTTATGTGCAGGTTCAAGCAATGTATTCCTTGTTCAGGAAAACAACGTTGTGATACACGACTTAACTATCGATGGTGATAATACATCACTTACAAGTGGAACAGTTGTCGGAGGCGCTGATCTTGATGCTCGCAATGGTATCATTACGAATCACACGTTAGGAGTTTATCAAAATCTTGAAGTATATAATGTAACTATTCAGAATATTTATCTCCGTGGTATTTATGCTTCATCAGGAGGTTCTTTTAATTTCCACAATAACGTAATCGCAAATGTACAGGCTAATCCGGGATCAATTGGAATGTTCAACTTCGGTGGTTCAGGATTCTTTACGAACAATAATGTTACTGATTGTAACGATGGTATTTCTTCCAACTGGTCAACAGGAACTGTTTATTCAGGTAATACAGTTTCAAGTTCAGGAAGTGGAATACACTCCGATAACAATGGAGGACTTGGCGGAGTAGCTGACGTTATCGATAATAACCTAGTTCAAAACAGCGACGTGTTTGGATATGGAATCTGGGTCTTTGCACCATATCGTAATGTTCAGGTTTCTCATAATACTGTAAAGAATGTTGACGTCGGAATGGCATGTGCAGGGCAAAATGCTCCTGTTACGCCAGTCTTCTTTGAAAACGAAATTGACGGGCAGAATAAAGCAAATAGTACCGGAATGTATGTTACGACAAACCTGTTTGGTTTTGGAAGTGCAAATGTTTCCGTAGACTTCAACAACAATTATGTTAAAAATAATACTGGTGACGGATTCTTCCTTGAATCTGAAGCTGGACAGTCACTTACTTTACAAGCGCATAATAATTCTATTACAGGTAATACTCCATTTAACCTGGAGAACGGAACGGGATTATCAGGTGCAGGTACATTTAATGTTGATGCTACTTGTAACTGGTGGGGAACAAATTCTGCTCCTGCTGTAGCTGCATCAATTTCAGGAACCATTACATATATCCCTTATTTAGCTGATGGTACTGATAATAGTGGTGCAATAGGTTTCCAACCTTTGGCAGTTTGCGCTCCTTGTGCATTAACAGCTTCGGCAACTTCAACTGATGCGAATTGTCCTTTATATAATGATGGAACAGCTACAGCAAATGTTACAGGTGGTGGAACCGGACCATATACTTACTCATGGTCAAATGGCGCGACTACTGCAACAGCGACTGGTCTTACTTCAGGACTTTATACTGTAACGATTACTGATGTTACTGGTTGCACAGCATCCGCTTCAGTAACTGTGAATAACAGTCTTGCCGGACCGGTACATAACATCAACACAGGATTAAACTATTGTACGATCCAGGCAGCTGTTAATGCTGCACCTACTTTAAATGGTCATACGATTACGGTTGATCCGGGAAATTACGATGAAGATGTGAACGTATTTAAATCACTTTCTATTCTTGGAGCAGGTGCAGGAAGCACAAGTATCCGTGGAGTAATTGGTGGTGATGGTGCTACTGTTCGTATCACTGCAAACAATGTTGTGATAGCTGGCTTCACCATTACTCGTATTGGTAACAACACTACAGACTGGAATAATCCGGGTCTCAATTCTGCAGGCATTGCAATCCAGGGAACAAGCATCACTGGTGCATTGATCCGCGATAACGTGATTACAGGAAACAGAACAGGTATTGATATCAATAACAGTTCTTCTCATACAATTCGTAATAACGATATTACTTTTAATCGTACAGGTTTAATCTTCCGTAACCAGACTGATAATTTAACGATTGTTGAAAACAATATCAATGACAACTGGACGGTTGGAGTTTTATTCCTTGATGCAAGTGGCGGTACAAACAGTCCGGTACAAACTGCATTGAACAGTAATGTTCATAATAATAACATCAGTGGAAACTGGTATGGTCAGATTCAGGATCGTCAGAGTGGTGGTTCTTTACCGGCACCTGGAGCAAATCAGAAAAACTTTACATGTAACTGGTATGGTACAACTTCACCGGTGAAAGTAAATACGAATTCTACAGAGCCAGGATATGCAGCTCAGATTCCTGTTGCTTACGGTGGTTTGGCAACTCCTCCGGGAGGTCAGCCTGAAATCGGCGGTACTGCTTCTGCTAACTTCATTTACATTCCTTACCTGATCACAGGAACAGATACAAACATAGAAACAACTCCAGGTCAGGGCACAAATGGATTCCAGCCTGTTGCAGGATGTTCAGCTCCTTGTAATCTTGCTTTAACTTCTTCTTCAACCGAAGCAACATGTCCTTCATTTAACAATGGAACGGCAACTGTTAATGTAACTGGTGGTTCAGGAAATTATAGTTACTCTTGGTCATCAGGAGCAACAACTTCAACAGCCAGCGGACTTACAGCAGGAAATTATACTGTATTAGTAACGGATCTGAATGGATGTACATCAACAACTTCAGTATCTGTAGGAACTACATATGCATTACCAGTTGTACCACCAGATGGTTCTAGTACTGTTCAATGCGCACAAACTCCTACACCTCCAAACGTAAATGATGTTTGTGGTAATCCTATCACGCCATCAGCACCGGTAACAAGCGGTAATTATGCAGGCTGCGAAGGAACATTGATTTATACATATACTTATACTGACATCTTTGGCGGATCAGTAAATTGGAAATACACTTATACAGTTGATCATACAACACCTCCTGTAGTTCCGGCCAATGGTTCTGCAACTGTTCAATCTAAACTTGAAGCAGTTCCACCTCCTACCCCTATTGTTACAGATGTTTGCGGTGCTCCGATTAATCCGGTATTGGTTTCTGTTGTTGAATCACCAAATCCATTAGTGTGTGAAGGAACACGAACTTATAATTACACATATACTGATTGTTCAGGATTATCATCAAGCTGGTCATTTACTTACACTGTAAATATCGACGATCAAGATGCATGTACTATTGATGCATGTAACACTGCAACAGGTGTGATTACTCATACACAGGTTAATCGTAACGACGGCAATGCATGTACATTTGATGGTTGTGATCCTGTAAACGGAGTATTCCATCTTCCATTTAATATTAATGATGGCAATGCATGTACTGATGATGCTTGTAATACATTAACCGGTCAAATAACTCATAACCCTATAAATACATTTGATGGTAATGCATGTACTGTAGATGGATGTAATACCATTACAGGAGAAATCCATACACCTGTTCACACAGACGATGGTAACGCTTGTACAATTGATGGTTGTGATCCGGTAAATGGTGTCTTCCACTCTCCAATCAATACAGATGATAACAATGCATGTACAGCAGATGGTTGCAATTCATTAACAGGAGTTTTCCACAACCCTGTTACTACGGATGATAACAATGCATGTACAATCGATGGTTGCGAATCAATTGGTGGTGTATATCATAATCCTGTATCAACGGATGATGGTAATGCATGTACAATTGATGGTTGTAATACTTCAACGGGCGTGACACATACACCAGTAAATACTGATGATGGAAATGCATGTACAACGGATGGCTGTAACACTTCTACTGGCGTATTCCATACTCCATTACCGGTAGACGATGGCAATGCTTGTACATTCGATGGTTGTGATGCAGTTAATGGTGTATTCAACATTCCTGTTAACACTGATGATAATAATGCATGTACTGTTGATGGATGTAATACTTCAAGCGGAGTATTCCATAATCCAGTAAATGTTGATGACAATAACTTATGTACAACCGATGGCTGTGAAACAGTTGGTGGAGTTTATCATACTCCTGTACCAACAGATGACGGCAATCCTTGTACGATCGATGGTTGTAATTCACTTACTGGCGTTTCACATGTTTCTGTGAATACTGATGATGGCAATGCTTGTACGACTGATGCTTGTAATACAGCTACAGGAGCAATCACTCATGTTCAGGCAAACACCAATGATGGAAATGCCTGCACTATTGATGCATGTAATCCTTCGACTGGTATCATTACACACACTGCAGTAAATACTGACGATGGTAATGCATGTACAACTGATGCATGTAATACATCAACTGGCGCCATTACTCACATTCCTGTAACAACAGATGATGGTAATGCATGTACGACCGATGCCTGCAATCCTTCTACGGGAGCAATTACTCATACTGCAGTAAATACGGATGATGGCAATGCATGTACAACAGATGTATGTAATACTTCTACAGGAGCTATTACTCACGTTCCTTTAGTTACGGACGATGGTAATGCATGTACGACCGATGCCTGCAATCCTACTACAGGAGCAATTACTCACACAGCAGTTAATACTGACGATGGTAATGCATGTACTACTGACGCATGTAATACATCAACTGGTGCTGTTACTCACGTTCCAGTAACAACAGATGATGGTAATGCATGTACAACTGATGCCTGCAATCCTTCAACCGGAGCAATTACACATGTTACTATTAATACTGATGACGGCAATGCCTGCACAACTGATGGCTGTAATACACTTACAGGTGAATTCCATAATGCTGTTTTAGTTAATGATGGCAATGCTTGTACATTTGATGGTTGTGATCCTGTGACTGGAATATTCCACCAGTCAGTTAACACAGATGATAATAATGCATGTACTGCTGACGGCTGTAACACAGCATCAGGTGTATTCCACAATCCTATAAATATTGACGACAATAATTTATGTACTACAGATGGTTGCGAATCTATCGGAGGCGTATTCCATAATCCTGTAGCAACGAATGATGGCAACTTCTGTACAATCGACGGATGCGATGCAATGACAGGTGTATATCATATTGCAGTAAATTCTGACGATGGCAATGCTTGCACAACAGATGCTTGTGACTCAGGTACTGGTGCAATAACTCATGTTCCAGTTGCAATCGATGATAATAATGCTTGTACTGCAGATGCATGTGATATATTTTCAGGAACTGTATTCCACACACCTGTAAATACAGATGATGGCAGCGTTTGTACGATCGATGGTTGTGATACAAATACAGGAGTATACCATAATCCTGTCAATACCAACGATGGAAACTCTTGTACCACGGATGGTTGTGATCCTGTAAATGGACCATATCACATTACTGTCGACATTAACGACAACAATGCTTGTACAACTGATGCATGTAATACTTCTACCGGAAGCATTACACATACAGCGATAAATACAGACGACGGAAACGTATGTACAACTGACGGTTGCAATAGTGTAACTGGAGTCTTCCATACACCTGTTTCTACAGATGATGGTAACGCATGTACTTCTGATGGTTGTGATGTCATCAGCGGAGTTTACCATAACCCGGTGAACACAGATGATGGAAATCCATGTACAGCCGATGCATGTAATACTTCAACAGGTGTAGTAACTCATACAAATGATTCACCAGTTGTAAATGCTACTGCCGGAACAATTGCTTGTTATGGTGGAACTACTTGCGTTACTGTCTCCGCTTCGGGTGGACAATCTCCATATTTCGGAACCGGTGTGTTCTGTGGCTATGGAATGGGATCATATACATTTGATGTTATTGATTCGAGAGGTTGTATTGCAACTAGTCCAGTGGTAAATATTAATGAGCCAACTAAACTTGTTGCAACAGGATCATCTACTCCAGCTAGTTGTTCTTCTAATGATGGAACTGCAACAGTTAGTGTTTCTGGTGGTACGCCATCTTATACTTACTTATGGTCTCCTGGTGGACAAACAACAAATCCAGCTACAGGACTTGCAGCAGGAAATTATTCATGCAGCGTAACAGATGCGAATGGTTGTAACACTACTGCTAATGTTGTTGTCGGTTCTGCCAGTGGTTCTTCTGGTGCTCCTGCGGCTATTAGTGGTGCGAGCGGCGTATGTAAAAAAACAAACGTAGTATACTGTGTTGACCCTGTTGTTCCAGGTGCTACCTCATATTCATGGACATTACCTGCAGGAGCAACGGTTGTTGGTTCTGCAACTGGTCCTTGCATCACGGTGAAATTCTCTACTAAGTTTAAAGGAGGATTTATCTGTGCAAAATCTGTTAATCCATGTGGAAGCAGTGCTTATACTTGTAAGAATGTTGTATTACTTACCAGTTCACCGACAACTCCGGTTTCCATTACAGGTCCAAATACATTGTGTCCTTCTTCAACAGGAAATTATTCAATTGCTCCTGTAGCGAATGCAAGCAGTTACACTTGGGCAGTAACTAATGGAATGACGATAGTTTCAGGACAGGGAACAACATCAATTGTTGTGAACACTCCGGCGAATTTCAACGGTGGAACTGTTAAGGTAAAAGCTGTAAATTGTAAAGGCAACAGTGGTACACGTTCTCTGAATGTTGCTTTGGGTGCTGGTTGCAGAATTGCAGCTAACAGCTCTATCAGCAATGATCAGTATAGTTCTAATGAAGCATTATCAACGTTGATTGCTTACCCTAATCCTACTTCTGGAAAACTTAAAATCACATTCAATTCTGATCGTGAGACTAGATATTCTATGAAGGTTGTAAATGTTTTAGGTAGCATAATGATTAACGAAGACATATCAGCGGTTGAAGGATTTAATATGAAAGAACTCAACCTTGAGAATGCTGCAAAAGGTATCTATTTCATAACAATTCAAACAGAAGGATTAGACGCAAAAACGATTCGAATTATAGTCGAATAATAATTAAACCTTTTATTAAGAAAGTGGTTGTTTACTAGTTAAACAACCACTTTTTTTTCACCCTCTATATAAATCATAGATTAATGTTATATTTAACAATATCCTCAATAATTCATCTAGTACAAATGATCTAAATGCCTGTAAATAGTGGGCTTCAACAGAATAAATTCCAAATTATTATTTGCATTCAACAGAAATTTTCGTTTAATTTATTCAACTTACCACAAAATTACGATACACATGAAAAACAAAAACTCCTCTCTGTTCAATTTTCTAATTGCCTATTTTTTTGTTTTGACAACAATACTATTAGGATCAATTGAATCTTTAGCACAATGCAATACATATACAGCAATACCACTTATTTCTGGAGCTACATCTACAAATGGTCGTGCACCTTGTGCCGGCCATAGCAGATCAAGAGCAGTTTATCTTGTTAGACCTTCAGATATGGCTGCCGCTGTAATTGGGCCGGGGTTAATTACTGGAATAGGCTGGACATATAATACTGTACCTGCTATAGCGGCTTCTGGTCCTTTAGTAATTTATCTTCAAAACACTTCAGATGTGACCAATACTAAAAGTACAACCTGGGCAACTGCTATTAGCGGAATGACTATTGTCGCAAATGCAACTTATAACCTTGGAACATCGAAGAATCTAACATTAAATTTTACTGGAGGCAGCCCATTTAATTATACAGGAGGTGGTGTTTATGTAGCTTTTGATTGGGGCTGTAATACAACTGTATCTCCAGTTACTATAGAATGTAATAGTTCTGTTGTAAATAGTCTTTTGGGAGCACAATCTACTGCAGCATGTCCGGGTACACCTGCATCAACTCTGGCTGCAAGTAATTTCCGTCCTGAAACAAAGTTTATAATGGGATATAATATTGAAGGGGTAATTTCTACTGTTCACACAAATGGTAAACTCGCCAACGGTCACTCTACCAATCATCAGATTTCAGCATCTATTACAAATCAGGGAATATCTACAATCACTAACTTACCTGTTACATTAAATGTTTCCGGTGTAAATACAATTAATGAAGTTCAAACAATTCCTTCATTGGCACCTTGCAGTACATCTACTGTAACTTTTAACTCATACACTCCGTCTGCAATAGGCGATAATACGATTACTGTTTCTATTCCTGCCGATGATAACAATGTAAATAATTCAAAAAATATTATACAACATATTACCACGACAAACATTGCATTCAAAGACGATGGACAGGCAAACACCGGTGGGGTTGGATTCAATTCTGCTCTTGGTACGATTGCCGCTAAATTCACTACCGCAGAAGGAGGGCAATTGCAAGCTGTCAATGTTGGATTTACAAATGGAACCTCTACTTTTCGTTTAGTTGTCTTTGGTGATAATGGTGGTCTACCTGGATCAATATTATACGAAGACCCTGCTGACAGGACGAATGCAAACGGACCATTGACAATCAATCCATTTTCACCGGTCTATTTACCTGCAGGCTCATTCTATATTGGATTAAGACAAACAGCAACCTCAAATATGGGCTTATCATACACAAGAGAAAGTCCGTTGCGTCCCGCAACCTTTTTTACTTCAACAACAAATCCTGAAGTAAATTGGAGTGATCAATCACCAGGCACATTCCGTTCAAACATTGAAGTTCAGCTTAGCCAGGCATGTTCAACAGTTAATATCGATGATGGCAATGTATGTACTGCAGATGCCTGCAATCCTTCTACGGGTATTGTTAGTCATACACCCGTAGATGTGAATGATGGTAATGCATGTACCACTGATGGATGTAATACTTCTACAGGTATTACTCATGATCCTGTTAATACGGACGATGGAAATATTTGTACCGATGACGTTTGTAATTCAATATCCGGAGTGAGTCATACGCCTGTAAACACAGATGATGGAGATGCATGTACACAAGATGGCTGCAACTCCGTCACGGGAATTTTCCATACTCCTATTTGTAATGATGTTACATTTAACTCTAACATTTTTATCCAGGGCTTTTACTCCGGTGGTGGCTTAATGCAAAATGCAGGCTCAGGATGTTTGTTTGTTGTAGGAGTTCCCGGTGCCAGTTCAACAGATGTTGACACAGTTACTATTAGTGTAATGAATGCTTCAAGCCCATATTCATTAATCCAATCGAAGAAAGGAATTTTACAAACAAACGGTAAAATAGGTGTTACGTTTACTGCCCCGGTTAGTGTGGGTAACAGTTATTATATTCGTCTGACACATCGAAACAGCATTGATACCTGGAGCAAGTTTCCAGTTCTATTAAGTTCGAACACTACTTACAATTTTTCTACTGCTCTTTCGCAGGCGTATGGAGACAACCAGGCAGACATAGGTGGAGGATTATTTGCAATTCAAAATGGCGACATAAATCTTGATGGTGCAATTGACGGTTCAGATTTTTTAGATATTGATGGACCAATTCAGGCTGGTGATGGAGGTTATGCACAAGGCGATATAAATGGTGATGGTGCAGTAGATGGTTCGGATTTTCTTGTTCTCGATTCAAATATTCAAATCGGAGTCGGTGTTGTAACGCCGTAACAATTTTTTTCAGGAGCAAGCATCCTGATATCTAATAAATGCCCGGTATAATCCGGGCATTTTTTTTTGAAAGCTACTTTATTGGTATTTAACCTTTATAAATATAGATGTTCCTTTACGAGGTGCGGAATTGATTTGGAAATCACCATCGATATTTTCCATTCTTTTTTTCATATTATTTATTCCATTTCCAAACCTAAATGTTTTATCAGTATCGAATCCTTTCCCATTATCCTTTATCGAAATAATCAAAAAGTTTTCATCCAATATAATTTTAATCAGAACTTCTGAAGCATCGCCATGCTTGGTAATATTATTCAATGATTCTTTTATGACGAGATAGATATTTCGTCTTATTTTACCTCCTACAAGTGCATCAGGAATATTTTCCGGAAAATGTATTTTATAGCCAATAGAACTGTTCGATAAAAAATCAGAAGAAAAAGAATTAATATATGCAATCAGGTTTTCAATCGTATCATTTTTTGGATTCATGGCCCAAATAATAGAGCTGATGTTCTCCTGCAGATTTTTTGAAGATGCCAGAACCTTATCAATATTCATTTCAACGGAAACAGGATCGTGCGAACTTTTCTTTATAACGTTTCCTAGAATCGAAATGCTGCTCAAGCCGGTTCCCAGATCATCATGCATTTCCATTGCTATACGGTTACGTTCATCGTCTTTGATTTTATTGTTGATCCTGTTTTGTTCTTCTTTCAGAGCTTCTCTTTCAATAATAGATCTTTGGCGTTCGTATTCGATCTTTTTTCTCTCACTTATATCCCTTACATGGAGCAATAATCCAGGTTTATTTTCAATGAGAATCTTTTTGCCAGTAATCTCCACTGGAATTTCTCCTTTGGCATCTGACCAAACAAAGCTTTCAATTGTTTTAACAGCACCTGAAAAAAGGCTTTTATAATCATTGAATACCTTTAACGATTTATCACCCGGAGTTAACTCTTTAATGTTTTTACCAATTAGTTTTTCAGGCGATAATCCCTGGAGATTTGCTGCGGCAGGATTGGCATCTATAATGTAACCGTTAACATCTTCAAGAAAAATAGCATCGGGAGAGTTTTCGAATAACTCTCTGAATTTTTTTTCACCTGCAATTATTTTTTCCTGAAACTCCTTGATTTCAGTCATGTCATGTGCTATGGCATAAATAATACCTGAGATAACATCGGGTGCTGCCACCCAATTCAAAACTTTATATGTGCCATCCTTTGTGAAATAACGATTTGTAAAATTAATAGTAAGAATGCCTTTGGATAATTTAGACATTTCTTTAAGAGTTTTCTCTTTATCGTCAGGATGTACAAAAAATAAAAAAGGTTGTTCTGTCAATTCTTTATCGGTCCATCCTAACGTTCTGCTAAAAGCCGGATTTACTTTTTTGAAAAATCCGTCTATTCCTGCTAGACAAACAAGGTCAATGGATCGGTGGAATAATTCTTCGAAATGTCTTTTCTCATTTCTCTCTTTCTTTAAAACAATCTTAGAAACTATTTCTTTGCCAAGAATTGTTAACACAGATCTTTGCTGATCAGTGAGCTTCTTAGGAGAACGGTCCATTACACAAAGAGTTCCCAAAGCGAAACCATTTGAATCGGTAAGTGGAAGTCCGGCATAAAATCGTATGAAGGGTTGACCATTTACGATTGGATTATCTTTAAATAAAATGTCCGTCATAGAATCCTCAACTTCAAATAACGTATCATTTAAGATTGCATGCTTGCAGAAAGATATTTCCTCTAATGATATTAAATCGAAATCACCGTATGCAGATTTACATATCAATTTATTTTCCATTGCAAGGCTGATAGCCGCAAATTGTGTATTACAGAAAAGAGCCGCCAATTCGGTCATCCTGTCGAATTCAATGTCGTCGTATGTTTCGGGTTCGGTATACCTGTTTAAGGGTACTTCATTGATCATAGAAGCATTCGGAATATTTTTTATGCTTTGAAAATCTTTACTTTTATCCAACATTGTTTGCTATTCTTAAAGGAATATCAGAAACGATTATGACTCTTTACTTATTTTTTATACCTTTTACATCTAAATAATAATACGACTTAAATAAATAATTTAAAACTTAATCAAGTTAATCAATTTTTAAAATTTAATTACTACAATTTTTCATATATGATTCTAAAACAAGAAAAATCACTTCAATTACTAAAACTTTGATCGAAACTACGATTATTTTTTTTATTTTCTAATTGAAAAAAAATGACCCAGATTAAAGTAACAATCATCGAGGACATTGAAGATATCAGGCAGGGTTTTTATTTTTTAATAAATACTCACAATGAATATAATTGCATTGCTTCATATTCAGATGCAGAAAAAGCATTGGAGGATATGAAAAATAATATTCCGGATGTTGTCATTATGGATATCGGACTCCCGGGAATTTCCGGAATTGAATGTACAAGGATAATTAAAAACAGATTTCCATCCGTTCAGATAATGATATGCACTGTCTTTGAAGATGACGAAAGACTTTTTGGCGCTTTGTCTGCGGGAGCAAGTGGCTACATTTTAAAAAGCACATCACCCAATAAACTATTGGAATCCATTAAGGAAATTTTTAATGGAGGTTCACCCATGACAAGTCAAATCGCCAGAAAGGTTGTAGAGACGCTTCAAATTCCTGTAAAGGCAAATAATATTGCCAGCGAGGAATACAATTTGTCATCGAGAGAAAAAGAAATATTGAAGTTACTTGCCGAAGGATATCGCAACAAGGAAATAGCAGAAAAACTTTTTATTACACATTACACTGTAAAATCTCACATCTATAACATTTATGAAAAACTCCATGTGAAATCACGGATTGAAGCGATAAATAAAATTTCAAAAAACAACTGAGGTTAAACGTACGTTAACTTTTGAAAAGCCTTTTAATTTTTTAGGAGAAATTTAATTACATAATATTTTTACCAATTAAAAGAAATATTTTACCAATTAATTATTAACAACCTTAATAATCTTATGAACACCTTTATCTATAAGGGTTTCCGGCAACAATTCTTATTAAAATATTTGGTAATTCATTCATTTTAGGTTAAACTTGAACAATTAATTAAGGATTAAAAAATAACCATACTATAAAAAAAGTTTAATTTTTCCATTATTTTCTATTGCCAGGTATAACATGAACACACATTTACATACCTCTTATAGAATAATATTGCGCACCATTGAGTCTAAAATGGATTGAAATTCCATGCCTAAAAAACTGGAAAAAAATTATTACGACCTATAAAATTAAAATCAAAACTAAATATCTCCACACATGAAAAACCAATTCTACTCAGTTTGCTCTTTAAAAAATATACAGAGCAGACTGCTAATGACCTGTTGCATTTTAATCATTTTTCTTTCAACAACAGGTTCATCTTATGCATTGCCCGTTCACAACATTTCCACGGGACTTGATTATGCAACTATATCTGCTGCTGTGAATGCAGTTTCAACTGTTAATGGTAATACGATTACAGTTGATCCGGGCACGTACAACGAACAGGTTCTAGTAAACAAAGGATTAATAATTAAAAATTCTAATCCGACGCTACCGATTATTGATTACACTGGAGTTCCGGGACTTGTTAGTGGTAAACTTACGTTGTTCGAGGTGACTGCTCCAAATGTGAGAATTGAAGGAATGGAATTTCGTGTTAACGTATCTACTCTCGGAAGCGCCATCGTTGCAAGTTCTGCAACCTTAAATAATTTTCAGGCTTACAACAATACAATTTATCCTTACAGATCATCACCAACTACAGTTTCATTTGGTCTTAGAAATGCAATAAGCATTAATTACGGCGCGTATCGCATCAATAGCGTAAACCCTGTGGTAACTGTCTCCGGAAATACGGTTGCAATGAATAGCGGAGCCGATTTTACAATGGGAACTTCGGACGATGCAAATTTCCGTGCGGGTATATCTGCAGATGAAGCCGGCGGAATATTTACATCGAATATTATTCAAACTGTCAGCCAGGATATCGAGCTTCGTTTTGGAGGCGCTGGCAATATCGATGTAACAAGCAATAACATCATTGGAGGTGGAGTTGAAATATCAGATTTTAATGCTGGAGCCGGAATCATAACTGTTCAGGGTAACACATTCAACGGAGCTATTGGAGCAGGATACTCTTCTTCACTAAGGCTTAAAGACAATGATCAAAATAAAACAACATTCGTAACGGGAAATACTTTTACAATGCATAATTGGGGAATTAGTCTTGAAAATTTCCGCAACGTAACTATTCAGAATAATGGCTTTACACCTTTTCCTGGTTCGACAAATTATCGCCACATAACCATAAACACAAAAGCAATAACGACGAGTTCAGCTACTGTGACACAAATTCCAATTGATGCAATTATCATTGATAATAATTTTATGCAGTCAGGAATTACGGGAGGCTATGGTATTGCATTTTTTAATCATGATGATGACAATGACTCATATGGTACATTCACGATCGGAACATCAGGTGCAGAAAATACATTTGATCTTGGAATAGGAAAGTTTATATTCTTTGACACACAAACTGGATCAAGCTTAGGATCAGTTTTTCCTCCATATAATGTAATGATAGGCGTAGGTGCTAGTGCTATTACAACTATGGCATTTTGGTCACAGAACATAGATGCTTCAAATAATAAATTTAACGTTGGATCCGGATTTGAAAAACCATCCGTTATGTCGCTTGCCAATCTTTTCAAACTGGAAGATAAAATTCAGCATGCTGTTGATGCAAGCGGTTTAGGATTCGTAACAGTCAAAGCAAACAATTCATATGTTACTACCAATAGTTTCGCATCACCGGTTTCTTCTGTAGCATCAATACAACGGGGCGTTGATGCAGCTTCCAATGGTTTTACAGTGAACGTCAACAATGGAACTTATACAGAAAATTTATTACTCAATAAAGAAGTTACACTCAGTGGAGCAAATGCAAACGTTTCCTGTTCTGCTGGTCGTGGTGCTGAATCTGTTATAACTACCTCTTCCGGAAACGGTAGCACTGCAGTAAGTATCCTCGCAAATAATGTTACAGTAAACGGATTTACAATTTCAAATCCGTCAGGTTCATATGGTATTTACAATAAATGTTTTAATAGCTCTACTGTTAAATACAATATCATTACGCAGATAGGAAATATTACTACCGGTGCCGGAGCCAGCTACGGTTTCGTTACTGAATGTGATATTGCAAACATTGCAAATATTAACGTCACTGAAAATTGCATTAACAATATACGTGGAGGAAAAAACCCTTCATTAGTTGGCAATCCTGCTAAGGCTAATAACGGAAGTGGTGTTGCCATCGGTGCAGGATTTTCTACAACTAACTTCGATATTTCCGGACTTAGCTTTACTAATAATAAAATCAATGCTATCACTGCATCTACTGCCGATTTTACAGATGGTGGAAAAGGTGCATATGGTGTATTAATTAATGTCGGTGCAAATCCCGTGAATACCGGTAAAGCAATTTCACCATTGGTTCAGAACAATGAAATCACAAACCTCGAAGGCCTCTGGGCGCATGGTGTCGGTCTCGAAGGAGAAACTCCGGGAGCACTTGTGTTGAACAATTACATCGACGGATTAATCGATCATAAAGGAAACACCGATGCTCTTGGTGTTTTACTTGAACAGAATGATGGCGCTTCAACTGTTTCAATTCGTGAAAACAGCTTTACAAATATGGCATTCGCACTTAAGAATTTAATGCCACCAACTGTAAATGCAACTTGTAACTGGTTTGGTTCTGCAGTACCGGGAACAGTAGCTTCAAAAATTGTTGGACCATTTACTTATACTCCGTATTTGACTGTAGGAACTGACAATAGTCCTGCAACAGGATTCCAGCCAGTACCTGGATGCTTAGCACCCTGTGCATTATTATTAACACCTGCTTCTACTGATGCAACCTGTCCTTCGAATAATAATGGTACAGCTTCTGTTTCTGTTATTGGCGGAACTGGAACTTATACATATTCATGGACACCAGGTGGAGGCGCTACTGCAACTATTACTGGATTAACCGCAGGAGTATATGTGGTTACAGTTACTGATGTGAATGGCTGTACTGCTTCAACTTCTGTAACTGTTTCTAATAGTCTTGCAGGCCCTGTACACAATATTAATACAGGATTAAACTATTGTACGATACAGGCTGCAATTAATGCCGGCGCTACAATTAATGGACACGTCATTACAGTCGATGCGGGTACATACGATGAAGACGTGAACGTAAACAAAGAACTTTCAATTAAAGGAGCAGGTGCCGGAACTACAAGCATACGTGGTATTTTCGGTGGTGATGGTGCTACTGTTCGTATCTCTGCAAACAATGTTGAGATCGCTGGATTCACGATTACACGTCTGGGCAACAATACAACCGACTGGAACAATCCTGCTCTGAACACTGCAGGTATCGCAATACAGGGAACAAGTATCACAGGTACCTTAATCCGCGATAATATTTTCACAGGCAATAGAACTGGAATTGATATCAATAATAGTAATAGTCATACTATTCGTAACAACGACATTACCTTTAACCGTACAGGATTGATTTTCCGTAATCAGACTGACAACTTAACGATCGTTGAGAATAACATCAACGACAACTGGACTGTTGGAGTTTTATTCCTTGATGGTAGTGGCGGAACAAACAGCCCGGTACAAACTGCATTGAACAGCAATGTTCATAATAATAATATCAGTAATAACTGGTATGGTCAGATCCAGGATCGTCAAAGTGGTGGTTCAATACCATTGCCTGGAACAAATCAGAAAAACTTTACATGCAACTGGTATGGTACAACTTCACCAGTGAAAGTAAATACAAATTCTACTGAGCCAGGATATGCTGCTCAGATTCCAGTTGCTTATGGTGGTACTGCAACTCCTCCGGGAGGACAGCCTCATATCGGCGGTACTGCATCAGCTAACATTATTTATATTCCTTATTTAGTTTCAGGAACAGATGTAAATATTGAATCTACTCCGGGATGGGGAACAAATGGTTTCCAGCCTGCAGCAGGTTGTATTGCACCATGTGCAGCATTGATTGTCACTCCTGCTTCAACACCTTCACATTGTCCACCAGTTGCTGATGGTACTGCTACAGTAAGTGTTTTTGGTGGCTCTGGTTCTTATACATTCTTATGGACACCAGGTGGGCAAACTACAAATCCTGCTGTCGGACTTGCTGCAGGAACTTATTCTGTGCTTGTAACAGATATCAATGGTTGTACCGGTTCAACGAATGTGACTGTTGGACTTACAGGAAAAGTTCATAACATAAATACAGGAATGGAATATTGTTCTATCCAGTCAGCAATCAATGATCCATTGACATTAAATACACATACGATTGTTGTCGATGCAGGAACATACAATGAAAATATTACAATAAATAAATCCTTAACTATTAAAGGTGCAAATGCAGGAATCAATTGTGCTTCGGGTCGTGGACCTGAGTCTATTATTTCTGCTGCAGGACCAAGCGGAAGTGTTGCAGTAAATATTTTGGCCGACGGTGTTACACTGGACGGTTTCAAAATAACAAATCCAAGTGGATCATATGGTGTTTATGAAAAAGGATTCAAGAATATTACTGTGCAGTTTAACATCATAGATTTTATTGGGAATAATACTACAGGCTCTGCTCCTACTTATGGAGTCTCCATTGAAATGGGAGCAAGTGCAGACATCTCTAATATCCAGATTTCTGATAATTGCATTAGTAACATACGTGGTGGAGAGAATACTTCTTTAACCGGAGCTGCTGGTAAAGCAAATAATGGTAGCGGTGTTGGAATTGGTGCAGGTTTCTCAACAGCTAATCAATCTTGTGATGGCTTGTTGATATTAAGAAACATGGTGACAAATATTTCTGCTTCAACAATCGATTTCAATGATGGTGGTAAAGGTGCATATGGTGTCTTAATCAATGTAGGTGCAAATAATGCTAACCCTGGAAAAGTAACCAATGCTTCGATAAAGGAAAATGAAATATCAAACCTTAACGGTCACTGGGCACATGGTATCGGTCTTGAAGGAGAAACTCCGGGCGCTATCGTTTTGAATAATACAATTTCAAATTTAACTGACAGCAAACCTGTTGCTGATGCTGTTTGTGTATTGATTGAAGATAATGCAGGAGCGGCAACTATTTCTATCAGAGAAAACAGTTTAACAAATTCTGAACTATCTCTCAAAAACCTGATGCCTCCTACAGTTGATGCAACTTGTAACTGGTATGGGTCGCCAAGTCTTTCTTTTGTGACTTCAAAAATCAGCGGCTCATTTGTTTATGCTCCATACCTGCTTGTAGGAACAGACAATAGCACGGCAATCGGTTTTCAACCGGTTCCAGGTTGCGTAGCACCATGTGCTTTAATACTTACACCTGCTTCAACCGATGCAACATGTCCATTGAATAACAATGGTACTGCTTCTGTTTCTGTTTCAGGTGGAACAGGTGTTTATACTTACTCATGGTCACCAGGTGGTGGTGTTACCGCGACAATTACAGGATTAAATGCAGGAGTTTATATTGTGACTGTAACTGATGCAAATGGATGTACAGCCAGTACGTCTGTTACAGTTTCAAATAGTTTAGCTGGTCCTGTACATAATATAAACACGGGATTAAACTATTGTACGATTCAGTCAGCGATCAATGATGCATTAACTCTAAACGGACATACGATTACTGTTGATCCAGGAGTATATCCTGAAAATGTTACATTAAATAAGAGTCTAACAATCCGTGGTGCAAAAAGCGGAGTCGATGCAAGAGGTCGCGTCGTTGGTGTTCCTAATCCACTCGTTGAATCAGTTGTAGGAACAGGAACTTCACCTGCTTTCAATCTTCAGGCTGTTTCATCAAATTCTATTATTGATGGCTTTGCATTGATCGGTAACCCGGGTGGTACTGATGGTGTGATATCAAATCTTGCAGCAGCAAACCTGACAAACATTACTATAAAGAATAATTACATTAAAGCAACCGGCAGTACTGGCGCTGCTATTTGGATGGCAAGAAGTATAGTTGATTTGACGCTTGACAAAAATGAAATCATAGGTTCGACTGCCGGTACTCAGGTAATTTTCCTTAGTACAAATTCTTATAATGGATTATTTGTAACAAATAATAATATTCTTGGTTCTGGTGGCGTATATGGAATATTTGTAGATGGAAACCGAAATGTTGGTACAAGTTTAACTCCACGTAATCCACTTATTCAGTCAAACCTTTTTGAAGGACACCAGGCAGCAATAAATGCGGGTTCAAGATCATTGGAAAATGCACAGGTGCTTGAAAACACATTTAACAATAACAGCGTAACCGGTTTCCAGGGAGGTCCTAAGAATTCTAATTTCGCAAGAAATACATTCTCAAATAACACACAGTATGGAATGTCGTTGACTGCTTTCGGAAGTGTTGATCCATTAAGAGGAGGACAAGGAACTACTATTCAGAATAATTTCTTCTTTAACAATGGAAATACTCCTGGAATTTTAGGAACAAATCGTTTCGGTGATATATTATTAAGTAACCAAACTGCGGGAACGCAGAATTCGAATACGATTGTTAACAACAGTTTGCTAAGTACGATATCAATCTATAACAATGAACCAGATGGAGGAACCGATCCGGTACATGCAACTTGTAACTGGTTTGGTTCTACTAATCCTGCTACTGTAGCAGCTAAGATTATTAATATTCCAGGAGGTATTACATTATATTCTCCTTGGTTGACAAGTGGAACAGACGTAGATTTAGTAACTCCGGGTTTCCAGCCTGCTGCAGGTTGTATTGCTCCTTGTGCATTAGTATTAACACCTTCTTCTACTCCATCTCATTGTCCACCAGTTGCTGATGGCACTGCATCAGTTAGTGTTTCCGGCGGAACTGGATCTTATACATATTTATGGACACCGGGCGTAGCTGTATCTTCTACGGCAACAGGACTTGCTGAAGGAACTTATTCTGTTTTGGTGACAGATGCTAATGGATGTACTTCATCAATTAGTGTGACTGTTGGACTAATTGGAAAAGTTCACAATTTAAATACGGGTAAGGAATATTGTACGATTCAATCTGCAATCAATGATCCATTGACAGTAAATGGAAATGTAATCAGTGTCGATGCAGGAACATACAATGAAAATATTACGATTAATAAATCTTTAACTCTCACAACTGCAAATGCAGGAATAGATTGTGCCGGAGGTCGCGGACCTGAGTCAATTATTTCCGCAGCTGGCCCAAGTGGAAGTATCGCCGTTCTCATTCTTGCGGATAATGTTACCATCACTGGTTTTACAATTACAAATCCAGCCGGATCTTATGGCGTGCAGGAACAAGGTTTCAACCATATCAACGTCAGCTATAACATTATTACCAGTATTGGAAATAATTCAAATGGTTCATTTCCGACTTATGGTGTTTCCATTGTAATGGGAAATACAGCCGACATGCAAGATGTTCAGATTACGGACAACTGTATAAACAATATCCGCGGTGGTGAGAATACAGCGTTAACCGGAGCACCTGCTAAAGCAAATAATGGAAGCGGTGTTGCAATTGGTGCAGGATTTTCAACTGCAAATTATAATATCGAAGATTTAGTTATACTCAGAAACAGAATTGATAATATTAAAGCTTCCATTCAACTTTTCGATGATGGTGGAAAAGGAGCATATGGAGTTCTGATTAATGTAGGTGCAAATGCTGCATTTACAGGAAAAGCAATTAATCCAATAATAAGTCAGAATGAAATAAATAATCTTGAAGGTTTATGGGCACATGGTATTGGACTTGAAGGTGAAACTCCGGGAGCTTTCGTTGTAAACAACATCGTAAATAATCTCATAGATCATAAGAGTGGCACAGACGCTGTCTCTGTTAAAGTTGAACAGAATGATGGTGCTGCAAGCATAAATATCCATGAGAATAGTTTTACAAATTCTACACTAGCTCTTGTCAATACCATGCTACCAACAGTTAGTGCAACATGCAATTGGTATGGTACAAATGCACCTGCGATTGTCACATCAAAAGTCATCGGTCCATTTAGCTATACACCATATTTAGTTAGCGGCATTGATGTTCTTCCTGTAATAGGTTTCCAACCTCTTGCAGGTTGTGTTGCACCTTGCGCACTTACACTTAACACAGGTTCGAATCCAGCTTCTTGTCCTTCATTCAACAATGGAGTGGCAAGTGTAAACGTTACCAGTGGCGAACCAGGACCATTTATCTATTCGTGGTCAAACGGTGCGACCACTCAGGTTGCTACAGGTTTAACTCCTGGTAATTATTCCGTAACAGTAACAAATATTAATGGTTGCACGGCAACAGCTTCTGTTACCGTGGGAACTACATACGTAGCTCCTGCAAAACCAGCGGATGTAACTACGACTGTTGAATGTGCACCAGCTGTCGCTCCAACACCTCCGATAGTAACTGATGTTTGCGGAACACCAATTACACCTTCAGCACCTGCAATTTCAGGCACCTATGTTAGCTGTGAAGGAACTAAAATCTATACTTATACATATACTGACATTTATGGCGGAACTACAACATGGGTTCGCACATATAATGTTGATCATACAATTCCACCTGCGGAATTCGGTGGTCCTGTATCGTCTGCAAGTATGGTACAGTGTGAATCTGCTGCTGTTCCTCCGGCACTTCCAGTATTTAAAGACGTATGCGGTAATATAGTTGCTCCAGGTGCACCTGCACTGTCAGGAACTTATAATACAACAACCAGCCAGACAATTGTTTCAGATTTGAGCTGGTCAGTTAGTACAGATAATCCTGTCAGCAATCTTTGTACAAATGGATTCTGGAATGGCGTAGGATCTATTCCTGCAAATGGAACTTATACTGTAGCACCTGTTATAGGTAATGCGGGAAATGCCACAACAGTAATTCCAGGAACAACTCCATTGTTAACCTCAAGCGATGTCAGGTTTTACAGGAAAACTTTCAACCTAACAACGTTGTCAGGTATACAGGCAACATTGCTTTCGTCAGTTGATAATGCAGTTCAGATTTGGATCAATGGATTCCCTGTTGCTCTTGAATCTTCATTAGCATTTGAAAATTTCAACGATGCAAATTTCAGTCGTATCGTTATCAATTCAGTCGGACCAAATGTAAATGGCGGTCCAGGCTATCAGGTTTATGATAACATTACTGCTGCAGATGCATCAAGCTTATTCGTAGTTGGCTTAAATGAAATTGTACTTGCTGTTGCAAATTGTGCCGGCGACGATGGAACTACCTCTTTTGAAGCAACAATAACTACGACAGGAGTATCCTGTGAAGGAACAATTATCTACACATACAATTATACAGATTGTTCCGGATTGAATACACCATGGTCATATACTTATACTGTTAGTCATACTATTCCACCAGTTGTTCCTGTCGATGGTTCATCAACTGTACAATGCGAATCAGCTGCAACAACACCGGTTCCACCGGTTGTTCAGGATGTTTGCGGAGCAAATATTCCTGCAGTGTTAACGAATACATCTTTTGTTACGACACAAAGTCAAATGTTTAATTTTACCGGCGGAGTCCAGACGTTTATTGTCCCTGCTGGTATTACTTCATTAAATATTAAAGCTTTTGGAGCTGAAGGTGGCGGTGGTTCCAGCAGCCAGCCTACAGGCATATTGGGAATTGGTGGATTAGGTGGTAGTGCAGAAGGAAATCTTGCTGTAGTCCCTGGAAGTACAATCAGAATATATGTAGGTGGAAAAGGAATGGATGGTGATCCATCTATTGATATTTCCACTTTAGGAGGATATAACGGTGGTGGTCTTGGCGGCTATGATAATAGTACATTTATTGCCAATGGCGGAGGAGGAGGCGGTGCTTCTGATGTTCGCGTTGGCGGTACTGCTTTAATAAACAGAGTAATTGTAGCAGCTGGTGGCGGTGGAGCAAGTGGTGGAAAAACTTTAGTTGCTGTAAATGGCGGTGACGGTGGAGGTTCCATAGGTGAAAATGGTGATACCGGCGGAGGTCCTACTTTAGGTGTTGGAGGTACAGGTGGTACTCAGAGCAATGGCGGTATTGCAGATATTCATACACGTGGAGCAGGAGACGGTCTACTTGGTGTTGGTGGAAAAGGTAGCTTTGGATTTGAAGCATTCGGAAGTGGTGGCGGTGGTGGTGGATATTATGGTGGTGGCGGCGGCACATCAAAACAAGATCATGGTGATGGTGATGGCGGCGGCGGCGGCGGTGGATCTTCTTATTTGGGAGGTGTAACTGGAGGTGCTACTGCTCAAGGAGTCCGTGCTGGAAATGGCCAGGTTATACTTTCATGGGCAGCCGCAGGATGCACTGGTACTAAAACTTATACTTATACTTATACAGATTGTTCAGGCTTAAGCTCAGAATGGGATTATGTTTATACAATCGATCATACAACTCCTCCTTCAGAATTTGGCGGACCTGTTGCATCTTCAAGTACTGTTCAATGTACTACTGATGCTGTTGTTCCATCTGTTCTTCCAGTTGTTAAAGATGTATGCGGAACTATATTAGCTCCTTCTTCAAGTACTGGACCTGTATTCACACCTGTATCACCAGGGTCTTGTGAAGGAACAGTTGTTTATACTTATACTTATACGGATTGTGACGGACTTCAATTCGTCTGGACGTACACTTACACAATAGACCGCACAACTTTACCTTCAGAATTTGGCGGACCAGTAGCGACAACAAGCACCATTCAGTGTGTTTCGGGTGCAGTTCCTCCTGTTCTTCCTGTTGTGAAGGATGCTTGTGGAGAAATTCTTCCTGCACCTGCTCCGGTAATAACTAATAATCCAGTTGCATTGACATGTGAAGGAACAAGAACCTATACTTATACCTATGTTGATTGTGCAGGACTTCAATTTATATGGACATTTACATATACGATTGATCGCACAACTCCTCCATCAGAATTCGGTACACCGGTTCCAACATCAAGCACACTGCAATGCCTTTCAGCTACACCTGCACCTGCAGTTCTTCCGATTGTGAAAGATGTATGTGGTAACACATTGCCTACACCAGCTCCGGATGTAATAACTGTTCCAGCATCTATCACTTGTGAAGGAACAGTATCATATAAATATACTTATACAGATTGTTCAGGATTATCATTTGAGTGGACTTACACTTATACAGTTGATCGTACAACACCACCTTCAGAGGTTGGTCCTCCTGCGGTGAGTGCAAGCACTGTTCAATGTCTTGGTTCTGCAACTCCTCCTGCAATTTTACCGGTTGTAAAAGATGCATGCGGTAATACAATACCAGCACCGGCTCCGGTCATAACAAATACTCCGGTTGCTATTTCATGTGAAGGTATTCGTACGTATACTTATAATTATACCGACTGTTCAGGATTAAACTTTGCCTGGAGTTATACTTACACAATTGATCATACAATTGCTCCAATAGTTCCAATTCCAAATGCAACAGCAACTGTTGAAAGCGTTGGTCAGGCAACACCTCCTATTGTTAAACCAACGGTAGCAGATGCTTGTGGTACTAATATCCCTCCAGTGTTGGTTTCTATTACAGACACTCCTGCTCCATTAGTTTGTGTCGGAACAAGGGAATATAAATACAAGTATGAGGATTGTTCGGGCTTAACTGCTTTCTGGACTTATACCTACACACTCGACTGGGATGATAAAAATGCATGTACGAATGACGCTTGTAATACTATGACAGGAAATGTTTCTCATACTCCTGTAAACAGAGATGATGCAAATCCTTGTACAATTGATTTATGTGATCAGATTAGCGGCGTATATCACATTCCGGTACATACTGATGATTTCAATCCATGTACTGTAGATGCATGTAATTCTATTACTGGGTTCATAAGTCATAATCCTCTTAATGTTGATGATGGCAATGGTTGTACAACTGATGCTTGTAATTCTTCAAATGGTCAGATAACTCATATCGTTGTTAACACCGACGATGGCAATGCTTGTACTGTTGATGCTTGTAATCCTGGCACAGGAGCCATTACACACACTGCTGTTAATGTGAATGACAACAATGCCTGCACAACCGATGCCTGCAATACACTCACAGGTCAGGTTACTCATACTCCTGCCAATGTCAGCGATGGCAATGCTTGTACAGTCGATGGTTGTGATACTAATGGAAATGTTATTCATACTGCTGTCATTACCGATGACGGCAATGCTTGTACAACAGATGCTTGTAATACTCTTACAGGAGTTGTCACCCATGCTGCAGCAAACACAGATGATGGCAATGGTTGTACGACCGATGCCTGCAACACTTCTACCGGCGCCATCACTCATACAACAATTTCTTCTGACGATGGCAATGCCTGTACGATCGATGCCTGCAACACAGCAAATGGCGATATCACTCACGTGGCTGTAAACACCAGCGATGGCAATGCTTGTACAGTCGATGGTTGCAATACATTAACCGGTGCTCAAACACATGTAAATCTTCCGGTCGATGATGGCAATGCTTGTACTACCGATGCTTGTAATTCATTGAATGGTGACATCACCCATGTGGCTGTCAATACCGACGATGGCAATGCATGTACGAACGATGTGTGTAATACATCCACTGGTACTATATCTCACCCTGCTGTAATTACCGATGATGGCAATGCATGTACAACGGATGCTTGTAATACAACAACGGGTCAGGTCACGCATATTCCTTTGGTGACCGATGACAATAATCCTTGTACGATCGATGTCTGCAATACAAATGGTGTGGTTACTCATACTGCTGTTAACGTAGATGACGGCAATGCATGTACAACCGATGCTTGTAATTCTACTACAGGTGCCATTACTCACCTTGCAGTAAATACCGATGATGGAAATGCATGTACGAACGATGTGTGTAACACTTCAACCGGAGCCGTAACTCATCCTGCCGTAATTACCGATGATGGCAATGCTTGTACAACGGATGCTTGTAATACAACAACGGGTCAGGTCACACACATTCCTTTGGTGACCGATGACAATAATCCTTGTACGATCGATGTCTGCAATACAAATGGTGTGGTTACTCATACTGCTGTTAACGTAGATGACGGCAATGCATGTACAACCGATGCTTGTAATTCTACTACAGGTGCCATTACTCACCTTGCAGTAAATACCGATGATGGAAATGCATGTACGAACGATGTGTGTAACACTTCAACCGGAGCCGTTACTCATCCTGCCGTAAATACCGATGACAATAATCCATGCACCATCGATGGTTGCGTCACTTCTACCGGCGTGACTCATACTCCTAAACCGGTCGATGACCTCAATGCATGTACAATCGATTTCTGTGATGCTGCTACAGGAAATGTCATTCATACAAATATTGATACAGACGACAACAATCCTTGTACTGCGGATGCTTGTAATACATCAACCGGAGCAATCACTCACATTGCAATTTCTACCGATGATGGTAATGCATGTACAACCGATGGTTGCAATTCCGTTACCGGAATATTCCACAACCCTGTTGTCATAAACGATGGCAATGCATGTACAGTAGATGCTTGCAATACTTCTACCGGTGCAATTACTCATGATGCAGTAATAACAGAAGATGGAAACCTCTGTACAACTGATGCATGTAATACAACTACCGGACAGATCACCCACATTCCGGTTAACATCGATGACAATAATCTTTGTACAACGGATGCCTGCAATCCAGGCACTGGAGCCATCACGCATGTTGCAGTTATCACAGACGATAATAATGTCTGTACTATTGACGGCTGCATTTCAACTTCCGGTGTATTCCATAATCCTGTTAGCACTACAGATGGTAATGCATGTACTACCGATGGTTGCGATCCTGTAAATGGCCCTTACCACATTCCTGTAAATACGAACGATGGTGATGCATGTACAATTGATGGTTGTAATACTTCAACCGGTGTTGTTTCTCATAATGCGCTGAATGTAAACGATGGCAATGCTTGTACAATTGATGGTTGTAATTCAACATCTGGTCCAACGCATACACCGATTAACATTAACGACGGCAATGCATGTACTATAGATGGATGCGATGTAATCACCGGTGCTACACATACTCAAATCAGCACAGATGACTTCAACGCTTGTACAATTGATGCATGCAACACTGTAACCGGTGCAGTAACTCATACTGATCAGTCTCCGGTAGTTACTGCAACAGCTGGAAACATCCTTTGTTACGGTGGTACAACGTGCGTAACTGTTACTGCAACCGGTGGACTTACTCCTTATTCCGGAACAGGAATGTTCTGTGGATACGGTGCAGGAACATTTAACTTTGATGTAACCGATGCCAAAGGATGTAATGTTTCTTCAGCTCCAGTTACAATTTCAGAGCCGTCAAAACTTACTGCAACTGCATCATACACTCCAACCAGTTGTTCAAGCAGTGATGGTTCAGCTACATGTACTCCGGCAGGCGGAACAGTACCTTATTCATATCTCTGGACTCCAACAGGACAAACTACCAATCCTGCTACGGGACTTGCTGCCGGTAATTACAATGTACAGGTTACCGATGCGAACGGTTGCATCACAAATGCAAATACGACTGTATTAGCCGGTGGTTTAGCACCACTTCAACCTGGACCAATTAGTGGTCCTGCGGGCGCGTGCCGTAAGCAAGCAGGTGTTGTATACTGTGTAACTGCAGATCCAAATGCCACTTCATATGTTTGGACATTACCAATTGGTGCTTCTATTCAAGGTGCTGCTAATGGTCCATGCATTACCCTTAAGTTCTCAAGTAAATTTAATGGTGGCTTCCTCTGTGTTAAAGCAGTAAATCCTTGCGGTAGCAGTTCAAATTCATGCATGAATGTTATTAAGCTAACTGCTGCTCCGGCAACACCTGTTTCAATAACTGGAAGCTCAACTGCATGTCCACTCACAAATGTTAACTATTCAATTGCTCCTGTATTAAATGCAAGCAGCTATGCCTGGACAGCGAGTGGTGGAATACTAATCATATCTGGACAAGGAACAACTGCTGTTGTAGTTAGTATTCCGGCAGGATTTACAAGCGGTAATGTTTCTGTAAAAGCACTTAACTGCAAAGGAAATAGCGGTAACAGAACTAAGAACGTTATCAAAGACCCAGGTTGCAGAGTTGCTCAAAACAGGGTTATTGATAATTCTATAAATCCAATGTTGGAAACATTATCACAGCTTAATGCTTATCCAAATCCTACTTCAGGCAAAATGACAGTTTCATTCGAATCATCCAAGGATGCTAAATATTCAATGAAAATTGCAAACGTGCTTGGTAGTGTTATGATTGACGAAACAATTAGTGCCGTTGAAGGATTTAATTCAAAGCTTATAAGTCTTGAAAACGTCGCAAAAGGCCTCTATTTCCTCACTATTCAAACCGAAGGTGACCAGGCTAAAACGCTTCGAATTGTAGTAGAATAATTTATAAAGACCATTATAGTTAGAGAGGCTGTCCAATTGAGACAGCCTCTTTTTTTTTATTACAACCAGGGATATTGTTAAAATCAAAAATCATTCGTGGAGATTAACAATCCATTTGCCAATAAAGATTTTTAAAAGACTAATTTTTTCAGATAATTATATTTAAAAAAGTATTTGAATTAATTAATTAATTAAAATCTTATTTTTGTCTCAAATGCAGGCTACTAAAGGGATATACAGGTAGCTGTTTCCTTATTTTATTTTTAATAATTAAGGCAAATACTGCAATTAAGAGAAGAATAATTATTAATTTCATTTCTATTAGTCAAAATAGGGATATTAATGACTTTGCGCCACAAAAATTACCTAATAATAACTCATGAAAATAACCACTACGCGAAGAGGCATGAACACAAATCTTTGTACTTATCGAATCCTGTTAATTATTGCAATAAGCATTTCCATATCTCAAAGTAGCAAAGCCCAGGTTTTAGTCGATGACTTTAACCGTGTAAATAATAACACGGTTGGCAATGGATGGGTCGAAAATGAATTGGCGCCATCATCTATAAGCATTTCTACCCAAAGCATTCAATTGGCTACTAATAGCATAAATGGACGTGAGAACCTTACTAAAGATTGTTCTTCTATTTTCAATACAACTCCTTCCGGGAATTTTTGCATAATGACGTGGTATGCAAACATCCGTCAGTCTCAGGCTGATCCTGAAGGATTCGACGACAATGCATACGGAGTTGCTTTTTCATTGGGTGGTACGAGTTCAACTTTACACAGTGGAAACGGTTATGCTGTAGTCTTTGGAGAATCAGGTTCAATTGATAATTTACGATTAGTAAAATACAGTGGCGGTCTTGATAACAACATTAATTTAACTCCGGTAATTGATGTAGCAGGAACTGACTTTGGCAATGAATATCTTGCAATTAAAATAACATTCGATCCTGCTACGAGTCTTTGGTCTCTTTATTACGCAAGTGATCCTTCAACTTTCCCAAATGTGCTCTCGGCTTCTTACACGCAAATTGGATCTTCTACATTCGACAATACTTATATAAACTCAGCTTTGAATTATGTGGGTTGTCTCTATAATCATGCTGCTGGTGCTACGGACAATGCATTCTTCGATAACGTATATGTTCCCGGTGCAAATAATATAAACATAAACAGTCAACCAACTTCTTCTCAAACTATTTGTATTGGATCCGGTGCTTCGTTATTCGCTAATGCAATCGGAAGTCCGACTCCAACAATAAAATGGCAAAAATTCAGTGGGACTTGGAATGATATCCCAGGTGCCTCGACAAATTTTTATAATATATCCAACGCTACACTTGCTGATGCAGGAAAATATCGGGCTTTATTTTCTAATGGCACTTGTAATCAACCGAGTAATGAAGTAAATCTCTTTATTAGTAATCCAACAGTAACTGCATCTGCATCACTAACATCTTTTTGTGCAGGTACCGTTACTAGTCTTTCAGCAAATTCAACAAATAATCTTCCGAATGCACTAAATTATTCCTGGTCTTCTAATCCTCCGGGGTTCAGTTCGACTGTTCAAAATCCGGGTAACGTCACTCCTTCTGTAGTTACAAATTATACTGTCATGGTTTCCGACCAGGTTAGCGGTTGCGCTTCAACTTCTTCTGTGGCAGTATTCATCACCAATACGAATGATGGGAATCCATGTACTACCGATGGATGCAATACATTAACAGGAATAGCTACTCATACACCTACCGATGTTAGTGATAATAATCCTTGCACAGATGATGCATGTAACAGTTCTACAGGCTCAATCACACACACTACAAATGCTTCTGCAAACCCGGATGACAACAATCCATGTACAATTGATTATTGTGATTCGAACGGTAGTGCTCATCATGATATAATAAACACTGATGACAACAATCCATGTACCATCGACGCCTGCAATATATCAACTGGCGCAATCACACATGTAAGTGTAAACACAGACGACGGAAATGCATGTACGATCGATGGCTGTAATTCAAACAGTGGAATTTTTCATACACCTGTAAGTACCGATGATGGCAATATCTGTACTGTTGATGGCTGTAATACTTCGACTGGAGTTTTTCATAATCCTGTAAATACAAATGATGGCAATGCATGTACTACGGATGGATGTAATACTTTAACGGGAATATTTAATACTCCTGTAAATACAGATGATGGTAATTTTTGTACAACAGATGGATGTAATACTATCTCCGGAGTGTTTCATAACCCTGTCAATCCCAATGATGGCAATCCATGTACGGATGATGGTTGCATTACTTCTTCCGGCATATTTCATACTAATGTAAATACAGACGATGGTAATGCATGTACAGCAGATGGATGTATTTCAACTTCTGGAATATTCCACAATACGATATCCACAGATGACGGAAATGTTTGTACAGATGATGGCTGTAATACATCAACCGGAGTTTTTCATAACCTGATTAATACAAGTGACGGCGATCCTTGCACTGATGATGGTTGTAATTCAACAACCGGAATTTTTCATAATCCCGCTAATACAAATGATAACAATGCATGTACAGTTGATGGTTGCAATACTTTGACAGGAATATTTCATGACCCTGTAAACCCGGATGATGGAGACCTATGTACTAATGATGGATGTAATTCCGTTACTGGTGTATTCAATAACCCAGTTAATACTGATGATGGAAATTTATGTACCGACGATGGATGTAAATCTTTAACAGGAATTTTTCATAATCCTGTAAATATTGATGATGGAAATGTATGTACCGATGATGGATGTAATTCATTAACCGGAATTTTCCACAATCCGGTAAATATCGATGATGGCAATGCCTGCACCATCGATGGTTGTAATTCATTGACGGGAGTTTTTCATGATGCTGTAAATGCTGACGACGGTAATTTATGTACCATAGATGCATGTAATTCAAATACCGGGGTTTTTCATATTCCAGTATCTACTGATGATGGTAATGCCTGTACAAATGATGGTTGCAATTCGCTGTCAGGAATATTTCATGATCCTGTAAATACCGATGATGGAAATGTTTGTACAGATGATGGCTGCAATACAGTTACAGGTGTTTTCCATAATACAATACCTACCGATGATGGTAACGCATGTACCGATGATGGTTGTAATTCAATAACAGGAATTTTTCATAATCCTTTAAATACTGACGATGGAAATATGTGTACGGATGATGGCTGTCTTTCATCGACCGGTGTTTTTCATAATGTTAAAAACACTGACGACGGCAATGCCTGTACAACTGATGGATGCAATACAAGTACCGGAATTTTCCATAACCAAATCAATATTGATGATAACAACGGTTGTACAATAGATGCCTGCAATACTTTAGACGGCACTATTACTCACGTTGGTGTTTCAATAGATGATAATAATATTTGTACAATAGATGCCTGCAATACTTTGATTGGCGTTGTAACACATGATCCTGTAGATGTAAATGACGGTAACGAATGTACAACGGATGCTTGTAACACCTCCACAGGAATTACTCATACAATTCTACCAGGAATAATTGACAACAACCTTTGTACAATCGATGGCTGTGATCCTTTCAGCGGAGTAATCACCCACACACCAATGCCAACAGATGACGGCGACCCGTGTACTCAAGACGGCTGCTTATCTAATACCGGCGTCTTCCATGTCAACAGAACTCCTGCACCACCTGCAAGTGGAGGCAACCAGGTTGTCTGTGCACAATCACCTGTACAAACTTTAACAGCAACCGCTACAGCACCAGCCGGAGCTCATGTAGTATGGTATGGCACACTTTCAGGAGGTAGCACGGTTACTCCTACATTATCATCAACTGGCACAATTACATACTATGCTGCTTCAAAACTTGATACATCAGAATGCTATAGCACTTCCCGTACTCCGGTTACACTAACAATTACAACACGCCCAACTGCAATATTAAGTGGTACGGGCAATTTTTGTAAGTGTGCTGATCATACTACCAGCTTAACTCTTACGGTCACTGGAAGCGGAACAATTTCAGGTATACTTTCTGATGGAACAACATTCAGCGGTGTAGCACCAACGATTACTGTATTAGTTAACCCGGCATCAACAACTATTTATTCAATTTCAGCCTTGAGTGATGCAAATTGTTCTGCGCTTGCCATCGACTTATCCGGAAGCGCAACTGTTACAGTGCAAACTCATTCCACTGCCCCTGCAGAAATCGGCGGACCAGTTGTTTCAAGTTCAACTGTTGAATGTCCTTCATTAGCTACTACTCCATCTGTGCTTCCTGTCGTAAAAGACTTTTGTGGAAATACTCTCTCTCCTTCGGGATCACCAATTATAGGCGGTACACATGCCGGTTGTGAAGGCACAATTACTTACACATATAATTATCAGGATTGTGATGGACACTCTTTCAACTGGGTTTATACATACACCATCGATCATACAATCATACCTCATCAAGTTGGCATTCCTGTTTCTACTTCCGGTGGTACTGTTGAATGTGCTTCCAATGCTCTGGCTCCAACTATTCTTCCATTGGTTAATGACAATTGTGGAAACGTTGTAACACCAACTGCTGCCTCGCCTGTAATTGGCGGTTCATATGTCGATTGCGAAGGAACAATTACATACACATACGAATTTAAAGATTGCTCCGGATTATCTTTCTTCTGGACTTATACTTACAATGTAGATCACACTATTAATCCTAAAGAAGTCGGAACTCCGGTGTCTACTTCCGGAATAGTAGAATGTGAATCCGATGCGACAAATCCTTCTGTGCTTCCTGTTATAAAAGATGTTTGTGGAAATATTCTTACTCCACTCTTAACTGCTGTCAACCCAGTTCCAGATCCAATTCTTTGTGAAGGCACTAAATCATATACATATACATACACTGACTGTTCGGGTCTTACCTTTGACTGGACTTATTCGTACATCATCGAGCGAACAATTCCTCCTACGGTTCCACTGAATGGTTCCGCGTTGGTTGAATGTTTAGCGCAAGCTGTTCCTCCACTGCTTCAAAAAGATTTAGACCAGGATGTAACCGGTAGCGGATTTTTCGCAAACGGTCCTGTACTGGGGCAATCATTTACTCCTTCGGTTACAGGTAAACTTACTCAGATCGATCTGTTTGTTATTAACCTAATTGGTACACCTGTATTCAGCCTGGAGATCTATCAGGGTAATGGTGCTGTCGGTGCACCGATTTATAATTTCAGCGGCTATTCATTTTCTGCTACTGGTTATCAATCGTTGATGCTTCCATTTGGAATTGCTCCTGTTTTAACTTCCGGAGTTCAGTATACATTCTTCATCCGGAATTATCCTGCTGGATCAATTGCACTTCTTGCTGCGGGTAATGTTTATGCCGGCGGTATAATGTATAATCAACCCATTAGTCCTGCTCCTGGCAATGATCTTGTTTTCCGAACTTCCATGAATGTTGCTCCTCCTGTTGTAGATGTATGCGGAACTTCTATTCCTACACCGGTTCCTGTTATCACTGATAATTTAACAGGATGTGAAGGAACAAGAACCTATACTTACAATTATACAGACTGTGCTGGATTAACCTCTTCATGGAATTATGTTTACACCATCGATCATTCTGATTTACCTGTGGAAGTGGGCGGCCCTGCTCCTGTTGCGAGCACCGTGCAATGTGCATCTGCTGCTACAGCTCCGACTCTGCCAATATTTTTAGATGCTTGTGGTGCTATTCTGACTCCGGCTGCTCCGGTTATCACAGGTACTTATAACACTTCAAGTTCACAAACAATTGTCTCCGATAATTCATGGAGCATAAGCACCGATAATCCTGTAAGCGATCTTTGCAATAATAGCTTCTGGAATGGCGTGATTTCTACTCCTGCTATCGGAACATACACACTGAGCCCGACGATAGGCAATACAGCAGGAGCAACAGATGTTATTCCTGGTACTCAACCATTGTTGGCGTCCAGTGATGTCAGGTTTTACAGGAAGACATTCAACTTAACAACATTGGCCGGCATACAGGCGACATTGCTAGCTTCGGTCGATAATGCTATTCAAATTTTCATTAATGGAAATCCAGTTGCATTGGAATCTACACTTGCTTTTGAAAATTTTGCAGATGCAGATTATAGCAGGATTATCCTCAACTCCGCCGGACCAAATGTAAACGGTGGTGCCGGTTACCAGTCTTACGATGCAATTACTGCAGCAAGTGCCTCTAGTTTATTTGTAATCGGAACAAATGAAATTGTACTGGCCGTTGCAAATTGCGCCGGCGAATCAGGTACGATCTCTTTCGAAGCAACAATTCAAACGGCAATCGAATGCGAAGGAACAATTGTATACACATACAATTACACCGACTGTTCCGGATTAACTACACCTTGGGTTTATACTTATACTCTTGATCATACTACTCCACCTGCAGAAGTAAATGGTCCTGTTTCTAACTCAAGTACCGTTGAATGTGTAAGCTCTGCAATTGCCCCTTCCATTCTTCCGGAAGTTAGAGACGTTTGCGGAAATCTTCTTACTCCTACTGGTCCAGCCATAACAGATCTTCCAGTTACACTTACCTGTGAAGGTTCACGGGAATTTGCTTATACGTACACGGATTGTTCAGGATTATCATTTGTTTGGATCTATACATACACCATCGACCATACAATCATACCACATGAAGTTGGCATTCCTGTTTCTACTTCCGGAGGTACTGTTGAATGTGCTTCCAATGCTCTGGCTCCAACTATTCTTCCATTGGTTAATGACAATTGTGGAAACGTTGTAACACCAACTGCTGCCTCGCCTGTAATTGGCGGTTCATATGTCGATTGCGAAGGAACAATTACATACACATACGAATTTAAAGATTGCTCCGGATTATCTTTCTTCTGGACTTATACTTACAATGTAGATCACACTATTAATCCTAAAGAAGTCGGAACTCCGGTGTCTACTTCCGGAATAGTAGAATGTGAATCCGATGCGACAAATCCTTCTGTGCTTCCTGTTATAAAAGATGTTTGTGGAAATATTCTTACTCCACTCTTAACTGCTGTCAACCCAGTTCCAGATCCAATTCTTTGTGAAGGCACTAAATCATATACATATACATACACTGACTGTTCGGGTCTTACCTTTGACTGGACTTATTCGTACATCATCGAGCGAACAATTCCTCCTACGGTTCCACTGAATGGTTCCGCGTTGGTTGAATGTTTAGCGCAAGCTGTTCCTCCACTGCTTCAAAAAGATTTAGACCAGGATGTAACCGGTAGCGGATTTTTCGCAAACGGTCCTGTACTGGGGCAATCATTTACTCCTTCGGTTACAGGTAAACTTACTCAGATCGATCTGTTTGTTATTAACCTAATTGGTACACCTGTATTCAGCCTGGAGATCTATCAGGGTAATGGTGCTGTCGGTGCACCGATTTATAATTTCAGCGGCTATTCATTTTCTGCTACTGGTTATCAATCGTTGATGCTTCCATTTGGAATTGCTCCTGTTTTAACTTCCGGAGTTCAGTATACATTCTTCATCCGGAATTATCCTGCTGGATCAATTGCACTTCTTGCTGCGGGTAATGTTTATGCCGGCGGTATAATGTATAATCAACCCATTAGTCCTGCTCCTGGCAATGATCTTGTTTTCCGAACTTCCATGAATGTTGCTCCTCCTGTTGTAGATGTATGCGGAACTTCTATTCCTACACCGGTTCCTGTTATCACTGATAATTTAACAGGATGTGAAGGAACAAGAACCTATACTTACAATTATACAGACTGTGCTGGATTAACCTCTTCATGGAATTATGTTTACACCATCGATCATTCTGATTTACCTGTGGAAGTGGGCGGCCCTGCTCCTGTTGCGAGCACCGTGCAATGTGCATCTGCTGCTACAGCTCCGACTCTGCCAATATTTTTAGATGCTTGTGGTACAATTCTGACTCCGGCTGCTCCGGTTATCACAGGTACTTATAGCACCGCACCTGTCGAATGTGAAGGAACAATTATTTACACTTATGATTATACCGATTGTTCAGGATTAACAACATCATGGACTTATACATATACGGTTGAACATTCCACTCCTCCTGCAGAAGTGAATGGTCCGGTTCCGGCATCAAGTACTGTAGAATGTATTAGCTCTGCAGTTACTCCATTAATCCTTCCGGAAGTCAGGGATGTTTGTGGTAAGCTGCTTTCACCAAGTGGACCTGTTGTAACTGATCTCCCTCTAACACTTTCATGTGAAGGCACTCGTAAATATGCCTATACATATACTGATTGTTCAGGTCTCTCATTCGTTTGGACATATACATATACAATCCATCATACAATTCCTCCGGCAGAATTTGGAATACCGGTATCAAGTTTAAGTACCGTTGAATGTTTAGATGCTGCAATAGTACCATCTGTTCTCCCGGTTGTAAAAGATGCTTGCGGAAACACACTCTCACCAGTGACGACGATAGGCCCGTTATTTACACCTGTTACACCAGGAGCATGTGAAGGAACTGCATCGTATTTTTATATTTACCAGGATTGCGCTTCTCCTTCGTTGCAATATATATGGGTGTACACTTATATTATAGACCGTACAACACTACCTAAAGAAGATGGAATTCCAGTTGCAATTTCAAGTACTGTCACTTGCGTTTCAGCCGCATCGGCTCCTGCAACTTTACCGGTGGTCAAAGATGTTTGTGGCGGAATTATTTCTGCTCCTGTTCCGGTTGTAACTGATAATCCAATTGCATTGACATGTGAAGGAACAAGAACCTATACTTATACCTATGTTGATTGTGCCGGACTTTCATTTGTGTGGACCTATACTTATACGATCGATCATACAGCTCCTCCAGCAGAATTCGGTGGACCAGTTCCGACAGCAAGCACAATGCAATGTTTGTCTTCAACACTGCCTCCGTCAATTCTACCAGTTGTGAAAGATGCATGTGGTACAGTAATTCCTGCTCCTGTACCGGTTGTAACAAGTACTCCGGATCCAATCACCTGTGAGGGAACAAAATCATATAAATATACTTACACTGATTGTTCGGGATTATCATTTGAATGGACATATACATACACGGTTGATCGTACAACACCACCTTCAGAGGTTGGTCCTCCTGCAGTAAGTGCAAGCACTGTTCAATGTCTTGGTTCAGCAACTCCACCTGCAATTTTACCGGTTGTAAAAGATGCTTGTGGTAATACAATTCCTGCACCTATTCCTGTAATTACCAATACACCAATAAATATTACGTGTGAAGGAATTCGTACTTATACATATAATTATACTGATTGCTCGGGATTAAACTTTGCCTGGAGTTATTCATATACCATTGATCATACATTACCACCGGTTATTCCGGTTCCAAATAGTTTATCTACTGTGCAAAGTGTCAACCTTGCAACCCCACCTATTATTTTACCTGTAGTAGTTGATGCTTGTGGAGAACAAGTTGGTGCGGTGCTTGAATCAATTGTAGATTTTCCTGTTCCACTGGTTTGTTTCGGAACGAGAGAATACAGATACAGGTATGAAGACTGTTCCGGATTAGCTGCCTATTGGACCTATACATATACGATCGACACCGATGATAAAAATGCATGTACTGTCGATGTTTGTGATCCATTTACCGGCAATGTGACATATACGCCAGTTAACAGGGATGATGCAAATCCTTGTACGATTGATTTATGCGATCCGATATCCGGTGTGTACCATATCCCTGTACCAATGGATGATTTCAATTCATGTACAGTTGATGCATGTAATTCTAATACTGGTTTTATAAGCCATGTTGCATTGAATACCGACGATGGCAATGCATGTACAACAGACGGATGTAATTCTACTACCGGACAAATTAGCCACGTTGTAGCAGACACCGACGATGGCAATGCTTGTACTGTTGATGCTTGTAATCCTGGTACAGGAGCCATTACACACACTGCTGTTAATGTGAATGACAACAATGCCTGCACAACCGATGCCTGCAATACACTCACAGGTCAGGTTACTCATACTCCTGCCAATGTCAGCGATGGCAATGCTTGTACAGTCGATGGTTGTGATACTAATGGAAATGTTATTCATACTGCTGTCATTACCGATGACGGCAATGCTTGTACAACAGATGCTTGTAATACTCTTACAGGAGTTGTCACCCATGCTGCAGCAAACACAGATGATGGCAATGGTTGTACGACCGATGCCTGCAACACTTCTACCGGCGCCATCACTCATACAACAATTTCTTCTGACGATGGCAATGCCTGTACGATCGATGCCTGCAACACAGCAAATGGCGATATCACTCACGTGGCTGTAAACACCAGCGATGGCAATGCTTGTACAGTCGATGGTTGCAATACATTAACCGGTGCTCAAACACATGTAAATCTTCCGGTCGATGATGGCAATGCTTGTACAACCGATGCTTGTAATTCATTGAATGGTGACATCACCCACGTGGCAGTAAATACCGACGATGGCAATGCATGTACGAACGATGTTTGTAATACATCCACTGGTACTATATCTCACCCTGCGGTAATTACCGATGATGGCAATGCATGTACAGTAGATGCTTGTAATACTACAACGGGTCAGGTCACGCATATTCCTTTGGTGACCGATGACAATAATCCTTGTACGATCGATGTCTGCAATACAAATGGTGTGGTTACTCATACTGCTGTTAACGTAGATGACGGCAATGCATGTACAACCGATGCTTGTAATTCTACTACAGGTGCCATTACTCACCTTGCAGTAAATACCGATGATGGAAATGCATGTACGAACGATGTGTGTAATACATCCACTGGTACTATATCTCACCCTGCTGTAATTACCGATGATGGCAATGCTTGTACAACGGATGCTTGTAATACTACAACGGGTCAGGTCACACACATTCCTTTGGTGACCGATGACAATAATCCTTGTACGATCGATGTCTGCAATACAA
>JADMIO010852336.1_pt1 | contig 50546 bp, 49 predicted proteins | sample 8958161 | NCBI WGS metagenome assembly JADMIO01 (sample SAMN16585339, study PRJNA669376) | soil metagenome | isolation source: Crop rotation soil | place: USA: Cullars Rotation, Alabama | collected 2011 | reverse complement strand
CGCGACAACTTGTCCACGTGGAATTCTAAGCTTAGGATCCCAATGTGCTGGAAAGCACTTCATCCAATGATTTAGCCAGCTTCACTCCTCCGCCTTTACCACGGCCTCCGGCATGTATCTGCGCCTTTACCACCCACCATTTAGTACCTGTCTGCTGCGTTAACGCTTTTGCCGCCTCCACTGCCTGTCCGGGAGTTTCTGCTATAATGCCTTCCTGTATTCCTACTCCGAAAGACTTTAAAATGGATTTACCCTGGTATTCGTGAATATTCATAGTATTATGATTACACCGGTTGGCGGTGTAACCGAGGGCGCAAAAGTAGATTTTTAAATCGATTTCAGGTATTTGACCTTAATCACATTCAAATGATGAAACTGGTGAGCAATGATGAAAAAAAGGAGGGCTTTCACTGAAACAGGATTGCTGTTTGCAGTCCCGGTTCTCTCCAGCATCTCCTTGTTCATATTTGAAAACAGCGTGATGCTGGCATTGCGCACAGAAAGGATTTCTTCTGCAATGTTTTTCAACGGACGGCTGTGATAGTTTGATTGCGGAATATATTTATTTTCATCAAAGCCGGGCAGGGGAGTCTTGTCATTTCTTGCAAAGGTCAATGCCCTGTAGCTAAGAATTCTTTCCGTATCGCAAAAATGCCCTGCTACCTCTCTTATTGACCACTTGCCTTCTGCATACCTGTAAATTTCTTTTTCCGGAGAAATAGAAAGCAATTGCTTTTGGGTTGACTCCCGCTGTTCAACAAGATCTTTCAGCATGTCGCTGCCGTTGTACTCTTTTAGATAAGATTGGTAATAAGTCGAAAGCTCTGGGGGTTTTGGAGTTGGAATTAACATTTGATGGAGATTTGATAGTGCGAAGATAATTCATTCACCACATTGATACATAGGAGTCACATAGGTTTTCTATATGTTATTTCTATATTTTTACTATTGTGCCTATATGGTAATTTTTTTAGACTTTTACCCGCAGTATGATTAAAGCAACGGGCATAAAAAAATCCTACGATTCACTTCAGGTATTGAAAGGAATTGATCTCGAAATAAAGAAGAGCGAGATCGTTTCCATTGTCGGCGCTTCCGGAGCGGGAAAGAGCACATTGCTTCACATCCTTGGTACGCTGGACAAATCAGATGAAGGCAAAGTGTGGATTAACGAAACAGAAGTTACCACCCTGTCATCCAGAAAAATATCAGCCTTCCGGAACAAGCATATTGGCTTTGTATTCCAGCAGCATCACTTGTTGCCAGAGTTCAATGCGTTGGAAAATATATGCATGCCGGCATTGATCGGCGGACAGCAAAAAAGCGAAGCGGAGAGAAAAGCGGAGGAGCTGCTTGCTCTTTTAAACCTTAAAGACAGGGCTTCGCATCGCCCGGGTGAGCTGAGTGGGGGAGAGCAACAGCGTGTAGCCGTGGCCCGTGCCCTGATCAATCAGCCAGACGTTATTTTTGCAGATGAGCCATCCGGAAACCTCGATTCAGCCTCCGCAAAATCACTTCATCAGCTGTTTTTTGATTTGCGCAACAAGCTGCAGCAAACGTTTGTTATTGTTACGCATAACGCGGAACTGGCCGATATGGCCGACAGGAAGCTGCGCATGCAGGACGGAAAGATCATATAATAAAAAAGCTTCCCGCAATCTTACAGGAAGCTTTCTTATTAAACACCTTAAACTAAATCAATTTATCACAACTTTTTTCATCGTCACCTGGTTGTTCTGTTCTATGGAAACAATATATATACCTTTTGCTGTTGCTGTAAAATCATAAGGGTTGGTATAGCTGCCATTAAAGCCATTGAGATCCTGCACAAATATTTCCTTTCCTGTTATATCCATCATCCTGATTTTTAAATTGCCTCCATGGATGGCGCTATAATTTAAAGTAAACTGCCCGTTGTTTGGATTAGGGAATATTTCAAGAGTTCCCGCCGGCGCGGCCAGGTTTTCAACTCCTATGCCGGGCCCCTGGCTTAGCCGTCCGCCCGGATCAGACGTGTATATATCTTTCGGAATAAAGGGGTCAACATAATGAACAGTGTCCCGGTGAAAATCCGGGATAAGCGAAGGCACAGGATGTAAAGGCATAGGCTCAAGCTTTAGATCAGAACCGGGAGTGGTTTGAGGCATTCCCCCTGCCACTTTCAATACAACAGTTGCACCGGGCAGCTTATCTCCTTTTGCTGTTTGTGCAAAGCTGACAGTGAAGCACAACAGAATAATTGCGAAACAAAGAGTAATCCAGGCTAATGTTTCTTTAATGTCGGTCTTTTTCATAAGTTTAAAGTATTAGTTTATATACACCCAAATTTACGTCAAATCAAATCTTAACGCGGTTAACATGCGGTTAAGGTTTGTTAATGTTTTCTGAAAGAAAATTTTATGCCATTTCGTTTTTTTCATTCTCTCCCCAGGCCCCGTTCCATAGCTATTTCCAGTTAAATAAACGTTAATTGTATGGATAACAATTTTGAATCGTTTATTTTTGCAGTATAGAATGAATAAGAGGAAAATACGCTGGATTATTGCGTTGATGACGCCCGCATTGCTGGGTATTATTTTATTGCAGTTGTATTGGATTCAGCACGACCTTTCTTTAAAAGAGAAGCAGCTAGACCAAAACGTACGCCTGGCAATGAATGCTATGGTTGACCGCATAGAAACCAATGAAGCATTCAGCTCCTTCAATACAAACTTTTTCAACTTCGATTCAATCTCTTACGATATTGTCGGAAACATTGACACGATCCATGACATGGGTGAGAACTCGGATGCCCAGGCTGTGTCAACTCCTCCGCCCTTATATGATGACCAGGAAGCCGGTGTTGACTTTCGAATCGTAGGCCCCGGCAGCAGCCAGATGACCATTAAGCTGCAGCGCAGCAAATCCTATACAGACGACTCCTTTGATGGAAAGGAATGGCGGCAACATTTCAAAGTAACCAATCAGCGGGATTCTCTTCATCATGTATTGTTTGTTCAAAACACTAACCTCCGCTGCCGTATCAATAAGATGCAGACAGCCATGAGTGAAATGGTGAAAGGCATGATGCAAAGTCATACAGGTTTCTACAAGCATATTGATACGAAAAATCTAGACAGGATCGTTTCCGATGAGCTGGCTAACAGGGGAATAGATCTGAAGTATGAATATGGCATTGCTTCCGGCGCCAATGACAGCATCATCGTTGCAAAAAATCCTGATAGCAAGGCCGACCTTTTGCAGGCAAAATACCGCATTGGACTTTTGCCAAATGACTTTTACACCCGTCCTGATTATTTTGTCATGAGTTTCCAGGGCATCCGCGGACACCTGCTTTCCTCCATGTGGCCCATGCTGCTGGCATCACTCCTTTTCACGCTTACCATCATCATTGGTTTTTCTTACAGCATCAACACCATCATCCGTCAGAAAAAATTATCCGATATCAAGAATGATTTCATCAATAACATGACGCATGAGTTTAAAACACCTATTGCCACCATCTCGCTGGCCGCTGATGCCATATCGAATCCAAGGGTGTACGGAGACAGAGAGAAGTTGAATTATTACACGCATATCATTGCTGAAGAGAATAAGCGTATGAATTCGCAGGTGGAGAATGTGCTGAAGATGGCGCAGTTTGAGAAGGGTGAAATAAACCTGAGGCCTGAGCCGGTGAATATTAATGAGCTGGTTTCAAAAGTCATTGAAGGTATTTCCCTTCAGGTGGAACAGCGTGAAGGAAAGATTTCTGCTATGCTGGAAGCTGACAGGCCTGTTATTAACGCTGATCCCATGCACCTGTCCAACGTGATCGGCAACCTGATTGACAATGCAAATAAATATTCTGAAAATAAGCCGGAAATAACCGTGATAACGCATGCCAATGGTGCAGGTGTTATCATTAATATCATTGACAAAGGCATCGGCATGACGCGTGAGACTATTAAAAAGATATTTGAAAAGTTCTATCGCGTGCAAAGCGGAAACATTCATGATGTGAAAGGCTTTGGCCTTGGCCTTACGTATGTAAAAGCAATTGTGGATAAACATAAAGGCACTATTAACGTGATAAGCGAACCCGGTGCGGGAAGCAATTTTGAAATATTTCTGCCGTATTAGTTGTAAGTTGTAAGATTTAAGATTACGGCAAACCTCTTAAATCTTGAATCTTAAATCTGAACAAATGGAAAGAGCAAAAATTTTACTTGTCGAAGACGATCCGAACTTCGGGAATGTGCTGAAGAATTATCTTGAGCTCAATGATTATGATGTCACGCTCTCCCGCGACGGCGTTGAGGGAAAAGAAAGCTTCCAGCAAAACAAGTATGATCTTTGCATTCTTGATGTGATGATGCCCAAGAAAGACGGCTTCACCCTTGCCGAAGAGATACGGCTGCAGAGTAAAGAGGTGCCTATTATTTTTCTTACGGCAAAGACCATGAAGGAAGATGTGCTGAAAGGATTCCGTATCGGCGCCGACGATTTTCTCACCAAGCCCTTTGATTCAGAAGTGCTGTTGCTAAAGCTGAAAGCGATCCTTAAGCGCAGCAGCGATACTGACATTGCCTTCAACCAGGCAGAGTTTAAGATCGGCAAATACAAATTCAATTATGAGCATCGCATCATTCTGAATAACGGCAACCAGCAAAAACTTTCTCCCAAAGAAGCTGAGCTCCTGCGTTTGTTGTGCACACATATCAATGACATCATGCCCCGCGACAAGGCATTAAAGATGATCTGGGGTGATGATAATTATTTCACTGCACGCAGCATGGATGTGTTCATCACCAAGCTGAGAAAATATTTTAAAGACGATCCCAGTATTGACATCATCAACATCCACAGCAAAGGATTTAAGATGATCGATAAACCGTTTTGAGTAGTTGATTTTTTTGTTTTGATTTCGAAGCGCCCGGGGAGTTGCAAAACTTTTCGGGCGTTTTGCTTTTAAAAATGGAATGGCAGAAGGCAGGATGAAAGTCTTCAGTCCACAGTCTTCAGTCTTCAGTTCACGCTGAAGATAATTTAGCACAAACTGAAGACGGTGGACTCTTCGTCGCAATCTGTTTATTATTTAATTAACAATATTAAACAAAGTGCAGTGAAAACTGCATCGATTTCTAATTTTGTAAGATTTCGCCCTAAATTTCATCATTTTAAAGTTAGAAAAACACATTTTAGGGAGCATGAAAAAACTTGTACTTATTTGTTTACTCACTGTACTTATGCCTCACCTGCATGCGCAGGAAATGTGGGGAATAAGCAACAGTAATTACGGTGGCAACATGGGTATTTCCTTGAACCCCTCAGCCATTGTAGGTGCTCCCTACAGGTACGATCTGAACCTTTTGGGCCTGGACGTGTTCCTTGAAAACAACATGGCATGGTTTCCGAAAAAGGATAAAATAGTATATAACACCTTTGCCGGCACAAGCGATTCTCCGGAACTGGTGGTAGATGACCAAAGCAATTCACGCAAGAGCCTCTTTATGCACGCTGAATTGTTAGGCCCTTCCTATATATGGAGCGCTGATCCGAAATGGGCTGTTGGTTTTCACACATCCTTCCGGACAGAAGCAGGCCTTCTCAAGGTGCCTTATTCTTTGAATAGCCTTGGCGTACTGGACAATGTCAATTCAGGCACCAGCTCTTTTCACGTGCCCGGCTTTTCATCTGCTGCTATGAGCTGGATGGAGTTTGGACTTACGTTCGGTAAGGTGATGGCCAATGAAACAAAGAAGTATGAGAAGTGGGCTGTTACGTTAAACTATATCAAGCCCATTGCAGGTTTATATGTAGATGTAAACGATATCAGCTATACGAAAACCGATTCCACTGCCTATGTTCAGAATATAAAGGCAAACATGGCGCATTCACTTCCGGGAGGTGACAACAGTGCTTCCGGTGCTTTTCACGGATGGGGAGTAGGAACTACAGCAGGCTGGACGCTCATGAAAGGCCGTTCGCAGCGTGCTTATTCGATGAAGAAGGCAGCGGACGGCTTACAAAAATATAAGACACGCCTGGGAGTTTCCATCATGGATCTTGGTATGGTCAGGTTTAATGATGGCAATGCACAGCTCATCCAGCTTCATTCTTCCGGCGCTTATTCTGCCAACGACATCAACGGACTTCAGTTTAATTCCTTTCAGCATTTCGACACGGCCATCATCAACAGGGTAGGAGGCAGCGTAGGCAATATCCCTTTCACCATCTGGCTGCCCACTGCTTTAAGCGTACAGTTTGACTATTCACTTACTCCGCACTGGTATGCAAACCTCACAGCGGTCAATCGCCTGCACTTCATGCCCAACCAAATAGCCAGGGGAAACCAGGATGTGCTTTCACTGCGTTATGAAACACGCCATTTCGAAATGGCTTTCAACCTGAACCTGTTTGAGTATTCATCCATCTCGTCAGGATTTGCATTCCGTTACCGTTGGTTCATTCTCGGCACAGACCGCCTCTCCCAGATGGCCAGCCTGCGCGACTTCAACGCTGTGGACCTTTACTTTGGCTTCAAAGTCAATGTTACCAGCAAAGAGCATAGGACGAAGCATGTGCATACATGTCCGGCTTATAAGATGCACGAATAATAGCTCGCCTGTTATACGTTATTAGTTATACGTTATACGAGCGTAATTACCCCCGTATAACTTATAACGTATAACATATAACTACCCTGTCTTCTTCTTCTCCCTGCTCTTCCTGAATGCCACTTCCTGATCGCTGGGTCTTCCCGGGCCTCTTGTATTCACAGTGCGCACCGCCTTATAATTCTTCACCATTCCGGGATCGCCGTCGCCGGCAACAAGCATCAGGGGATCCAGCTTTTGTTTCAGATAAGCCAGCGCATCGCTGATGGCATCATCCAGGTTTTTATTCCATTCAGCACGTTCTTTCTTCTTCTTTGCGGGCGCACCTTTAATGGCATTAAACTCTTTGTAGTAGGCCGCTGCATCGGCCATGTAATCCTTTGTAATACCGTAAAACTCAGGATTCCTGATCTTCTTCACGCTTGCTACCGCCTTTATATATTCATTGCAGAGGCCGGCAGCAGTCAACCTTTTCAATCCGCCCAATGTGAGATACTTTTCCTTCGTTTTCTTCTGCTTAGTACTGACACCCGCTGCCATTGCAGCTGAAGAAAGCTTCAATACTACCTGTTCAAAGTCCGTTCTCGTGATCATTTTCTGCAATGCATTGGCAGCAGGTTGCCAGGTAAGGTTAGTAGTCTGACCTTTGTAGACACCATCCTCCATTTTAAGGTACTCTTCTATTACATCATTTAGGGCAGGCACCTTTATGATGAGTTTTGCCCTCTGCGCTTTAACGTAATTGGCAACATCCCTAAGCATATTGGCCTGCTTTTTCCTGTAAAACCTCATTTTTCTTATTTAACTTTAAATTGCGTTGCGTAACAACACGATTGCACGATGTAACGGCGTCTTTGCAAGGTGTTACAAGCAAATATACAAACTATTTCATGTCATTTGCAAGCTGTTACTCGTCTTTTGCAAGGTGTAACAAGTGATTTGCATAGTGTTCTTACTTATTTGCAACGTGTAACATTATGCTTGCAAGGTGTTACTTTATGTTTGCAGCGTGTGACTCTATATTTGCAGAGCGTGACTAAACGTTTTGCTGATGTGTTACCACAATTTCGTCAATATGCTTTAGAAAATTGACATGCAAATTCAATTAATGTATACGCACATCAATTTAATGTGTATGCATTTCAACAAGGCTGGTACACACATTGATTTAATTGATGTTAAAGCTGTTTTAATGCATACCATCAACATTAAAAAGCACATCAGCTTTAACTAAAAGAGCATCATCATCGTGTTAATGCATACGAACTCTTGCTAAATATATATAAACACCGATAAAAAGCATATCAACGTTATAAAAACGCATACGCACTTTAATGAAATTGATGCGCGTTTGTTTGAAGTTCATGCGGCTTTGATTGAAATGCTGTTGCCTTTGTTTGAAGTTCGCATCATTACGTCCGGAATCAACTGCACCTTGATTAAAGATTCAACTACCTTTTAAGAAATTAATGCATGAAGGAATGAAAATGAAGTACTCTTAATTGAAAGTTTAATCGCTAAAACAAAAATCCGGGTCCACTACGATAAAATTTATTTTACACTCGAGGAAGTTACTGTAGCATTTTAATATAAAGGAAATATTGGAAATTAGATATATAATGAGTTAATTTGTTCTGTTTACCATGAACCCAACAGGTGCCACACGGACTGTCTGGGTGAATACCGCCATTAAAATCTCAAAATGTCATGCCTAAAAAATGGATACACTTCTATTAAATTTTAAAATAGCAAACAAAAAATAACCAAAATAAATTTTAATTCAAATCTAACCTCAATGAACCCATATAATTTGTTTGACGGTACAGAAGATGAAAAGTCTCTCGAAACTTACTCAGATCGTTTTAATCCCGTATACCTTAGAAAGTTATTGACAGCACTTCAGCCGGAAAATCTAATAAAAACACGGCATTTCGAACGAACAAAACTTGATGGACAGACAAGAACTAAAGAATGTATTGAAATTAATTTTTGTGGCAATGCCGCTAATGCACTTTTCGGCCGAAAGTCATTTGGCAGAGCAGCATTATCTGATGAATCAAAGCTATTATTAATTGAGATTAATGATGCATTTATTAAGTTATTCGACAACAAGACCTTGAAATATTTTGATGGGCAAGGAAAAAATGGAACTTACCTGAAAGTTCGAATTTGTCTTGGATATCCATATAGTGATTTTCCTGTTTGCCTAATGAAAGCTGAAGATCCTACAAACTGGGATCATGTTTCTAATCCTCTATACAATTTTCATACTAATAAAAGATTAGAGGAAATAGAAATGGAGGGTTCTGCTATATCCGAGTCACAAAAACACACTCTTGAAGCAATTGCTACGCTAATAAGAAATAATAATCGTTTATTAGACCGCCTACCAGAAACGCATTCAATTCAGATAAGGTTTTCTGTCATTCCCTCCCCTTTATGTCTTTTAATTATTAATAATAAAGCTTATTGCGATTCTTATTTATATGCCATTACTAAGAATAACTATAAGGACAAACGCAAAGAATTTTCATTACGATATCCTGTTTCAATAATTAGGAATGATGAAACATCAGATAAACAATTCGAGAGCGTACAGATGCATTTTGATTATTTATGGAAACATGACCTTACCTTGTTCTGTGAGGATGGAACTTTTTTCAATAGAGAAGAAGGAAATTACGAGATGCTTGCAAAGATCCGAAACCCTTGCGATGTAAAATGGACTGATAAGAAAAAAAGGATAATGTCCGATTATGAAGCAGCAAAACATCCGCTTCACAAAGATCATATCTTTTTTAATAAAAATCAATTCGAAATTTGGATAAAGAATGTCGAAATGAAATTTCCTCTTTCAACTGACAAAATTAAACTTGTACAACCATGCAAGGAGGAAAACTTAAAAGAAGCAGAAGTCCTTTCTTTAAGGAACCTGGTCGAAAAAATGAAAGCAGATATTGTTGATGAAAATATTAATAGAGATATTAAAGCATGGAAACGCAAGCCATACTATTACATCATAACAGGGTTGATTATTGGTTTTATTGTAACTCTTACTTCATATCATCTGATCTATAAGGTTCAAGATTCTAAGAAATTTGTAGAATGGATTGAAAGCAATTCATTTGCAACTGAATTTACAATCAAGGGACTTGTTGAAATTTTATTTAAATTCATGGGCGTACTAGTGCCAACATTTCTTTTTATTCTAAATTTCTTAAAAAAATTTTATAAAAGAGCAGAACAGGATAAGAAAAGAGACGAATTGAAAACTAAATATGAGAAGCAGGTAAATGAAAAGTATAATAAAATTACTTTTCCCATTGAAAAAAAGGAAGTGAATGAAATTCCAGTCTCAATCAAATTAAGTGACTAATTAACCCGACAGGTCGCTAAGCACCTGTTGGGTTTAAATGAAAAGACCCAACAGGGACTGTTTAACCTGTCGGGTCAAAGGCGGATTAAAGTTCGCAAGGAATTAAAAATCCCTCAGCGCTTTAATTTCTATATTAAATACCTTATTGGGATTGCTGTGCTGTTCGGGGAATGCTGCGGGATAGGACTTGCGGGTGAAGATGGCGCAGAGGGTATTTGAAACCGAATATATATTGTTGCGGAATGGGGCAGGAGCGCCGTCCAGTATGCCTGCCAGCACTTCGTAGCGCACTTCGCCGGAGTGGCGCAGGTAGTCATGCCAGACGATGACGGAGCTTTCATCGCGCAGCAGCTCAAAGACTTTTGCTGTGTCGTTCTTCACTGATTCATAGTGATGGTCTCCATCCACAAAGATGAGATCGAATTTTTTATTCAGTGTTTTAAAGTCGAAGGTACGGGAGTTCTTCTGCAGATGCATTACATTTTTCAGCTTGTTGGAAAAGAAGCGGTGCAGCCCTACATATTTTTCATGATGGCCCATGGCCAGCATCTCTTCATCAGGCAGGTTAACGGTTACGCAATCATGAGCAACGAATGCAACATTGGCTACGCTTTCGCCGCGCCAGGTGCCTATTTCAAGAAAGCTACAATGGGTATAGCTTTTGGCCAGGCTTCTCAGCAAGGCAATATCTAAAGGAGTGGAAGAACCTTCCAGCCCGCTGAATGGAAAAACTGTTTCATGGAAACCGGGAACAAGATCAAGAAGATCAACAGACTTAAGCCCATGAGGAAGATTATATTTCTTGACCACCTGTGCTTTCATCGCTTCATCGGAATTGATGACATGATTAAGCAGGGAAGGTTGCTTTATGATCAGCCCCAACGCTTTAAATAATTTACTGACTTTATTCATTTATATATTTCCCAGGTTGCAAAGAAACGAATTTCTTTCTCTGCGGCTCTCTGCGGGTTTTTCTCTCTGCGGACTCTGCGTTTAATTTTTACCGCCGGGATCGCTGAGAAGGCACAGAGAAACGCTCAGACTTCATCGTTTCAGCAGCCCAAGTATTCTTTCTTTTGCCCATTTAAAGTCTGCAGAAACGGGAACGAACTGTCTGAGCTTTGCATCTGATTCCTTCAAGAAATAATACAATATTGTAATGGCTGCTGCGAAGTAAGCTGCATCAGAAATAAGCGCTGCCGTTTTGATGCTGTAATCGGAAATGAAAATGATGCTCAGGCCTGCTGTGATGACAAGACTTAAAAAAGTCCATAGTATATTCTTGCTGTATCTTCCTGTTCCTGAAAAATAATGCGCAACAATTAATGCAATATTATAGCAGAGTATGCCGGGAGCAAGGAGAAACATGACTTGCTTTACCCCGCGAAATTCTTCTCCGAAGAGCCATGCAAAGAATGATCCGGGCAGCAATAAAAGAGGAATCATGGCGGCTGCACAGATTAAGGTGCTCAGGCGCGTAAGACGCACCGTTAATGCCCGGGAGAAATGCCTGTCATCCGTATTTGCAACGGCGGAATATTGCACAATGGCTATGCTGTTGCTGATGAGGAGGACAGACTCAATTAAGGAGACGCCGTTAGAATATATACCCACGTCGCTGGTGATGCAATACCGGTTAAGGAGGAAATAGCCCAGGCGCAGGCTTGTAAAGCTCATGATGTGGGCCAGCTGGTTTGCAAAGCCAAGGCGTATGAGCTCTCCTGTTAATTTTTGAATGCCGCTGAATGTAATGTTTTTGATAGCCGGCGCTATTAGTGCTGAGCTGATGATAAAGCAGGATAGTAATGCCGTATATAACGATGTGATATATGCATTTACATTCTTTACGCCCGATGCTGAAAGCAGCAGATAAAGAATGATGAGGTTGATTGCAGCCTGCAGTACATTAATGAAGTTGTATTGTCCTATACGTTCTTTTCCCTGCAGCACAGAAATGTTGGTAGCAAGGAATGAGTTGATGAGCGAAAGCGCACATATGTGAAAAACAAATTTTTCCGACAGGGCGGAACCCTGTGACAAAATGAAATAGGATGCGCTGCATACTACTAATGACCACAGGTTGCTTATTAATGCAAGCTGGAAGATGTTGTGGCGCGGTGCAAGATAGACGATCGTTGCCCCGCCAATCATGTTGCAGAAGAGCATCAGCAGGGCCACGGAAGTCAATAGAAGGCTTGCTTCGCCCTTGCCATGTGCGCCTGTCCACTGCGACAGCATAATAACGATGCATAAGTTGATGACTGCCACCATTACTTTAGCAAGGAATGTATTTGCCGTCTTCTTAAACATGCTTTAAAGCGTCAGAATAAATGTCATGAAACTTTTTACTCACTTCCTCATAGCTGAAATTTTTCACAGCATAGTCATGCAATGCAGCTGCATTATATTTCTTTTCTGCCAGGTTGTTCAGCAGCGTATTAAACGCTTTCAGCAGCGCTTCTTCATCGCCTGCAGGAACCAATAATCCGTTTTCTTCACATATATGTTCGTTTATACCTCCCACATTTGAAGAAAGTACAGGAATTCCGCAGGCAAGTGCCTCAGCAACGACGACAGGCATGTTTTCATAATTGCTGAACAGGAACAATGCATCGGCGTTCTTCATTGTTTCAGCTATGGCTTTTGTCGTTTTTACTGCTTCAAATGATACATGAGTAGTATATATGCCAAGCTCCTTCGCCAGCTTTATATGATTTGCCGGATCTCCTTCGCCGATAAACAGGCATTCAAAATCATTTCGCTGAGCAGCTAAACGGGCTAATGTGCGTAACAGGCCGGAAATATTTTTTTGTCTTTCTGCCAGCGTCGAAATATGAATCAGCTTGTGTTTTTTCCTTGCGGGCAGGCTGTTGGCAGGAGTGAAGATGTGGGTGTTCACCACATTGTTTACAATCTTATAAGGCGCTTTAATGCCTTTGCTGATCATGGAATTCATGAGATTAGCAGATACAGTAGTAATGCACCATGCACCTTTTGCAATAAGAGGGCCTGCTATTTTTCTGACAAATGAAAACTTAGCGCCAGCGGAAAGTAAGTACTCGGTTGAATGATCTGATACTATATATGTATAACCGTACAGCCATTTCAGCAGCAGTGCAAACACGCCGGCAGGGTAGAGGATATTGTGGTGTATGATGTCAGGCTTCCCGAACTTCTGTTTAATAATTCTCCATCCCTCAAAATGTGCCATGATGTAACGCCGCGCACGCTGTGCATGTGAGATGAGCGGAAGGCGATGGTTTACTTTCTTATAGTAAACGTTGAGGGTGAAGACATTGTTTATTTTGCTTTCTGCCACTTCATACATCTGCCTGCAATTGATATCTGAGCAAACAGTCATGGCAGCCACGTCAGAATGAAGGGCAACTGCTTCTGCATGTTTCTGAACAAAATTTCCGAGGTGCGGATTAATTCTGCTCGGATACCATCCGGATATGAATAGAATCTTCACGGGATAAAGATTGTAAATCTTTTTGTTTAATGTCCCTTACTTTTTTACTTCTTCCGCTCTTTTGCCAACAGGAAAAGTGATGCCGAGATTCAATATCATCTCATAGGTGCCAAAAGCCTGGCTGGCTGTGCCTTCATAGATGCGGAGGCCGCTGTAATGTGCATAGTCCAGCTTGTTTGTATATTCAAGGTAAACGTATTTATAAAAAGTGGCTCTTAATGCAGCTTCAATGCCTACGTTCCAGCCGCCTAGTTGAAAATGGGGTTCGTTGGCCTGGCCGAAGAAGCTGTTTTCCACATGAGGTATGACAGGGCCTACGCCTGCTTTACCCAGCAGGTCAACTTTAATTCTTTCGTTGTGATTCTTACTCTTCACCCAGTTCCAGCGCTTCACAAAGTTAAACAGCAAAAAGTTGGCGCCGTTGTTGAGGTAATAGTAGAAGCCATTGTCGCCGTTAAAATTAACAAGCATATTGGTTTCACCTGAATTAATCTTACCTGTAATATGAACCTGCTGATCAGAAATAATATATTTGGTATGGTCAAAATTGATTTCTACGCCCAGCCCTTTTTCTTTATTAAAGAAGTAACCGAACCTGTAATTGTATTGCGGAATGGTAAGCTGCTTTGTAAAAAGCCCTTCGTCCCAGCCACGATGATCGTGCGCCTGCACATTTTCAAGCGTGTATTCGTTTCCTAAAGATGGCTGGCTGACATATACGTTGCAGTTTGTGTACCATTCCGTGTTGTAACCCCATGAAAAGTAAAATTCACCTTTCCTTTCTTTCTTTTCATCCTGACCGAAAGAAGCGGAAGGGAAATAAATCAAAAGCATGAAAAAAAGCGCAATCCTGCCTGATGCAGAAGTCATAAAAATATGCATGAGTTAATAGGTGCGAAAGAACTAATTTTTTCGCTTTGTAAGAGGGATTGGAGGTGAAAAGAATAAACACTGTTCTGCTTTAGCAGGCTAATTATCCTCATCGTCCGATGACTTTTTCTTTTTACTCTTATCAGGAGCAAAGAAATAGCGGAGGTCTAAGGTGAGGTAACTGCCCGATAGCGGTATAGCTACACCGGGTAAGTCATAACCATTCTTTTTAAAGAAAAGATTGCTGATAAAGAGAGAGGTAAAAGGGCCATGAAACGAAGCTCCGAGGTAAAAGGAGCCGCTCTTTTCTGTACGATATTCCCAGCCGGCATTGGCGATGACAGAAAACTGGAACACATGGCTGCGCACGGTATAAGTCCTGAAGTTGTCGCCGCCCGTCTGAACGTTGCTTGCAAACATGTCGGTTGACAATCCCATAGAGGCATTCATAAAAGTCTTTTCGCCTGTCTGCGCATATATAAGCATGGAAAGAGGAATCTCATACCCGATTATCTGGAACCCGGAAGCAGCTGCATCAGCACCATCCACAATGCTTACATCATAGACCCGCTTTACATAATTGATGCCTGTTTCAAAAGAAATAAGCCTGGTAAAGCTTTTCCTGATGACCATGCCTCCGCTGAACCCTGATTTGAGAGAAATACTGTAGTTTATATTGCTTGTATCAGTAGTCGATTGCGTGCCTGTCCTTAAAAAGCTGACGGGGAAGATGGGCTTGTATTCAATGCCGAGCGTAACGGTGCCAGGTTGAGCATAGCAGAAGGTGGATAAGGCAACCAGGGTAATTGAAGTAAAGACTCGGAAACCAATTACCTCAATTAACTTAACTATACAATTACCTCTTTCAGACAATTTCACGGGGTTAAAGATCAAAAATCTTTTTCGTTTTGAGGCGAATGGAGTTTCCGATCACTACAACATCAGAAAATGCCATTGACAATGCGCCTATCATAGGGCTCAATAGCCCGAAAGCTGCAACGGGAATAGCTATTACATTGTAGAGGAATGCCCAGAATAAATTCTGCTTAATGGTTTGCAGGGTATGCTTGCTGACGCTGATGGCTTTAAGAATGTAACCCAAATCGTTTCCGTGAAGGAGAATGACCTGCGATGACTGAATGGCAACCTGGGTGGCATTGCTGAGCGAAATTCCAACCGTTGCTTTTGCAAGCGCCGGTGCATCATTGATGCCATCGCCAACCATAGCAGTAGGGGAGGATGTGCTTAATTTTTCAATAATGTCAAGCTTTTGCTTTGGCAGCTGCTCGCTATATACTTCATCTATCCCTACCTCTGCTGCAACTGATTCACACATTACCTTCCTGTCACCGCTAACCATTATGGGTTTAATGCCAGATCTCTTCAACTCTTCAATTATTTTTTTTGTATCCTGCTTAATTTCATCTTCTATATCAACGGTGGCAATGAGCTGATTATTTTTAAGCAGGTAAATATTATGAGTATTGTCCTTTGAAAAGTGTTTTACCACCTGGAACGAACCTGCAGTGTAGATATTGCCTTTTTCATCTGTTGCATTGATGCCTATCCCTTTATCCTCTTCAATATTTTTCCAAACTATTGGAGATGTATTTTGAAAAGATGGCTGAAAGGCAGTAACGATAGACTTTGCAACCGGGTGAGAAGAATGTTGCTCCAGCGAATAGAGAATAAGCCGCACTTCTTCTTCCGCAGTATTAATTGGGTTTATTTTTTTAACGCGAAAATTTCCTGTTGTCAGGGTTCCGGTTTTATCAAAGACAATGGTTTTAATGCCTGCAAGTTGTTCAAGGGTGCTTCCGCCTTTAATGAGAATTCCGTTTTTGGCTGCCCTTCCAATACCAACCATAACTGCTGTGGGAGTAGCAAGTCCCATGGCACACGGACAGGAAATAACCAATACGGCAACGGCGCTCATGAGCGATTGCTGAGCAGGCAGATGCCCAACCAAAAAGGAAATTATAAATGTAAGGAGTGAAATCCCGATTACAACAGGTACAAATACAGCACTTACCTTATCTCCGATTTTCTGAATTTCAGGACGTGAATTCTGTGCATGCTTCACCAGCTCAATGATTTTTGCAAGGGTTGTTTCATTTCCGACGCTCTCTGCAACCATTCTTACAGAGCCGCTTTCAATCAGCGTACCACCCGTGACTTTATCATGTACATTTTTATTTACAGGAATACTTTCGCCGGTAATCATTGCTTCATTTACCGATGCAAAGCCCTGAACAATAGTTCCGTCAACGGGAACTTTATCACCTGTGTTCATAGCAAGCACATCACCTTTTTTAATCTCTTGGTAGTTAACCTCTACCTGCTCAGAACCATTAATTATTTTTTTTGCTTTTCCCGGCTGCAGCCTGCTTAGCTCATGAATGGCAGTTGTGGTCTGCTTTACAGAACGGTGCTCGATGACGTTGCCTAAAAGCACAAGCGTAATGATTGTAGCTCCCGTTTCATAAAAAAGATAGTTGTGTATTGCACTGCTATTGTAATAAAGGATGGTTCCTGCAAGACTGTAAGAGAAGGCGGCAATGGCTCCCATGCTGATTAGTACATCCATGTTGGGAACGCCTGAGCGAAGCGATTTCCAGGCGCTGCTGCCGAAATGCATAATGCCTATATACATGACCGGCAGGCAAAGCAAAAGCTGGAGGATGGGGTTATGGAGAAAATCAAAACCAGGAATCATGTGCAGCAGAAGCGGAGTGGTAAAAACCGCTGACCAGAAGAATTTCTTTTCAATTCCTTTCTGCCCTGCAGCTGTGTGATCATGTTGAGCATGGTCATGCATATCGTGGACTTTCGCTTGCCCTAGTACTTTGTAACCAAGAGCATTGATAGAGGTGACTGCTTTGCCCAGCTTTTCAGGCATTATCTCTTCAAAAACAACTTCACCGGTGGCATAATTCACATTGACATCTTTGTGCCCTTCTTTTTGCAATACGCGGGTGATAGTTTGCGCACAACTGGCGCAATCCATTCCCTCTACCTGCAATGTTACCTTATTGTCCATTTTACTATGCAAAGTTACGATTTATTGAAGGTTAGTCCTGAAGCTATGATGAATGTCATTTCTATATATTTGTACTTCCGTTTTCAATAAATATTTTGATATGAAAAATAAGTTCATCACCATTTCGCTTACAGCGTCCGTTTTGCTTACATCCTGCACTGTTCAGGATCTTAACAAAATAGGTACAGAGGTTAATAATACCATTAATGGCAGCAAACCACTTACCAATGATGAAGTGATAAGTGGTTTAAAAGAAGCTTTGAAAGTTGGAAGTAACAATGCTTCATCATCTGCTTCACAGTTGGATGGATTTTTCGGTAATAACATAATTAAGATCCCTTTTCCGCCTGAAGCAGCATCCATTGAGCAAAAGCTGCGTGCCATAGGTATGAATAAGCAGGTAGATGATTTTGTACTGACATTGAACCGGGCTGCTGAAGAAGCAGCTAAAAAAGCTGCTCCTGTTTTTCTGAATGCCATTACTAGCATGAGCATCAGCGATGCATTCAATATTCTTCGCGGAGCGGATACAGCGGCAACAGGGTATTTAAGAAAGACAACAGCTTTGCAACTGCATAATAATTTCAAGCCAGTTATCCAGGCTGCCACGCAAAAGGTGGATGTGACGCGCTATTGGAACCCACTCATCAGCACTTACAATAAAATTCCGTTGGTAACCAAGCTTAATCCTGATCTGGATGAATATATAACGGGCCGTGCACTGAATGGGTTGTTCTACCTTGTGTCGCAGGAAGAAATAAAAATAAGAAAAGATCCTGCTGCCCGGGTAACGGATATATTGAGAAGAGTGTTTGGCAGCTAGTGAATGGTGACTACAAGTTTTTTATTCAAATATCTTTGTCCGTCGTTTACTGAAATTGTATATAAGCCGGGTGACATGCTTTGTGGGTTGATGTGAACAACGTCACGATTAACTTTTTCTAATTTTATTATGGTTCGCCCAAGTATATCTGTAATTACAATCTGCTTGGCCGGGTAATCATTTGTTGCAAATGTAATCACCAGGTCATCGGTAGCAGGATTATTGAAAGTGAACGCAAAGGTGTTTACAAAACTTAAATCTTCAATACCTGAAAGCTGGCTGCAGGGTACAGGTGCGCTGGGTTGAGAAGAAAGCCCGGATTGGCAGTTGTTGCACATCACTCTTTTCAGGAAGCAGGATGCATTCCATACCAGTTGAGGCTTGGGAAAGGAGCAATGATTGAGAGTGGCTGGCACCTGGTGGTATTCAGAGCAGATGCCGTTTTTAGTCAGCATGTTATATATGGCGGCTGAACCTGCATCATAATAGAATGAGGTGCAGGTGCAGCTGATCACTTGCCCGTAACCCGGAGGGACAATGCAATCGTATTCATCAGCAAAGCTGATTACAGGTATGCTGCCTTTATTAAGTACAATGCTGTCTTTTGTTACTGCACCGCAGGAATTAACAACACCTTTAATGCTGTACGTATCCGTCAATTTATTTCCAATAGTGTCCAGCAAACCAACCTGTGAAACGGCCGCAGGGACAAAGGTGTTTGCTTCACTCTGTGTCCAGAAAGCAGTGTGCAATGCGGTAATAGAGCCTGCGCTCTCGCCACCGATAAACAAGAAGGATGTATCAATGCCATAAGTGCCCGCATTCGTATGTATATATCGCATGGCAGCCTTAGCATCTTGCACCGCGCAATAGGTTGCCGTTTTGAGATTGGCATTTAAATTCCCACATGCCAGGCAAACGCTAAAAAAATCGGTGCCGCTGCAATTCCATCCCACACGGTAGTCAATAGTGGCCGTAACAAAACCCCGTCTTGCAAATTCCATGCACATGTAATTCATCTCCTTCCTGCTGCCGCCTAAGAATGCTCCTCCATGAATCAGCATGATGAAGGGCCGGACAGGTAAAGAGTCAATGCCTGTGTCAGGATAATAAACATCCATCTTAAGATTTGTTGATACATTGGTAAAGAAATTCTTTGAAGTTGCAAAAGCAATATCCGTATCAAGCCTGATTGCGCTGCTGTCAAACAAAGTAGTCTCAGAAAAGCGGTTTGTAATGCAATAATTGGATTGCGCTTCGACGTTCAATACGTAAAAAATCACTAAAAACAGGCAGAATGCCTTCATCATAAAAATAACCGGTTGTCTTCAAATGTAAGTATAAAACTACTTATATGTATAGGCATCCCTAGTGTATTTCATCAAGAAATCATTATCTGCCCATTACTTTGTTTTAAACTATAGCTCATGAGAAACATATTCATATTCCTTTTCCTATTTACTATGATCTCTGCAAAGGCACAAAATAAAGACGCCTATGACGTTAATTCTCTGAACAACGGCGAGTTGGCTCCTGACATAATCGGTGTTGACCACGAAGGAGCAGTGGCGCAATTAAGCAAGGTTAACTCTCCTTTTACGTTGCTATATATCTATGAGCCTGGCTGCGGCCATTGTGATAAAATTCTTCCGGTGCTCATAAATCTCTATAATGAATATAAAGGGAAAGGAATGCAGGTGTTTGCTGTGCCAACAATGAATAATAAAGAAAAATGGCTGGAAATGATTGCAAAAAATCACCTCACTTGGCTGGATGTTTATCTTGAAGAAAATAATCTGAAGGGACTTAGAAAGGATTATAAGATTTATTCTGTACCTACTCTCTACCTGCTGGATAGAAACAAAAAAGTATTAGGCAAGCGCCTTCGCATTGGAGATGAAGTGGAGGATGCATTAAAAAAATATATTAAGTGAGAAGGCTATTGCCATGCATTATTCTCTTCCTTTATTCTGATCATGAGCATAGCTGCATTCAGCAACGAAAAAATTACAGCTGTATAATACAAATGAAAGGTGAGGGGGATAACAGCAATTTCAGCTATAACAATGAGGTAATTGGGATGTCTTAAAAATTTATAAGGGCCTCTTTTTATGAAGTGCATTCCCGGAATGCGAAGTATTTTTGTGTTCCAGAACCGACCGAGAGAAGCGATAGTCCATATCTTCAAAGCAAGCAACAATATATATAAGAATAAAAACAGGTAGCTGGTACGCGGTTCACTTGTTCCGGAATATTCATAAATTAAGGATAGAATGAAAAGCGTATGCATTGCCACAAGAAAAGGATAATGCTTCTGGCCATATTCAACGGCCCCTTTCCGAAGCAACCATTTTTCATTTTGCTTAGCTATTGTAAGCTCAGTTACGCGCTGCAAAATGACAAAACTGATCAGAATGAGAAAAAGCATAAGTTAGTTTCTATTCATATCCAAAAGAACCATTTCACTTGAGAAGCCCGGCCCCAGCGCTATCATCAATCCATAGCCGTTTTTAAAGCCTTCTTTCATGAAACGATCCATCACGTAAACGACAGTAGCACTGGACATATTGCCATAGTCGTTCATTATTTTTTTCGTGTTTTTAAGTTCGTAGTCACTGATGTTCAATGCCTCTTCATATGCACCAATCACTTTTTTGCCACCGGGATGGAAGATGAAGTTTTTAATATCCCTCAGATGAAGGTTGTTTTTGGAAAGGAATGTAGTTATGTCTTCCTCCACATGCTGACGGATAATTGCAGGTATGTCTTGTGAGAAGAGAACCTTGAACCCACTGTCTAAAAACTCCCAACCCATTACGTCTAAAGAATCGTAATACAATTTGCTGCCTGAAGCAATAATATTTATACCTGTGTTTGCCTTATTATGGTTACCTCCTTTTACAATGCAGGCTGCAATGCCATCTGAAAAAAGACTTGAGGCGACAAAGTTACTCTTGCTGAAATCATTTTTAAGAAAGGTAAGAGAACAAAGCTCAACAGCCACGACCAAAACGATTGCATCGGGATTTGCCTTGGCAAGCGTATTTGCTTTTGCTATTCCTGAAACACCGCCTGCACAGCCCAATCCGAAGATAGGAATACGATTGATGTATGGATTTAACCTAAGCTTATTGATGATAAGAGCATCCAAGCTCGGAGTGGCAAGGCCTGTGGTCGATACAAAAATGATGTCCGAAATTTCTTCTTTCCTGATTTTAGCGCTCACAATGCTTCGGTTGATGGCTTTTACAGAATATTCCAATGCACAGCGGATATATTCATTGTTCTGGTCTTTAAAGCTATTAAGAGATTCATATTCATGCAGAGGCTTGCAGAAATTCCTGTAGCTGATTTCTGTATTATCAAAGATATCAATGATGCGATCCATGCCTGCAAAATGTGCTGCAAAGTGTTGCCTTGCATACTCCTTTACTACTTCTTCCTTAACCTTGTTAGGAAAATCAATGATCGAAATGGATGATATAAATGACATAAGACTCTGCGTTTTATACTTCAATAATATTGCCAAACAAGGCCGGGAGGCTTAATTTAATATTTTATTAAGGATACTCTATAGATATAGATGTCCTGAAAAGCAAAAAGGTTACTTCGCATTGCGAAATAACCTTTTTCGGGTGGATAATGGGGCTCGAACCCACGACCCTCAGAACCACAATCTGATGCTCTAACCAGCTGAGCTATACCCACCGTGTAACCCCTCTTTTGGGGTGCGCAAAAGTAATAATTTGTTTGAAAGATTTATGAGGACAAAAGTTATTCGTGGTAGCCTTGCTTTTCAAAATTTTCCCATGAAGTGCTCCTGTAAATATTTTCGCCGAAATAACGGAGGACCGGGAATATTTGTTCTGTGGTTTGAAAACCAGCAAGGGGTGTAAGCATATTAAACTGTTCATCGAGGAAAATCGTTGTCGGGTAGCTCATCTTCGAATTTAAGAGGGCTACGGCAACTTCATTTGCTTTATACTCAGGCTTGTAAACAAAAACTTTATCTCCAAGAACGATCGTGTCTTTTACTTCTGCATCCAGCTTTACAGGATAGTAACGGGCATTTATATAGTTAATCACAGAAGGGTCTTCATAGGTGCTTGCATCCATGCGCTTGCACCATCCGCACCATTGTGTATATACATCTATGAGCACCTTTTTCTTCACACTGTCGCGCAGGCTTTGCTGGTAAGCATCTGTTATCTTCATCCAGTTGATGCGTGCGGGATGGCCTTCCTGTGCAGAGCATAAAAAAGCAATACACACGAGAGTGACCACACAAATATTTATTTTAAGAAGCAATTTCAAAGGTTTAATCCAAACGTTAGTAAGGTAAATTGGTTGTATAAAGATACGACATTGCCCTGATATGCACTGTTAAAACGGGGTGTGTAGAACAAGAAAAGTGCCATCGGTTAAGAATGGCACTTTTATAAGATTTTTTGCTTATTTAACTCCGTGCATTCTCTTTTGCAGCCATCCGGACAGGCCGAAAAGAATAACAGAAGCAGTGCCGCTCAGCACTATAAACACGCAGAAGAATGTGTAAAGGTTATCTATTTGTACTCCCGCAAAGGATGGTATTTTCGCGGCTGCTTCAGGTGCTTTCTCTCCTGCACCCGGGGGAATTAAAGCAGAAAGCGTTCCGGCAAACTTATTCGCAACGGCATTAGCAAGAAACCAAGTGCCCATTAACAAAGATGCAAAGCGTAGCGGTGCAAGTTTAGACACCATGCTTAAGCCAATCGGGGATAAGCATAGTTCGCCTATGGTATGAAGTATATATAAGGCAATGAGAAACCACATCGTGATCTTGGTCTGAGAGTCCACACCATGAACACCATAAGCAATGACTACATATCCGAGTGCCACCAAAAGAAGGCCATACGCCATTTTTGTGGGCGATGATGGTTCACGGTTTCTTTTGTTGAGCCAGTTCCAGAACATGGCTGTGAGCGGCGCCAAAGCAACAATGGCTAAAGGGTTTACGGATTGAAACCATGATGCAGGCATCGTCCATTCACCATAGAAGGGAATATGCATTGTCCGGATGGTCTGGGCATCGGCAAAAAGCGTCAGCGAAGCGCCTGCCTGTTCGAAGCAAGCCCAGAAGAAAATCACAAAGAAAGCAAGGATGAAGATAACCCAGATGCGTTGACGTTCTGCGCTCGTCAGTGATTTATCTGTAATGATAAGAAAGGGCAGGGCGATGGCTGATGAAAAGACGAATGATCCGATCCAGTCCAACACAACAAGGTAGTGGAATATACAAGCAAATACCAACATGACGCCTGCAGAAGCTCCCACCATGATGGCGCTGAAAGAAGGAACCTCTTTCTTCGTGTCCGGAGAAGCATCGTAATGCTTTGTAGGCATTCCTATGGAAGCTCCGTCAGGCGTGACCAGTAATTTATTCTTAAGCAACTCAAAAGAAATAATGCTCACGATCATTCCTATACCTGCAGCGAGAAAACCCCAACGGAAATCGTGAATGCTGCCGGAAATAATGTTTCCTGCTGTATCCTTCACAATCGTATCACCAAGGCTGCCGCAAACCAGAGGTGAAAAGAAAGCGCCTAAATTAATACCCATGTAAAAGATCGTAAAAGCACCGTCAATCCTGTGATCACCTTTAGGATACAGCTGTCCTACCATGGTGGAAATATTGGGTTTAAAGAAACCATTGCCGACGATGAGGAATGTCAATCCCAGCCACATCATAGAAACAGCAGAACCACTCTGCCCTCCATCGGTCACCAGGCTGCCGCTTGTAAACAGCAGGAACTGTCCTGCAGCCATCAGCAGGCCGCCGATCAATATGCTTCTCCTGTTGCCCCAGTAACGGTCTGCTATATAGCCTCCCAAAAGAGGAGTGAGGTACACAAGGCTTGTAAAGCTGCCATAAATATTTGAAGCCAGCGCTTTGTCCATGAACAGTGCCTTGGTCATGAATAGAATGAAGATGGCTCTCATACCATAGTAGCTGAAGCGCTCCCACATTTCTGTAAAGAACAACAGGTATAAGCCCCGTGGATGACCTTCTTGAGATTGCGTACTCATATATAATTTGGTTTAGTATTAGTTTAGGGTTCGAATGTAATAAAAATTGAACTGTTTATTTGTTAATGGAATATGCCTTTAGGCAGCACGATAAAGGCGACACTGAAATAAATGATAATACCCGTTACATCTACAAGGGTAGCAATGAAAGGAGCGGAAGAAACGGCAGGGTCTCCGCCCAGCCGCTTAATGAAAAGAGGAAGAAGTGAGCCTGCCAGCGTCCCCCATAAAACGATTCCAACAAGAGAAAGGGCAACAGTATATCCTACGCTGATCCATGTTATAAAACGCTCACTATCCCCGTAATCCTTGAAGCCTAGCTTTTGCCACAAAAATATTCTGAAAAAACCGATTGCTCCCAAAATAATACCCAGCATAAGACCGGATATAAATTCTCTTCTTATCACTTTCCACCATACGCTTAATGTCACTTCACCAAGAGCCAATGCACGAATGATCAATGTTGATGCCTGCGATCCGCTGTTGCCGCCGCTGGAAATGATCAAGGGTATGAAGATGGCAAGGAGCGGAAGTTTGGAAATGTCCACTTCAAAATGTCCCATGGCAGTAGCAGTAAACATTTCCCCGATAAAAAGAATGATGAGCCAGCTTGCACGCTTGCGAATCATCTTCTTCAGATCAATTTCCAGGTATGGCTCATCCAGGGCTTCCACACCACCGATCTTCTGGATGTCTTCCGTGTCTTCTTCTTCCATCACATCTACCACGTCGTCAATAGTAATGATGCCAAGCAGCAAACCGTTGAAATCCGTAACCGGAAGAGCAACCCGGTTGGTTTGCTTGAACGCTTTTACAGCTGTTTCCTGGTCATCTTTTGCATTGAGAGAGACGAACTGGTGATCCATCAGCTCATGCACCTTTTTGTCAAGCGGAGCAAGCAGGAATTCTCTCATCCGGAAGTCATCAATAAGAACTCCCTTACTATCTGTAACATAAATTACGTTGAGCGTCTCGCTATCTTTTCCGTTTCTCCTTACATAATCCAATACTTGCTGTACGGTCCAGTCCTCCTTGATGGAGATAAAGTCCGGAGTCATCAAGCGCCCTATACTTTCCTCTGGGTATTGAAGCAGCGATTTGGCTGTCTTGCGCTCTTCGTCGGTAAGCAGGGAAAGGTATTTCTGAACCGTTGAATCCGGTAACTTCTCAAAAAGCTGGGTACGATCGTCGGGAGAGATTTTATTTAAGGTGTCGGTTAGCTGTTGCGAATCAAAGGTTTCAAGCAGAGCTTCCTGTGCATTAAAATCAAGGTTTTCAAAGGTGTGAATTGCCTTCTCAGGTGCAAGTACCTGAAAAACCTTATGGACGTCTATCTCTGCGGATGCATTAAGGATTTCAGCAAGTTCTTCAGGCTGCAGTTGCGCGGTAAGATGCCTGAGCTTGTAGAGGTTGCCCGTTAAAAACCGTTCGGCAAGAATTTCTTTTTCTTCGGCTGTGTGATTCATAAAATAAGGGGCAACTATCCATACAACAATTAGGCGCCACTAAAGTAGGGAGAATATAATTTGTGGAAAAATTTATTTCAAATTCGCAATAAGAGGAAAAAGTTCCCCAACTATTGTATCGAATTACGAATGTTAAATACAAATTTATGAATACACAAATTTCAACCCTTTGCATTCATTTGCATATTCGTAATATTCGATGCAAGGTAAGGTGTCATTTAAGCAAAGGTATTCCCAAAAAAAGAAGCCGCCCCGAAATAGCTTCCGGGACGGCCCCAACAGAAAAACATGAACACAAAACGTTTATTTAAAAGCAATCACTGTGCCAAACTTTTTCTTTTAACGTTTCATTTAGGATTATCTAAACTACAACCTTGTTTTCATCGTTTTCCCTGTACCAATTCACTTTTCTTGTTAGGTACATAATAGTTGCAAGGATGAGGAACAGCCCTATGCTTCCAAGCAGCAGTGCATAATCCTCCAGCTGGAGCAGAGAATAGAAGAATCCGTACAGCAACAACAATACCGATGAAAAGACTGCACTAAGTGTATTGTTGCTAAAGATAAATCTGACGTAGAAAGATACGATTGCTACAATACCAATGCATCCGATCAGGTATGCCCAGCCGAAAGAAACATGCTCTGAAATTGAAAGCAACAGAACATAGAACAGGCAAATAGCACAACCTACGAGGAGATATTGAATAGGATGGATGCGCTTCTTATTAAGGATTTCTACAAAGAAGAAAGTAAGGAATGTTAGCACAATGAACATGAGGCAATATTTAACGGACCGCATGGTCTTCAGGTATTCATCTACAGGAAGCATTAAACGTACACCAAAAGAGGAATTCTCGTTTGCTGCAACGCTTTTGTCTGTTTGAATGAAGTCTCCAAGTCCCTGCTGCGGATAGTTTCTGTTAAGCTGCAGTACCTTCCAGCTCGCCGTGAATCCATCGTTGTTAACAGTCCTGTTTACAGGAAGAAAGGATCCTTCGAATGAAGGGGAATTCCAGGGGGATTTTAGGCTGACCTTTGTTTGTTTTCCAAAAGGAAGAAAGGATAGGTTAGTGCTTCCGTTAAGGTCAACATCAAATGCGAAATTCATGTCATCTTGTTTGCCCAATGGATATTTAAAGCTCATGCCTGAACTCAACAGGTCATGTGAAGGGATGCCGGGTCCAAAGACAAAGTCGGCATCATTCATCTTTACTTTCACATCTTCATTTACTCCTTTCAGATCAGAGATGCCGAAGGAAATAAAGGCCTGATCTAATTGACAGTTCAATTCATTCAATCCGACTTCATTCAAATTCGGATAATTAAACTTGCCGCTTATATGCAGTACCGTTTTATAGAGCACTACAACATATATACCCCTGTATCTTTTCTCGGGCATCATCTCGCCATCGATATTTAGCTGATCAGGGAGAAAATGAGCATAGTATTTCTGCGTTGTGGTATTTCCCTGTGGATCCTTAGAGTAAACGAGATAAGGAATGGTAAGCACAGGCCCGCCAAGTGTTTGCCTGAGTCCCCACTTTGAGCTTACCTCGTCTATTGCCTGGTCACGCACTTCCTGTCTTTCGCGGATAAGCGACAGCAGCATGGAAGTAGGAATGAGCAGGATGAGAATAAGAATGCCGATAGACATCAGCTTGATACTAACTGAATTTTTTATCCAGTTGTTGATCCGGTCGAATACAGATTGCTTTTCCATGTTAATTGAATTTAAATGTTTATATATTGTTTATGTTTGATAAGACGAAAGAAGGGGGAGAGTATAAGCAGCTCGCCGAAGGCAAAGAGCCACCAGTTATAATGAATGGTGTTCTGCCTGACCACTTCAGCGCTTGCTGCATTGGTAATTACATAGTCTTTGTAGTTAATAATGAAAGAGAAGATAATCACAAGCGATCCCGCGATCATAAGTGAAATATTTTTCCACCCGAGCGTTCTTCCCCTGAATAAATCTTCATGCTGAAGAAGCATGCCTGCTACAATAAACATGGAGGCGGAAAGCAGGCAAGGGGCTAGCACAGGACCAATCCATGGAAGAGGTATAAGAAACAATACATCACCATCCATTATAGAAGCGGGCCAGTTGAGAAATATTTTCAGAAAAATATAGTAGAAGATATCCCAGATGCCGAAGCAGATGAGAAAGAAGGCAAAGCGCTGAATGCCGTTTTTACCCGCTACGAGTGCAATTGTAACAAGCATGATCAATGTTGCCGCTTCGCGCAGCAACTCAATGATGGCAATTTGCTTATCAATAACCTTTAGTGGTAAATGAAAGCTTTCAGGATAATAGATTTTACGCAGGTACACTACTACAGCTGTTTCCATGAAGGCCATGGCTATGGCGAAGAATACCAGGATGATCAGAAGTTTGTTAATTGATTTCATATGCAGCAAACGTGATTATTCTTTTTTATTTTTAAAAGAACTTTGTATTGCAAAGTAAATGGATAAAAAAATTATTTATGCTTTCGTACTATTTTTTCAAGTGCATTGAGATGGTCGCTGAATGCCTTGCGGCCTGCCTTGGTAAGGATGTATAAGGTATTAGGTTTTTTGCCGATAAAGGTTTTATGGACCTTGATATAGCTCAATCTTTCAAGAGCAGCAATGTGGCTTGCCAGGTTGCCGTCAGTGATCTGCAGCAGGTCTTTCAGCTCGAGAAAGGTAATATTGTCATTGACCACCAATACGGACATGATGCCAAGCCGTATGCGGTTTTCAAAAGCCTTATTAAGATTCTCTATAATATGCTCCATCGGCAGCTTATTCTTCAACTGTGGTAAGCTCATATTTGCTGTACATTTTCCATCCGTATATAATATGCAATACTCCAAAACCAACTGCCCAGAAGAACAGGTTGCAGCTTATGATGAAAGAGGAGAGGAGGCCTAATATTATTTCACATAAACCAAGGTACCGGATTTCACCAAGTGTGTATTTACTTGCATTGATAAGTGCAAGCCCATAGAATAGCAAAGTAGCAGGCACTACGAACTCAATCGAATTACGCGCCATGAGTGCAAGGCAGAAAATGCCACCTGCTGCGAGGGGAATGAAAAGATTAATAGCCATTCGCCTTGCAGTAGAATCCCACATTTTTAATCCCTGTCTGCGGGCTTTACGTGAAGTGAAATAAAAACCTGCGGCTAATGAAGCTGCCAGTATGATCACACCATGCAGCATCGTAAACCCATACAACCCTCTCAAAGCATGAGCTTCAAAGGCTGCCGGATCTCTCTGCAGCTCATCGCCCGAAAGTGACCAACCGTAATGCATATAGGTTACCGCTACACCAATCAGTGCGAATATTCCTGCAAATACGCCCGACATTCCGCTCAGGGAAAGAAAACGGGAAGAGCGTTCCATGATGTCCCTGATCTCACTCAGGGTTTTTAATTCGTCAGATGGTTGATTCATGATTCGTATTTTTAAAGTACTTTGAGGTGCAAAGTAAATGCATTATTTTTAATATTGCAAGAAATAATTGAAATAATTTGGAACAGAGGAATATCTTTGCTGAAAATTATTGGACGAATATCGAAATGTTGCAAATTTGCGAAATCGCTTATTCGTAAATTCGTAATGTTTAGTTATTTGTACCACATGCATGGATAATATAACTCACATCGTTCTGGGTGCTGCCTTAGGCGAGGCCGTGGCAGGAAAAAGGATCGGCAAGCGGGCTTTATTTGCGGGAGCTATTGCAGGCAACATACCGGATATAGATGTTTTCCTGGCTACCTACCAGTCTGTACCTGACAGCCTTTTGTCGCATCGCGGTTTTACGCATTCCATCTTGTTTTGCGTGCCGGCTACATTTCTTTTTAGCTGGCTGTTCCGCAGGTGGAAGCATTCAGGAAGTGATGACTTCGTCCTTTGGCTTAAAGTTTTTTCTCTCGGGTTATTCTCTCACATCCTGCTGGATGCATGCACCTCTTATGGTACAGGATGGTTTGAGCCATTCAGCCATTACCGTGTTTCATTCAATAACATTTTTGTGGTCGATCCCTTTTACACCTTGCCTATGCTGGTGTCTTTTATTGCACTATTGATCCTCAAACGAAATGCAAATAAAAGAAAGTTGTGGAATGCAATAGGCTTTGGCCTCAGCACTGCATATTTAGCTTATGCAAGCTTTGTAAAAATCACCATAAACACGACGGTTGAAGAGAATCTTGCATCAAATAAAATATCCGCACAGGAATATGTCACTACACCAACTCCTTTAAACTGCTTCCTGTGGTATATAATGGTAAAGGACAGTACGGGTTTTTATCTCGGCTATCACTCTGTGTTTGACAAAACTGAGAAAATAGATTTTCATTTTTATCCCCAAAACCAGGCAATGCTTGCACCTTTTTTAAAAGATAAGGGAGTGGATAAGCTTGTTCGCTTTTCAGAAGGTTATTATTGCTTGACAGCTGATGATTCTGCTCAAATTGATTTTCATGACCTGCGCTTTGGGCAAATCGGCGGCTGGTATAATGCGCAAGCTCCTTTCATATTTTCCTATCATTTTGGCTTTGCCGCAAACAATGCCCTTGTTATTCAGCGGGGCAGAATAAGTATTGTATCGCGGGAGGCAATTTCTTCCCTTGTAGCCAGAATTAAGGGTATTTAAAACCTTTTGTGGCTTTATATAGGGAGATTTATCCCTTTGCTTGGACGGCAATAAATAATGCTTTAGTTTTGTCTTTAGGGATAATTCCCGCACATCCCAACTATTCTGAACAATTTAGCATCTACCATGAAGGAGGGGGCATATTTGGAGGTTAGAGATGAAAATATACTTATTAATGGGTGTATTGAATGGGACCGAAATGCCCAGAATAGGCTCTATAAATTGTTTTGCTCAAAAATGCTGGCCGTCTGCTACAGGTATTCAAAAAGCAGGGAAGAAGCAGAGGACACATTGCAGGAAGGATTTATGAAAGTGTTTGAAAACATTAAATACTTTAAAAGAGAAGGATCACTGGAAGGCTGGATAAGACGAATAATGGTTAACACTGCTATACAGAAGTTCAGAAAAAATATCAATCATATTGCTGTTGATAGTATTGAGAATAGCCTTCTTAATCTTAGCCATTACAATTCAGATGATACCTTGAGCCAGATAGGAGCGAAGGAGCTTATTCATTTAATACAAAAGCTGCCTCCTAAATGCCAGATGGTTTTTAACTTATATGTATTTGAAGGATTTAAACATAGAGAGATCGCTGAAAAGCTTGGAATAACAGAGGGGACTTCAAAGTCCAATCTTTCTGATGCCAGGGTGATGCTTCAAAAATCAGTTACTAATATAATGAGAGTTCGCCAGACGGCGAGTGATGAAGTTGGAAGAGAATAAAGACATAGACAATTTATTTAAGTCAGCCATCGAGCCATTCGCGATGGAGCCTACCGATAAGGTATGGACTTCGTTGGAGAAAGGTCTGGCTGATAAAGGCGCCGGCGGCACTGCTGTCAAAGGCGGCTATGGCATTAAGCTACTGTCCATAGTTACTGCAGTGCTATTGATATCGTTTGGCACGTATAAATTATTAGTCCCTGCGGATTCAGCAGTCAAACAGAATGAAGTTGCTTCAACACCTGCTGCGGCGGTGAAGACATCAGCACCGGGCAATTCTTCGGCAATGGATGCCCGCGTGAAAGAATTTTTTGGCAGTTCCCAAGAAAAAGGATCAAAAGCAGGATCTTCTTCAAATGCTGCTGCCTTAGCCGGAATAAATACAAGTGATGTGAACAGCAACGAAGACAAAGTTTCATCTTCAACGGTTGCTAAGTCAACGGTAAAGAATGAAGATCATTTAAGTTCGCCCTCTTCTGTTGCTTTCACCAATAATAACACCGGCAAACAATTAACTGCTGCAAGTTCATCTGCATCAGCAAACAAGGATGCACTCACTCCAAATGAAAGAACGGCACGTTCATCTTCGGCTTCTGCAAATAGTCCAACGCCGGGTTTGGAACAAAGAAGTTCTCCCTGGAATCCAGCTCTCGCAATTGCCGGTACAATGAACCAGGGTGGAGATGCAGATATAAATACAAACCCTGAAAACGCCGCTGCATCAGAATTGCAGAAAAAAGAAAATGCAGGTGAAGGAGTGAAGCCGGAAACTTTGCAAAGCAGTTCTCAATCCGGTGAATCAAAAGAAGCAGCCCAAACAAATCAACCTGCTGCTAATGCAGATGGCGGAACTTCAAAGCAGGCACCTAATGGCAATGTACCCGCAGAGAGTCATTCCGATGCAGCAAGTGAAAATAAAACACCGGCTCAAGATTTTCCATTGGTACTTAATAATTCAAAGACAGAGAGCGATAAAGTTGAGGATGCTCCCGCCTCTTTAAAAGGCACTGAGGCAACCGCAGATGCAACAAGCACTGGCCCGCTTACAAATATTAACGCTTCTAAAGGCATCATGCGCCGATTGTCAGTTGATGCTTTTTATGCTCCTGAAATAGCCAACCGCAATTATGATTTAACAAGTGGCAGTTCTGCTACTAAAACAACTGAAAAATTTAATTATTCATTTAATACTGGTGTTTTGTTCCGAATGGATTTAAATAGCCATTTCAGTGTATCATTAGGATGTACGTATTCAGTGCTTGATTATTTAAATACAGTTACGACCAGCTACACTGTTCCACAGCCTGACAGCACGGGCCGGCCGCAACAAGGAGGAGGGTGGCATATCCCGCATGGAGATCATGAAGGCCAGGGGCATGGAGGTCACGGCGGCCAGGGAGGCCATGAAGATGATGAAGACAGCGCGTTTTCACACCAGTTTCATGATCCCGACTTTTTTAATCACTACTTCCCTACGGATGACGATAACAACATTAATTATAACAATTCATGCGGATCTGTTCATTTGCATGGCTCACCAACTATCAATCTGACTAGTCCTTCAACCCATCCGGGCGATGTGGTTTATTTCGTTACCAATACTAACCTTACTCTGAAATACATTAATATTCCTTTGACCATAAGGTATAAGCTACCCGCTAAGCGACTGGATTATTATGTTAATGCAGGAATATCAATGGACATTCTCATCAGCCAACTGGCTACAGTAAATATAGCAGACTCCTATACTGAAACCACCGGTGAAATAGATGGATTGAGAAAGACAAGCTATTCCTATCTGTTTGGTTTAGGCGTTCAATATCATTTGTCAGGAAGATGGGGACTCTTTGCAGAACCGTCTGTAAGGGGTTCAATCACGCCCGTTAATGACAATGCTTCTGACGAATTCAGACCCTATTATCTGGGTGTTAAAACAGGTGTTTCATTCCATTTTTAAAACTACTTTATGTAAGCTATCTATAAATAATTTTAGCTCCAGCCCAACCATTAATTTTTAAATATCGTCTAATAAATAAGTCCTAACCAGTAATAAACAATTAATCCGAAAAAAATGAAAATACAATTTACAAAAGCAGTGATGATGATGCTCTTCGCCTCATTGCTGTTCTCAACGCAATCAAATGCGCAGTTTCATCGCTTCCATCATTGGGGTGACAGTATTCCTTTCAGAGACAGTGCTCATACCTGGAATGACAGTGGCCATGTAGGCTGGCATCATTGGGGGGGGTATCGTCCTGACAGTTTACATCATGCCCTGGACAGCATTCTTCACCATCGTCTGGATAGCCTTCATCATGTACTAGACAGTCTCCGTCATCATCGTGATAGCTTGGATCTTGACAGCCTTGGATGGAATCCGGATAGCTTGCATAAAGGCTGGCATCATGGAAGAGACAGCGGTTTCACCTGGCACGACAGCGGTTTCCATCATCCCGATAGTGGTTTTCACCACCCCGATAGCGGTTTCCATTGGCCGGACAGTGGTTTCCATCACCCTGATAGTGGCTTCCATTGGCCCGATAGCGGCTTCCAGTGGCCTGATACCGGCATGACATGGCCTGACAGCGGCTTTCACTGGCCCGATAGCGGTATGGGCGGACACCATGGTCCTCATAGATTAGCTGACCCAAATACGCAAGGAAGCGCAATGGTTTCAATCTATCCAAATCCGGTTCTTGAATACGCTGTTATCCATGCGGAAAATACTTCAGGCAATGCAGTCATAAGGATTTATGATCTGACGGGCAAGCTGACTATTGAAACCACTATTCAAAATGGAGATAATCAATTAATGAGAAATGGTTTCAAAGCAGGAGAATATATCTATCAAATTTCAGATGGTGATTCCAACCTGGCAACAGGAAGATTAATTTTTCAGTAAGTTTAAGTGTAGGTTGTTTTGAAAGGGCCGCTCCGGAAACGGAGCGGCTTTTTTTTTTGTTAAAATCCTTTCTAAATCACATACCAGTTTCATCGAAACTGGTACGAGATTCGCCAGAACGGGTAGAAGATATGACAGAACTGTAGAAGATCTATTGAATCAGATAGAAGATCTGACGAATCCGATAGAAGATTCACCAGAACGTGTAGAAGATCTATCAAATCCAGTAGAAGATTTATTGAATCTCGTAGAAGATTCATCAGAACTTGTGGAAGATTTATCGAATCCGATAGAAGATTCGCCAGAACTTGTAGAAGATCTATCAAATCCAGTAGAAGGTTTATTGAATCTCGTAGAAGATTCATCGAATCCAATAGAAGATTCGCCGAATTTCGTAGAAGATTTGTTGAATATGGTAAAAAATTCGTCGAATCTATGACCCATTTTTAGCGAAAATTTAGTTTGTCGTAAATGTTCAAGTTAAAAACCTGCGAAATTTTAATAAACTACAAATCTGCGACTAATTCAAACTAACCCATTACTTCCAATATGCTTTAATAAAAATGGGTAAAAACAAGGTTTTTATAGTAAAGCAGGTGTTGAAACAAATTAATTATAATGTTTTGAGGATTTGAATAGTTTTTCTACATTTGCATCCCTTTAAAAAAAAGAAATAAATAATGTCCAAACAGTATGAGACCGTATTCATTATGACCCCCGTTTTAAGCGAGGAGCAGATGAATGAGTGCGTGTCAAAATTTAAGAAGATAATCCTCTCCGCTGAAGGCGGGTCCGAGATTGTTTATGAAAACAATTGGGGGTTACGTAAACTGGCTTACCCGATCGCCAAGAAAACAACGGGTTTCTATTATCTCATTGAGTTTAAAGCTAAGGGAGATGTAATTGCAAAGCTTGAGACAGAGTACAAGCGTGATGAACGTGTGATGCGTTTTCTCACCATTGCTCTGGACAAGCACGCTGTTCTTTACAACGAGAACAAGCGCAAAAATGCAGAGCAGAAGAAAACTGAAAAAACCACTAACGCTTAAAAATTAAACTCAATGGCTAATCCGAATTCAGATGTGCGCTATTTGACACCTCCCACAGTGGATGTGACGCGCCAGAAATATTGCCGCTTCAAGAAGAAAGGCATTAAATATATAGACTATAAAGATCCTAACTTCTTAGTGAAGCTGGTGAATGAGCAGGGCAAACTGTTGCCACGCCGTCTTACCGGCACTTCATTAAAATACCAGCGCAAGGTGGGACAGGCTATTAAACGCGCCCGTCACATTGCCTTGCTGCCTTACGTAGCGGATCTTTTAAAGAATTAGTAGAATATTTAAAGTTGGCAGCGGGCAGTTGGCAATTAGCAAACTGTAAACTGTAAACTGTAAAACGTAAACAAAAATGGAAGTTATACTCAGACAAGATTTAAGCAATCTCGGATATACAGACGATGTTGTAAAGGTAAAGCCGGGCTATGCCCGTAATTATCTTATCCCGCGTGGCCTTGCTGTGCTTGCAACGGAATCAAACAGAAAGGTGCTTGCAGAAAACCTGAAGCAGCGTGCTCATAAGGCGCAAAAGATTAAAGGCGATGCTGAAGCAGTTGCAAAACAGCTGGAGGAAATGACACTGAAGATCGGTGCCAAGGTAGGAGAGAGCGGAAAGATTTATGGTTCCATCACTCCGCTGCAGATATCTGAAGCTTTATACCGTCATGGTGTTGAAGTGGACAGGAAGAAAATTCTTGTTGACGATGAGCATATCAAAGCGCTCGGAACATATACAGCTACAGTAAGCCTTCACAAGGACATCAAGGCGAAGGTTAAGTTCGAAGTAGTAGCAGAATAATACTTCAGGCTTTTGCCAAGAAAGGGACGAATCGTAAGGTTCGTCCCTTTTTATTTGTTATTCGTAGCGCAAAGCTTCTATAGGATCTAATTTTGCAGCCTTGGAAGCTGGATAATAACCACTGATAACGCCTACAACAAAACAAAGCGCCACTCCTGCAATTATCCAGAACCATGGAATAAAGAACCCTATGCCCATCTGGCCTGCTATCAGGTTGCCCGCGAAGATGCCCAGAACGATGCCCAGTATTCCGCCCATCTGGCAGATAAATATTGCTTCTGTAAGAAACTGGCTGCGGATAATGGAGGGGGTTGCGCCAATTGATTTTCGTATGCCTATTTCTCGCGTTCGTTCGGTGACAGAAACAAGCATGATGTTCATGAGCCCTATGGCAGCACCAAGCAGCGTGATAAACCCGATAATAGTAGCAGCAATTGTAACAGTTGACAACTGACTGATAAGAAGTGTTGAAATGCTGTCGGCCTTGGTTATTTCAAATGTGTCGTCTCCACCCAAGGGAACATTCCTTATGTTTCGCATTACTCCGGTAGCTTCTTCTACAGCAGGATCCAATAGTTTTACATCATACACTTTTACGCTGATGCTATAGGACATATCATCCCATCCGAAATTCTGCTTGGCATTCAACAGCGGAATGATGCAGGTTCTGTCGCCTCCAAAACCCATTGCATTTCCTTTTTCTTTCAGAGTGCCTATGATGCGATACCTGGAGTCGCCAAGTGTAATGATTTCCTCCAATGGATCTGTTGCTCCGAAGAATTGTGTGATGAGTTCATGACCGATAATGACTACGTTTTCTCCGTATTGAATTTCCTGCGGCGAAAAATTTCTTCCGCTTTCAATTTCATAACCGCCATTAAGAACATAATTCGCATCTCCGCCTGCCACCATCATATTAGGGTTTGTCTTTTTGCCATTGTATTTGGCTACAGAAGTTCCGCTAACGATAACGGACAAGGAGACAGAAGAAGGAAAGGTGAACTGTTCGGTAAAGCGTGTTGCCTGGAAATAATCTATGGATTTAAAGTGCTTGGGCCGCGTTCCTTTCTTTCCAATCCTGATGCCATAACCACGGTTTTGAATGGTGAAAGAGTTAGCACCCATACTCGTGAACTTATCATTGATGGAGGATTTGATGGCATCAATAGTTGTGAGAATACCCACAAGTGCCATGATGCCTATGGCTATGATGAGAGCGGTAAGAATGGTTCGTAGCTTCTGGCTTTTTACAGACTGAATGGCAACCTTGATGTTTTCTCTCACCAACATGGCAACGAAAGTATTTAAAAAAGAATTATAAGATATATGTTATACGTTATACTACTTAAAAACACAAATACCATATAACTTATAACGTATAATGTTTAACCTAAGGCCTTAAGCAAACTTTAACGTTATGTATTCATGGCTTATTCATTCAGGAGCACTTTTCTGTCGTATCTTTGTTATCCAATTGATTTATAAAACTAAGTAAAATGAAAAAGATTCTTGTTACATTTTCTTTGATTTGTTTTGTAGCGTTTGCTTCAAATGCCCAGACAAGTCCAACAACTGCAAAGGTTGCTACAACATCTAAAGAAGTTAAAGCTGACGCTAAGGCAGAAGCTGTTGCTGCTCCGGAAGCTAAGAAGTATGGCTGCTGTCATAAGGGTGCTTCCTCGGCTGATTGCAAAAACAAAAGCATGAAAGATTGCAGCACTAAGTCAAGCGCTGAATCAAAATCTCAGAAGTCTTCTGCAACTAAAGGCGGAACAAATTAATAGAAGATTTTATGTATATATAGCTCATTCTCTCGCGGGGATGAGCTTTTTCTTTATAGAGACCTTAAAGAAATTTTTTTAACTCTTCCAGCCCTCTTATCTCATAAGTCACATGCTGCCGATGCTCTAGCTTCAGCGGGTTGAAAAACACGGTGTCCCATCCTGCGTTACGCGCTCCTGCAATATCCACCTCCAAGCCATCTCCGATCATAATCACTTCGCCTGCTTTTGAGTTCGTTGCTTTAAGCGCATGTTCGAAAATTTGCAAATCAGGTTTTTTATGACCAACGGCGTCAGAGGTAATGATATTTTCAAAATAGTGATGAATACCTGACGACTTAAGCTTAACATGCTGCACTTCTTCGAATCCGTTACTGATAATATGCATTTTGTATTTGGAAGATAGGTAGTACAATGTTTCCTCCGCTTGCGGAAAGAGCTTGCTTTTTCTTGGTCCATGAAAAGAATAGTCCGGCCCCAATCCTGCAGGCACCAGTTGCGGATCGATACCCATGTCCCAAAAAGTAAATTCAAAACGCTTGCCTCGCAACGTCTCCTTATCAATCTTGTTCATGCGATACTGCTCCCACAGCATGACGTTTCGTTCAACATACTTCTGGTGGAAGTACTCAAAAGAAGGAACCAGTTTGTCCAGTCCATGCTTTTCAAATAATTCAAGCAATGTCTCCCGCGAATTGGTTTCGAAATCCCAAAGTGTGTTGTCGAGATCGAAGAAAATGTGTTTGTATTGCTTCATCTATTCGCTGATGATTTCAGGAATGGTGCGTATGTGGTACCATTCAAAAATGCCTGTCAGTGCCAGCGACCAAAGGGTGATGGAGATGAACATATATATCATTATTTTCTTGTGGTTGTGCTCCAGGCGGGTAATGATAAAGGTGCCGATGGGGATGGAAAAGATAACGGGTGTAAGAGCGGCAATACCTATGAGCCCGAACTTCTTCCAGAGCTTTATTATTCTGCGGTTACGTGGCGTGAATACTTTTCTTTTCCTATCGCGCCTTGCCACATAATCATAATGCACTTCAACAGGTTGGTCAATATCAACAGTAGGTTTTGCAAAAATCTGCTTGCTGTTGTAATAGTGTTTTTTAATAAACTTCTTGATGCTCCGGTAAACGGGGATGATGTGGTCGCTCAAATATATAATAAGGGATACGCCAAGCATCCCTCCTGTAATGATGGAAATATTAGTCATCCAGAAATCGAGATCTATTTCTCCGTATTTCTGTGTCCGCCAATACACAATAGGACCACCAAGAAACTTCACACTGCTGATTGCAACTAAAAGCAGGTAATTAATTAACGTTCTCACCCGGGTAAACTTCTGAAATAGTAAAAGAGTTAGGTAGAGTTATATCAAAGCAGCGACATTTATGTTTCAACTTTTTAAACCAAAAGCAAGGTCGCCGGCATCCCCAAGGCCGGGAACTATATAAGAGTGAGCAGTAAGCTCTTCATCCATGGCCCCAACCCAGATTGTAACGTTGGAGGACAAATGGCTTTTAAGATATTCAACACCTTCGGCGCTGGCAATAGCAGTCACAAAATGCGTGTGTTTGGGAGTTCCTTTTCTTAACAACTCTTTATATGTCAATACAATGGAAGCCCCTGTTGCAAGCATAGGATCGCAAAGAATCAGTGTGCGGTCGTGAAGGAGAGGAGAGGAGACATATTCTACTTGTATGTCAAAGCTGCCGTCTTTATGATGCTTCCTGTATGCGCTGATAAATGCATTATCAGCCTGGTCAAAGAAGCTCATCATTCCCTGGTGAAAAGGAAGGCCGGCGCGTAAGATTGTTGCTACGACGGGTTGCTCAGACAATACTGAAACATTAGCTACACCAAGCGGAGTGATAACTTCCTTACTTATATAAGATAAATGTTTGCTGATTTCATAAGCGAATATCTCGCCCATCCTTTCCAGGTTGCGGCGAAAACGCATCCTGTCCTTCTGCACTTCTACATCACGCAGCTCTGCAATGAAATTGTTGATGATGGAGTGACTGTTACCTAGAATATGTACCATAGCCTGCTTGCATTTACGTTTTTATTCCCCCTGCAGCATTGTCCTGCTTAACTTTTTACCCAACGTACAAATTTAGGAAGATTATTCCTTCGGATGCGTAAATATACAGCTTCTTTTGATGCAAAACCCTTATAGAAGCGTGCTAAATTTGGGTCCATAGACCCTTCAAAGTCAAGGATCATGGCTTTGCCGGCATTTGATTTTATGACATGGTCAATGATCATACTCATGGCGCCGTTCTTTTTGGCTTCGGAGCTTGTGGCTGAAAAAAGAAAAATAATCTGTCCGTGACTATATATAAATATTGCCCCCGCACACAAATTACCTTTAATTGTTTTAGCAACAATCACCTGCACAATGCCTCTCCTGCGTCCTTCCTTCATCAGGATAAGGAGGGTTTGGTAGTCTTTTGATTTAAGCGCTGCAATATCCTTTCCCCTGTTTTGTCGAAACATGCTGACTATTCTGTTTTCATCCCCATTGAAGTCAAGTGACAGCTCAGATTTAACGGCTTTTGAAATATTCCTTTTCAGATTTTCCGAATATGCTTTGTAAAGTGTTTCATAGCTTGAGTTAAGGTCGAGCAGATGTGTCAGGCGCTTTTCATTTTTAAAATCACCGGAAGAAGAATAATTGTTCGTGTTTAGATTGATTTCAATAAACCTGAATTTTTCGGGTATAGCGTTCAGGTGCTTCTGCACTAGTGACTCAGAAACAGGTCGGCTTGAAAAAATGCCCAACTGCTGAGTGAAATGCGGCTGACGCAGGTAATTAATTCCGTACTTTTTACTGTGAGGTAGCGGAAACACTGATTCGTAATCGTTTTCTACCATAGCATCCCATCCCGGAGAAACAATATCAAGATACCACGACATGGCATACACCATACCATTGGAAGCAGTTTGAATAAGCTGGTCCCACTGCTTCTTGTCAATTGCTTTGTTTTCCAGATAACGGATCATAGTCAGTCAAATGCAATGCACACCATTTCCTCATATATATTCTGCCACCCTTCCCAAGGTCCCATGTTGCTCAACGATTCATTGTGCCAAAGGCTGATGAAAACTCCATTCACGCTTTTTACCTGCTTCACCAGCGGCTCTATGTATGACAAGGCATCAGCAGGCTCTACTTTCATATAATACTTCAACGTGGCATCCATCACGGCAAAAGGGTATAGTTTAAGCTTTGTTACAGCTTCATGCTGGAGGTCATAAAAATAAAACGGCGTGCATAGGCTTGCCCTGAATCCAACATCAGAAGCATACCCCATCGTGTAATCGTCTGTAATATCATATTCCAATAGCCGCCTGTATGTTTCCGGCATAGACAGCTTTAGAAAATGCTGCCTGCTGCAGGTGACGGCGCTTTTCAAAACTTTATTTAACCGTTCGATTTCTTTTTTCAGGGTTTCCGGTTGGGAGTTGGAAAGAAAGGAAGGATGAATACCTACTTTATTGTAATCGGCTATCGACTTTATTAATGCTTGTAATTTCTTGCTGCTGATAGGTACATTCTTATCGTTCTCAGCGTAGTCGCCCAGCAGAAAAAAATAAACGCACTTTAAATTATACTTCCGCTGTATGTCTGAAAGCATGTCATATGTGTCATATGGATCTTGCTGAAGTCCGAGCAAAACAGAAGCACGCTTAACAAAGCCTTTCACGTCAAAATTCATCAGGGCACGCAGGAAGGCGCCAATTGTTCTTACGAGCCCTTTCTCCTTGTAAGCATAAGCATTATCAATGTCAATCGTAGATATATATTGATAGTTCTGCTCAGGGAACTTGAGCAAGGGATAACGTGTTTTTAGCTTCTCTTTAATCTTAGCTGCCCAGATATTCACGATGGGTTGCTGCAGGAATCCTTTGTTATAGGCAAGGCTTTCCTTTGCATCAAAGCGGTCATAATGATCTTTTTTAAAAGGAAGGTATTCTTCATATCGACTGACCAGGTAAAAGCTTGCAGCAAAAGGATCGAAAGGAAAAGCATATTTAGGATGAGTGGCATAAAAAGCCTTCGTCCCTTCCCAGTCAAAAACGTTTATATCCTGGACATGAACACCCTTCTCAAAAAGAAAATTCGTGGCATAAAAGAAAAGTTCATCACCAACAGGCTGCTTTGCGTAGCTTATCTTGGCCTCGCTGCTGAATGCAAATGCATCAACATCGTGTGTAAGCGTATATCCAATGCCTAAAATATCACGAAATATAAGATCAAATATATATCTGAGTCGGGGAGAAGAAGACGGGGTATATATGAGCAGCATATCAGTTTAAGGGCTAGAGCTTCTAATTTTTGGTTTTGAGCTAGTTTTTAAGATCTAAAAACCGGAAACTCCAAACCAGAAACTATAGTAATCCCTCATCGGCAAAGCTAAAAAAACCATTCTGAGTAACGATAATGTGATCAAGTACCGGAATCTCAATGGCTTTGCCTGCGTCCACCATGTTCTTCGTAAGCTTAATGTCAGCGTCGCTGGGCTTTGTGTTGCCGCTTGGGTGATTATGGCAAAGAATAATGGAGGAAGCCTTGTTGTCAAGCGCTGCCCTGAAAACGACTTTCGGATCAACCACTGTGCCTGCCATACCTCCTGAGCTCACTGAGTGCTTACCGAGCACCATGTTTGCGCGGTTTAGAAATAATATCCAAAATTCCTCATGCAAGTGATCTCCCAACAACGGCTGAAAAATATCTGCTGCGTCCTTGCTGCTTGTGACTTTATCGCGCTTGATGAAATCATCTGTTTTTCTTCTACGCCCCAGCTCCATGGCTGCTATTATGCTGATAGCTTTGGCCTCGCCGATCCCTTTAAATTCAGTCAGGTCGGGCACGGTCAGTTTGCCAAGCTCGTTCAGATTGTTTTCTACCTTGCCCAGTATTCGTTTCGACAATTCAACAGCTGTTTCTTCACCATTGCCTGAGCTAATAAGTATTGCAATCAATTCCGCATCACTCAGCACATGCTTTCCTTTGAGAAGAAGTTTTTCACGAGGCCTGTCTTCCTCCGCCCATGATTTAATTGTTAGTCTTTCCTGTTCCATAATTCATTGTGAGGTGGTTGTACAAAGCTATAAAATAAAAAAGGTCTTCCCGAATAGGAAGACCTTTTTACAAATTGTTTTTTCTTGTATTACTTGATGTGGTTAACGTGAACCGCTAATTCTGACTTAAGGTTAGAAGCCTTGTTCTTATGTATAATGTCTCTTTTGGCAAGCTTGTCAAGCATTGCAGTAAGCTTTGGAAGTGCCGTTACAGCTTCTTTCTTATCCTTTATAGCAAGGAAATTCTTGATTGCATTACGCGTTGTTTTAGCCTGGTACTTGTTTCTAAGTTCCTTTGCCTTATTTGAGCGGATTCTCTTAACTGATGACTTATGGTTTGCCATTTCTTGATTTTAAATTTTGGGAGCGCAAATATACAACAATCCATCACACCTGCAAATAAGTGTTAAAATTGAAGCCTAAAACCGTAAAAAGCGTTTTTTTACAATAAAAAGGGGCTTTTCTAAAAATCTTATCCCTTCTTCTCAGCAGACAGTGGTGGAGGTGGTGGTGGATCCATGGCCGCTATTTCACCGATAGCTTTAACAAGGCGGTCCAGTTCCTGTGTGCTGGTGTAAACATGTGGCGTTACGCGTACTCCATTTACCTTTTCCCAGTCATTGGAAGTGGTGTGTATCTTGTACTTGTCGAAAAGCTTTGTCTCGATGTCAGCGCCCTTCCATCCCTCAATGCTGAAGTGGCAAAGAGCGCAGCTATACTGGGGATTGAGCGAGGTGGTAAGTTTTACCTTCGGAATCTTCACTGCCTTTTCTGCCCAGTAGCTTTTCAGGTATTGAAGGCGGGCTTGTTTGCGCTTGTTACCAATTACATTCTGGAAATCGACGGCAAATCCTATTGCCATTTCAGATGCATTAGAGCGTGTTCCCAGAGATTCGAACTTGCGAATGTCATCACTGTCAGGCTTGGCGCTCGAAAGAAGCGGCCATATATTCTTGATTTTCTCTTTCTTCATATATAACAATCCGCTGCCGATGGGTGCGCACAGCCATTTGTGAAGGCTCACACCAGCGTAATCGCAGTCCAGCTCCGGGAAGGTATAGTCAAGATGCGCAAATGAATGAGCGCAATCCAGGATCAATTCGCAGCCATGCTTGTGTGCCAGGTCAGCCAGCTTCTTTGCAGGCATGATCTGGCCTGTCCAGTTGATGACGTGTGTGGCATGAATGATTTTAGTTTTTGGGGTAATCACTTTTTCATAGGCAGTAAGTATGTCTTTGTCATTATCATAAGGCAATGTGAGATCAACCCATACCAGTTTCACGCCATCACGCTGCTCGCGCTGCTTCCATGCATTTTCCATGCTGGGGTAATCATACTTTGAAAGGATAATTTCATCGCCGGCTTTCATGTTGAGGCCGAAAATGACGGTGTTGAGTGCTTCCGTAGAATTCCTGTTGACGGCAAGCTCTTCCGGTGAGCATCCTGCCAGTTCAGCCAGCTTCATGCGCAGCGATTCCCTGCCTTGATCCAGTATGCGCCACATAAAGTAGGAGGGGCCTTCATTGCACATATCGAGGTATCTCTTGAAAGCATTCTGTACAGGTATTGGACTTGGGCTCACTCCTCCATTGTTCAGGTTAATAATATTCGGAGATACGGTATATGACTCGCGCACCCAACTCCAAAAATCTTCATCGGAAGCGGCTGCTTCTGGCGATACTGTTGTCATGCGTTTACTTTGGCTTTCAAGTTCCGCTGCGAATAAAGGTTCAACCCAGCTTGTAAGTGATAAGGCACCTGCAATGCCTGCCGAGCGTTTTAGGAAATCTCTGCGATGTTGTGACATAATTGTTTGGTTTTAAAGTATCAAATGTAAGGGATTGATTTCAATATCCAAACTGTTATTCGTGAAAACCTGAATCTTATTAACATTTCTAACAGGAAAAAAGGATGATTAAAGAGGAGAGAGGGCAGTTTATTTAATACTATTTTCGCTGGTTGAGGCGTTATACGTTATTAGCTATACGTTATAAAAAGGTCAATACCCTTATAACGCATAATCTATAACTAATAACTATTTATTTCATATGGCAAAGAACCATTTAAGGATTTTCCTTGTATTCATTTTTTCTTTATCCGGCATGCAGGTTTTTGCCCAGTTCAATATTAAAAGCTTTTCTGCTGACTCCGTTAAGTTTGTTCAGGAGATGAAAGACTTTCTCATGGCTACAGACAAGAAGGATGCGGAGAAATTCTTTGACGAGAAGTTTATACCGGTGTGGAGCGGTGCTAGGGTTTCCAAAGAAGAGTCTACGCCAGGCAAGTTCAGCGATTCGCAAAAGCAGGAAATTTATAAGACTGCCAACGCCATGCTGAAGAAGAGGATGAAGGCTTATCCTGACTTCAAAAACTATTTAACAACTCTTGTCAGCTTTGCCAACAGCAACCAGTCTGCTGCCAGCTTTGCAGCGTGGTCATCCAGTACAGACAAGCTATTGGGTTCAACCAACAGGCAGTTTGATGCTTATATCAATATCTGCAACGACCTTTTTCGTGAGAATGCATTATATATATCTCCTTCCACGCATTGGTGCTCTGATAATAATAATTACTCCTTTGACTTTGATTCCATACCAAAAGTAATTTTCCCCGGCCTTACACTGACATGCTCTGCCAAAGGAGATTCAATGGTGATTCAGGAAACAAAAGGCGTTTATTATCCCACCCGGCGTATCTTCAATGGCGATGGTGGCAAGGTAAACTGGAAGCGGGCAGGATGGGATGAAACAAAAGTAAATGCTACGCTTGGCAGATATGCTATAGATGTCTCGGGAACTAAGTACAGCGCTGATTCCGCGTTGTTATACAATTCAAACTATTTTAAAGAAAAGCTAATCGGAAAATACACGGATGAACTCTTAGCCAATGTAACTCCTGAGAGTGCCATCTACCCGCGTTTTGAGAGCTATAATACTTCTTTTGAGATTAAAAACATTTTAAAGGATGTGGATTATGCTGGCGGCTTCTCAATGAAGGGAAGTAAAATGATCGGCTCCGGCAATGCCGAAGCCGATGCAACGGTTACGTTTCACCTGAATGGAAAACCATTTCTCGTAGCCGCTTCAAAAGGGTTTGTGGTCAGGGAAGACAGAATTACCTCGGACAATGCTTCCATTTCTATTCATTGGGAAAAAGATTCTATATATCATCCGGGGCTTGAATTTAAGTACATTGCCAAAGACAGGGAGGTTGCTCTGGTGCGCGGCGGAGTCGGTAAATCGACTAGCCCTTACTATGATTCCTGGCATCAGCTGGACATGTACTTTGACGGATTTTACTGGAAGATTGATGAACCCCTGGTGAAAATTAAAATGCTTAGCGGAGGCGGACAGAGCAAGGCTGTTTTTGAATCGTCCAATTATTTCCGTGAAGACAGGTTTTTAAAATTGCAAGGCCTCAGGGATGAGCATCCTCTGTACTCGATTAAAAAATACAGTGATAAAATACATTCCAAGGTTATCTATACAAAAGACTTCGCGGACTTCATTCATCTTCCCGAAAGCGAGGCGAGAAACATGTTGCTGAATCTTTCTGACGAAGGGTTTATAAGCTATGACTCAGATGATGACAAGGCGGTGCTTAAGGACAGACTCTACTATTATCTGAATGCTAATGTAGGCAAAACAGACTATGATGTGATTCAGTTTGCATCGGTTATTGAGGGCAAGCCCAATGCAACCATCAACCTGCTGAACTTTGACCTGAACCTCAACGGCGTGAAGGAGGTGTTTCTCAGCGATTCTCAGCATGTATATATAGTCCCGAAAAATCAGGAAGTAAAAATCAAGAAAGACCGCGATTTTGACTTTGCAGGACGTGTGCACGCTGCCCGTTTCGATTTTTACGGAAAGGAATTTGACTTTAATTACCTGAACTTCAAAATCAACCTGAACAACATTGACTCCTTGCGTATGAAGGTGGAGGGAGATGAGGTGGACCCGATGACAGGAAAAAAGAAATTGATATCGGTGAAGAGCGTGCTGGAAAACATTACGGGTGATCTTTTAATAGACTTTCAGGGCAATAAAAGTGGCTATCACAGCAAGGATTACAAACAGTACCCCATCTTTAACAGCAAGAAAAATTCCTACGTGTTCTATGACCGTCCATGGATACAGGAAGGTGTATATAAGAAGGACAACTTCTTCTTCAAGCTCGACCCGTTTGTTATTGACTCGCTCGATAATTTCTCCAAGGAAGGATTGTCTTTTGATGGATTGCTGACTACAGCAGGCATCTTCCCTGATTTCCGCGATACGCTTAAGTTAATGCCCGATCTATCACTTGGTGTTACAGAGAATACAGGGGCAGGCGGGTGGCCTGCTTATGGTGGAAAAGGAACTTATACCAATCACATAGAACTTAGCCATGACGGCTTGCGTGGAGACGGGAAACTGGATTACCTGACTTCTACCTCTGTTTCAAAGAATTATATTTTCCTGCCTGATTCGATGAATACTGATGCTCTTTCATTTGTAAATAGGAAAGAAACGATGGGCGGAGTTGAATTTCCTGCCGTAAAAGCCGATTCGATATATATTCACTGGATGCCCAAGCAGGATGTCATGTTCGTACATAAAAAGCAAAGCGACCTGGATATGTATGACGGTGATGCAAAGCTAAACGGCAGCATTGCATTGCAGCCCAAAGGCATGGCAGGCAGCGGCCTGATGACCTTTGCCGCTTCGGAGCTTGAAGCCAGGTTGTTTAAATATAAATCCATGGATTTCAGCTCTGACACGGCTGACTTTCGTCTTACTTCTGACAATACGGCTGCGCTTGCCTTTTCCACCAAAAATGTGCAGGCGCATATTGATTTCACCAAGCGTTTTGGGGAATTTAAAGCCAATGGAGGTGGATCGTATGTAAGTTTCCCGCTGAACCAATACATTTGCTATATAGACCAGTTCAAATGGTTTATGGATGCCAAAGAAATTGAAATGAGCTCTAACAGTGCCATGAATCATGTTCAGAGTGATACATCGGCCATTGGTCTTAATCTTACCGGCTCGGAATTCATTTCTGTGGAACCGCACCAGGATTCACTGCGGTTCAAAGCGCCATTTGCTAAATACAGCCTGCGCGATTACCTGATTAAAGCCGACCAGGTTGTGCTTGTGCAATCGGCCGATGCATACATCTCTCCCGATAGCGGCAAGCTGGTGGTGGAGAAGTATGCTAAAATCCGCACACTCAACAATGCAAGAATTACAGCCAACTCCACGACCAAGTATCACACCATATATAATTCGACCGTTGACATTCTTGGCAGGAAGAAATACGAAGGTTCTGGTGATTATGATTATATAGACCAGGCCAAGATAAAGCATAAGATTCATTTTGATGAAGTGGGTGTTGATACTACGCACCAGACTGTTGCCACAGGTGAATTGAATGAAGAGACGGGATTTGCTTTTAGTCCCCAGTTTACCTTTAAAGGTAAGGCAAAGCTTGCGGCTACCCACCAGTTCCTGACATTCGATGGTTATGCACGCATGAATGTAAAGTGTGAGCAGTTGGAGCGTAACTGGTTCAGGTTTGAAGTTGAAATTGATCCCAATAACATCAATATACCTTTGAAAAACCCTGTCAGCGATGGTGGAGGCAAACTCTTTACCGGCATTTACCAGGCAAGCGACTCAGCGCGTATATATGCAGCATTCCTTTCTTTAAAGGACCGGGTTAATGACCAGGAAATAATTTCGGCAACCGGCAATCTTACTTATGATAAACCGACGAATGAATTCAGAATTGCAAGTAAGGAAAAGCTCGAAAAGCCATCGCTTCCGGGTAATTCCATGACGTTTAACGATACAAAGTGCATTGCAACGGGTGAGGGTAAATTGAATTTCGGAGCCGAATTGGGACAAGTGAAAGCAGCATTTGTAGGGAATGCAAAAAAGAATCTGAATAACGATAGCGCCACTTTTGACCTTCTGCTGGCTCTTGATTTTTACTTCGCCGATGAGTCTATGAAGGCCATGAGTGATGGCATTCTTGCCATGGCAACCCTTTCCCCGACAGTGGATATCGGCAGGCCAACGTATGAAAAAGGACTAGCCGAATTGGTTGGAAAGGATAAGAGTGATAAATTGATCAGTGAGATAAATCTATACGGATCATTTAAAAAGGTGCCTGATGAGTTGAGACACACTTTATTTATAACCGATTTGAAAATGATCTGGAATCCTTCAAGCCGCTCCTATCGATCGGTTGGGGAAATCGGCCTTGGCGTAATGGATAAAACATCACTCAACAGAAAGGTAAAGGGCAAAATTGAAATTCTGCATAAACGAGCCGGCGACGTGCTTACCATCTATTTTGAGCCTGACAAATACACATGGTTTTATTTTTCTTATACAAGAGGGTTGATGCAGGCCATTTCATCGGATACTAAATTCAATGATGAGATTACCAAGCTGAAGCCGGACAAGCGCGTATCGAAAGGCAGCAAAGGAGAAGGTTCGTATGAATTTATTCTTTCCACGGATCGCACGGTAAAAAACTTTCTTAAAAAGTGGGAGGCTGCACCTGAACCTGAGGAAGAGGAAAATAATGAAGAGAAAAAATAATATATATCGCTGACCATTTGCTAAGCTCTACCAACATTATCAGTCTAATTATTGCTTACCTAGTTGGTTCCATGCCCAGTGCAGTATGGATTGGCCGCTCATTTTACAATATTGATGTGCGTGAGTACGGGAGTGGCAATGCAGGCGCAACAAATACTTTTCGCGTATTGGGTTTTAAAGCAGGAGTGGTTGTCTTGCTGATGGATATAGCTAAAGGGTTCATTGCTGCTTATTTTGTTCCCAAGCTTTTGGCTGATTATCCGCAGGAAGAATATATAAACCTGCAGCTTGCCTGTTCTATCGCTGCACTGATGGGTCACATATTCCCGGTCTATGTAGGGTTCAGAGGTGGCAAGGGAGTAGCGACAATGTTGGGTATTCTTATTGGTGTTCATCCTGCGGCGGCAGCTGTCTGTGCCAGTGTTTTTCTCTTGATGTTTCTTACTACTCGTTATGTGTCGCTTAGCAGCATGACAGCAGGTATTACTTTTCCTGTCATTATCATGGTCTTTTACAGTACAAATACAAACATCAATCTGTTTTCCCTTGCCGTTGCCATCATGGTGCTCATCACACATCAGCGTAACATCGAACGCCTCATAGCGCGTGAGGAGTCGAAAGTAAACCTATTTGGGAAGAGAAAAGAGTCATAAGATTATCTTGTGTTTTTGTCTCTATTTGTAAGATTTCTGTAAGAAATCACATCTTTTTGTCCCAAACATCTGGCCGACCTGTCGTACACAATTTATTGAAAAAGGTCTATTGTTTATGACTTGTGCTATTGGAGCATGAATCGAAACCAATAACCGTAAACTATATATAGGAATGACAAGGCCAATTAAAGTATTGATTATTGAGGATGATGAGCTTGATCGTATGATCGTGAAACGTGCTATCAATTCATCAGGTTTGAACGTTGAGATGACTTTTGCCGAGGATATTGACAGTGGTAAAGAGGCGACAAACGGTAAGATATACGATTGTATTTTCCTGGATTACAATTTGCCGGGAGGGACTGGCTTGCAACTGCTTAAAGACATTCGTAATTCAGGCAATGATTCGCCAATTATCATTGTTACTTCTCACGGTGATGAAAAAATCGCTGTGGAAGCAATGAAAAGCGGCGCTTCAGATTATATACCTAAAAATTTACTTACCCCGGATGGTCTTGCCCAGAGCCTCTTTCCAGCACAGTGGGATCCGAAGCTTGGAATTCACGTGACTTGAAGTCGCGGC
>JADMIO011210319.1_pt1 | contig 50555 bp, 38 predicted proteins | sample 8958161 | NCBI WGS metagenome assembly JADMIO01 (sample SAMN16585339, study PRJNA669376) | soil metagenome | isolation source: Crop rotation soil | place: USA: Cullars Rotation, Alabama | collected 2011 | reverse complement strand
TGGTGTCGCCTGTCTTGGTGTCGCCTGTCTTGGTGTCGCCTGTCTTGGTGTCGCCTGTCTTGGTGTCGCCCGTCTTGGTGTCGCCAGCCTTCTTCGAATCAGCGCCGGGTTTTTTATCGTTCTTCTTGCCGCCCGCCGGAACGGGTCCGGTCGTTCCGGTGTCCTTCGCGGGCTCGGGAGTCTGGCGGTAATGGCGATCTTCTACTGCGATCTGGGGATCGGCGCCGCCCTCCACGACCAACTCGCCTTGCTTGTTGCCTTGCAGCCTGCTGCCCGCGATCGACGGTTTCGATTCGCGATCCTTCACGTAGATTCCAGCGACGCCGTTTTCATTGCAGAGACTCATCTCGATCTTAGCCAACGTTCCGGAGTCCGCTAAAATCCCATGGTTTGCGTTGGCATTGCAGACGCTGCGGAGCGCTTCGGGTTCAGTCTGCGCGCCGGCGAGCCGAAGCCCGACCCCGCGATTGCGGAGGCAGCGATTGGATTCCAGCAGGCCCTTCGCCTCGTAAAACTCGATGCCATTGTTCAGATTGAACTCAGCGGTGTTGTAGCTTACCTCAGCGCTGCCGCCGTGGCTGACTACAATGCCGTCGCCATTTTTGCTACAGTGGTTGCCACGAACGACGGCCCCCGCAGGGGCCGCCCCCAGGACATGGATGCCCTCGCCGGGAAAGCCGTGAATCACGCAGTTACGAACCTCGATCGGAGCGCGCATCAAAACAATACCTGATGGCAGACCGCCTCGCTGTTGCAGCTTGGTGTTCAGCGACAGAACCCCTGTGTTCCCGCCCGGCTCATGGAATCCGATCGCTAGATGCGGGCGCACCAGCATATAACTTGCAAATCCCGGCGCGAGGTTAAAACCGTCAATCGATTGCACTAACGTCCCGATTTTCAGTCCGCCTTTCGCGGCATCGCCCTTTTCGACAACGGAACTGACGCGGTCTTCATTATCGAGCGCGAAATCGGGCCAGTAAACGTTGGGCTTTTGATCGACCGGCGAGATATCGAGCGCCTCGATGCTCCCGCTCTTGCAGTCGATCGCCATGATGGCAGCCGCCGGGCCCGACGGTACTTGCAGCTTGCACGTTTTCGGATCGGTGCCGATCACTCTGACTCCATCCTTGAATTGAAGCGGTTCCCTGTAGGTGCCCGGGGTCACGACGATGGTGTCACCCGCTTTCGCCGCAGTGATCGCCTCCTGGATAGTCTTGTGCTTGTGCTGTGCCGACACGATCAGGACGCCCGGCGTGTCGAGTTGAGGCGCGGGGGATGCCGCGACCGTTCCGGCGGCCTTTTTGGCTGCGTCCAGTTCGCGCTGCAGAGAGGCATTCGTCTCGCCCGCCTGTTTCAGGTCGCGTTCGCGCTCGCCCAACGTCTCTTTCGTCGCCACGCGCTCGGGCCGGATGACGGCCAGGAGCCAGATCAGCAGCAGGCAGAAGGCGGCGATCGCGCCGGCGGCGATCCCTTTCCAGAGCGCGACGTCTCCTCCCCTGCCGCCGCTCCCGCCACAGATAAAGGCGGCGGCGGTGCAATTGTCGGCGCGCTCGCCGGCGCGACCGGTGGCGACGTCGACCGCGCCCTGGAGAGCGACCTGGATGGCGTGCCCGCAGGTGGCGATGGCGGTCAACTCGGCGGCGGTGAGATGCTCCCAAAAGCCGTCCGTACAAAGCAGGAGCGCATCGTCGGCGGTCAATTGGCAGGAGCCGAAGGCGGGGTCGCGAAACTCGTCGCCGCCGAGCGATTGCAGCAACTTGCCCTGGTCCGGATGGGTCCCCATCTCCTCTTCTTTGACCATTTTTTTCTCGACCAGGATTTGGAGCACGGAGTGATCGCGGGTGCGGCCGACCAGGTTTCCGCCGCGGAAATGATAGAGCCGCGAGTCGCCGCTATGGACCCAGCTCGCGAGCGAGCCTTTGCAGTAGAGGGCGACGATGGTGGCGCGCGGACCTTGGGGCAGATCATCGGTATTGAGGGCGACGATGGCGCGATGGGCTTCCTCGCATAAGGCCAGGAGCAGCTTGTCCGGCGAGGGGGCCGCGCTCCGTTTGAGCCAGATGGCCGCGGCGGTATCGATCACCGTCTGCGCGGCGAGGGCGCCCCCGTGCTGGCCGCCGACGCCATCGGAGACGACCACGAGATATTCGCCGGCGGCCTCATCGGTAAAAATGCTGACCCGGTCCTGCTGCTCGCGGCGGGCGCCAATGTGGGTCGCTTTCGCGAGAATGGGGCCGGGGCCGGGCGCGGGGTTGGAAATTCGAGAAGTGCTCATGCGAATGGGGAGGTGAACGAAGGATGGTCGCGGCGAGGCGGGTCTAGCGAGCTTCGCGCACTTCCGCGGGGAGGGTCATGTACATGCTGATTTTCCACGAGACATTGCGCGCCTCAGGCCAGCGGATGGAGGCCGCGCGCTCGCGGCGGATATCTTCCCAGGCGCGGTTATCGCTGCGGACGACCAGGATATGAAAGTAGTGCAGGCCCTGGCGGGCGGGGAGCACGAGCGGCAGGCCGCCGGCCCGGACATCCTCGATCTGCATGCCGCGGATGGGCGTGTCTTCCATGCTGCGGGGGACCAGCTTGAAGGTATCCTGATCCTTGACCAGGGCCGCCAGCGCCGCGGCGTTCTCGGCCCCTTCGATCCCGATGAAGTAATCGTTGGGCTGGATGAAATGGCGGTCCTCGAAATCGGCCCGGTAGCGGTCGTTGAGTTTGACGAAATCGACCTGGAGGAAGCGAGGGCCGGTCGCGGTGCCAAGCAAAATGCGGATGTTTTTAGATAACTCGCGGAAACAGGGATAGGGATCGTCGTGATTATAGGCAGGGACTTCGAACAAGTCCTGCTCGGGCTGCAGGCCGGAAAGCTCGCCGAGCAGCGCCCGCAATTCCAGGTAGATGGCGAAGGGGGTGGTATTGGGGGCGCGGGCCAGCGCGGGCAAGCGGCCGGCAAAGCGATTGAGGGTGCGCAAGCGCAACATTTGCTCGAGCTCGGCCCGGCGCATGATATCGAGCTGCCGCCCAGTCTGGCGGATACGATGGATCAGATCGCTGCGGCTGACCTCCACCTGGGTGGCGAGGTCGATGGCGGTTTCGCGCAGCACCCCGTTTAGGACCAGGCTGGGCCCGTGGTATTCAAGGCGCGGGCCGCCCGTCTCGAAGCCGGGGACGCGGCTCAGGCGAAGGAGCGGGATGGTTTCCAGGTCCGGGTCATCCGCCTCCAGGGTGAGGCGCGCATTGACGCGGCGAAAGGAAACCGCCTTGGGATTGATGCCGGTGTTCTCATCCGCGCAATCCTTTTCGTAGACGGTGTAGACCACCTTTTCCCGCGGGCCATCGGGCGAAATCCGGGCCGAGTTCGGGCGGCCATCGAGCCAGAGCGGCACGGCGAGATAGACCGTGAGCGCGCCGGTGCCGGCGGCGAAAGCGGCGCGAAAATCGAGCGGCGGCAGGTCGGCGGCGTCGGGAAAGCTGACTTCGAGACCGCTGGGCATGACCGCGAGGAGCCGTTCAAAGCGAAGGACCATTTTTTCGAGGTCGTCCTGCTTTTCGCGGGCGTGCTGCAGGCCATAAGGATAGGCGTAATTGAGCCGCCGCTCCCGGACGACCGCCTCGGAGAAAAGCTTCTGGCTTCGCTGCAGATGGTGAGGCTGCAGGAAAAGGCCTTCCTCCCAGTGTAGATGCAAATCCATCGGCGGAGTATCGATAGCTCGCGCGCGGCGTGTCATCTCGAAAATGCCGCCAGGCGGAGGCCGGCGGGCAGCTCGAGGAAGGGGCGCGAGAAGGGCGGGATTTAGCGGCGGTAGAGGCGAGTGTAGCCTACCCGCGTCTCATCCGAGCCGGTTTTGCGGGTGGGGGCGCGCACCTTGAGAGTGAGTTTGCCCAAGGTGATCGTGCCGCCGATCTCAATCGGCACATCGACGAAGGCGCGAATGGGTTCGCCATTGATCTTGGTGCCGGCGGTGCTGCCCAGGTCCTGCACAAAGAGACGACGGTCGCGATAGCTAAGGCTGACGTGCTTGGACTCGGCCGAGGGATCGTTGATGCAGAGGTGGGAGTGGCGCGGGGAAGAGCCGAGGATGAGCCGCCCGTTTTGCTCCACGAAATAGCGGTCGAGCAATTCGACGACGATGCGCTTGTTCGAGCTATCGGCACCCACCAGCTCGAAGCTCTCATACTGCACCGGGGCCGCGCGCGGCGCCATCGGGCGGACCGGGGCCGCGACGGGCTTCGGGGCCGGGGCGGGACCGGGCCGTTTCACATTCTGCAAATCGGTGACGTTGCCTTCCAAGGCGGTAATCCGGACGCCGTGCTGGTTGAGGGTGTCATCGTTGGAGACGTTCCAACTGGCGAATTTCTTTTCCAAGGCGTCGACCCGTTCCTCGAGCGAGGCGAGGCGCGGGAGCATTTGCAAAGCCTGGGCGATGCGCGCTTCGAGCTCCTCGACGGTGGTGTCGGAGTCCTTCGCGGTCGTCTTCATCCAGTCGACAAACCGGATGAGAGAATGCCGGATGGCGTTGATCTCCTCGTCGAGGCTATTGGCCCGGGCGTACCTCAGCAACTCGAAGACCGAACGGTCCAGTTCCTCGACTAGTTGGTGAAAGCCACGTTCCATGTGGGTGCGGGATATATCGCGGGGGGTTGGGGGGCGTCAAGCGAGGGCCCGGCGTCGGAGATGCGCCGGCCGCGCCTAGCCAGGGCGGAGGCTATTTTGCCGGCGCCGGCGCGGCGGGCTTGTCCGCCGGCGGCCGTACGAAAATGAGAAGGGCGTAGTGAGCCTTGTTATCGGGAGTCGTGGAGGTCATTTTCACCGTGACCGAGTAAATACGGCTTTCGGTTGGGGTGAAGACCACATTGGCCTGCCGATCCTTCGTCGAATCTTCGTAATGCGTCCCGTCGTCGGCGGTCACGGCCAGATCGAGGTCGAACGCGTCCTTGCAGCCGCCGGCGATCAACTCGTACGTCCTTCCCTTATCCATCGGGACGTCGAAGGAAATGGTGTGGCCCTTCTCGAGCAGTCCCGTTTTGGGCTCGCCCACGGGGGTGGCGTTGGCCGCGAGGAGGTTTCGGCGAATTTTATCGATTTCTTCCAGCGCGGTTTTTACGTCGGCCCAGGCGGAGGAGGTCGCGAGCGCGAAAATGGCGGCACTCCCGATCGCGGCCCGAACCAAAGATTTCGGCGATTTCACGGGTGGCTTGTATGTTGAGCGGGCGGAGAGAAGCAAGTGAATCCGCGCGCGGCGGCCAGCCCATCGGCGCCGACGGAGCGGAGGCCCTCCAGCGCGTGTCCCGGCCTGGGCTAGCGCCGGGCGCGGAGCTCGCGGAATTTGAGGCTGAGCCCGACGCTGGCGAAGCCGAGGGAGGCCATGGCGGCGAGGATCAGGAAGCTATCCTCGGGCGCGGTGCGGCCGGATTTGCGGGGGAAGCAGTGCTCGGCCACATCGCGATCGCCCTCCTCGAGCGGCGCCGTGGCCGGGACGATCTCCGGGAGCACCAGTACGGGCGCCGCGGCATTCGACGCGGGCGGGGCGGGCCGGAGACGGGGCCGGTTTGGCGCTTCGCTATTGAGCAAACCTTCGAAAGCCCAGCGTGAAGGCATGAGGCTGCAGAATGGCTGGGTCGCCTCGGGCAGGTCTTCCAAGGGCATCAGCACGCCGCCGAGCACGATCATCGGCAGCAACAAAATCGGGAGGGCGCCCGCGGCGGCCTCGGCCGTGCGCGCGACGGCCGAGACGACCAGGCCGATGGCCGCCCCGGTTGCGGCCGCCGCAAGCAGGAGCCGATATTCGAGCCACCAGTCGCCGGCGAAATTGCAGCCCCAGGCGACGATGCCGAGCAGGAAGAGCGACTGCAAGGCGGCCAGGACGAGGGCGACGCCGACCTTGGAAGCGACGTAGGAAAACAGAGAGAGGCCGACCATTCGCTCGCGCCGAAAAATCGGCCATTCGCTGACGATCTCGCGCGCGGAGGCAGAGATGCCAAACCAGATCGCGGCCAGCGCCGTGACGAAAAGCGCGATCGGCGTCTTCATCCCGGTCTTCGTCCAATCCTCGACGGTGGGGGTGTTGCCGAGGGCTTTGGCAAAGACGGCCACGATCAGGATGCCGATGAGCGGCGGCTGCAAAAGGAGGAGGGCCGTGTTCCAGCCATCGCCCACTTTGACGGCGAAGGTGCGGCGGATGAGGGTGAAGAGCTGGAGCAGCCGGTATTTGCGCATCGGCCGGCGCGGCGTGCGGCCGGCGCGGGCCGAATGGCCGCGGCTGATCCGGCCGGTGACCCATTGGTGGCGGACCTGGGAATGCTCCCAGCGCTCGACCCATTCCATGACCGGGCGGCGGGCCAGGGCCTGGAGGAGGCCATCGACGTGCATGCCGTTTGCGCCGAAAAACTTCAGCGAATCCGGCGCGGCCCGCCCATACCAGGCGAGGCGGCCAACCTGCTGGGTGGAGGCATCGCGCGCGACGATGGCGACCGCATCGAAATGCGAGAAGACCTCCATGCTGGGCTGATGGATGGTCACGATCACGGTTTTGCCCTGCGCGGCCAGCGAGCGCAGCAGCTCCATCATGGAGGCGGCATCCGCGCTGGAGAGGCCGGAGGTGGGCTCATCGAGGATCAGGGTGGCGGGATCGCTCATCAGCTCCAGGGCCACGTTGACCCGCTTGCGCTGGCCGCCGCTGATGCCGCGCTGGTGCTCGTCGCCGATGCGCGTATTTTCCGTCCCCTCGAGGCCGAGCTGCTGGATGACCTGGGCCACGCGCCGGTGGATTTCGCGGGCGGAAAAATCGCGGGGCAAGCGGAGCCGGGCGGCGTAACGCAGGGCCTGGTTCACGGTCAGATTCCCGTGCATGATGTCATCCTGCGGGACGAAGCCGATGCGTCCGCGAAACAAATCGAAATGGCGATGGAGATCGACGCCGCCGATGCGGACGCTGCCCGAAGCCGGCGTGGTGCTGCCATTGAGGAGCGCGAGGAGGGTGCTTTTGCCGGCGCCGCTCGGGCCCATGACCGCCACCAGCTCGCCCGGCTGCACGACCAGGGAGACGCGATCGATCAGCAGCTTCCGGCCGGCCATCACGGCGAGCTGCAGCGCCTCGATCACCTCTTCTCCGACGGAGTCGAAGACCATCAAGGTCGCCGGGTCGGGGCCGAGTCCGAAGCGGGTGCCGGCGATGGTGAGGACGGCGCCCGGCTGGAGCGGGGCGGCGCCGCGGATCGGCACATCGTCGATGAACGTGCCGTTCGTGCTGCCGAGATCGGTAATGACGACGCGGCCCTCGTGGAGACAGGCGGAGGCGTGGTAGGCGGAGGCGCGTGGCGAATCGATGCGGATTTCGCAGGCGGGATTACGCCCGATCTTGACCTGCTGCCCCGGCACCAGCCGGATCGGCCGTCCGATCTTCTTCTGCACCGGCGCCGCGGGTTGGAAGGCGCGGAGCAACTCGGCCGCGCTCACCACCGCCTGCCCAAAGCGGAGGGAATGGCCGCTCCCGAAACGCGCCCGGTCCACGCGCGCCGGCGAGCCCTCGATGAAGGTGCCATTCTTGCTGCCGAGATCTTCCACCCAGGCGCCTTCGCCGTTCACTTCCACGCGGGCATGCCGCGCCGAAACGGACTCGTCCTGCAGGACGATGTCATTCGTCGCCGCGCGGCCGATCATGATGACGTGGCCGTGCCGGGGCGCCTCTTTTGGCGCGGGTGATCGAAGCGGGGGAGGTTCCATGCTTTCTCAGCAACGTTGGGCGCTCAACCGCCGATCAGCACGGTCGGCGCGCCGATGACGATCTTTCCGCCATGGGCAGTCGAGTCGCCGAGGCGCGCGGCGAGGGAGCCGCCGATCACCACGGTCGTCGATCCTTGCGCGATGACATCCGGCGGGCCGACACAGACGGCCATGTCGCCCACCCGGGCAGCCGGGACGCCGCAGATCAGCACGGTAATGCAGCCCGCGGGCATGACCGGGCCGCCGACGTGGGGCACCGGCCCAGTGGTCATGGGGCACATGTGCATATCCCCCACCCTGGCGGCGGGCATGCCCATTAAAACCTCCTCCCCCGGGTGGGATTGCGCAGCCGCTCCTGGCCGCGGCGAATGAAGCCGTCGAACTCGCTCGCCGCCGCCTCGGGCCGGCGCACGGCCGCCAAGGTGAGGCTGACGGAAGCCAACTGCGCGGCCACGCCTTGGGGCGGCGGCACGGGCTCCAAGTCCGCCGGGGCGATGCTGCCGCTGCTCATGAAAACAGCCATGGCGGCACAACCGGCCGCGGTGTGGAGGCCGGCCTCTTCCGCGGAGATTTCCGCGGCCCGCCGGGAGGAATCGGAAGGCCGGGCCACCCAGGCGGCCACCGTGCCAAAGGCGGCCTTCTCGGGAGCGCTGAAATCGGGCTCGGCGGTTTTCAGGCACTCGACGAGCCAATCGAAAAGATCGGCGTCGGTGAGGGAGAAGGCCATGAGCTCCAGGGCCTGGGCCGGGAAGCCGCCGGCCGCGACGCGCTCGATGGATTCCTCGCGGCTGCGGGCGGCTTCGACGAGGGCCAGGACCTCCGCGCTCATGCGGCGGGCGGTGGCGAGCTCGAGGGGAGTGGCAGGGGGATTCACGGTTAATTGATGGTAGTCATGCCGCCCTTGATGGTGAGCATGCCGCTGCCGGTGACTTTGGTGATCGGCGCCTCGAGCGTGCTCTGGGCCTGGCCTTTGATCGTGATGGTCGGGCTCTCTATCGTAATGCTGCCCGGCTCGATCTTGATCTTGCTTTGGCCGACCCGCAGCTCGATCGACTTCATGGCCTCGGTGTACTGCTTGCCTTGCTCGCACTTGAGGGTGTCGTCATTGACCACGATGGTCGTGCGGTCGTGCTCGATCTTGGATTCCCAGTCGCGCTGGGCATGCAGGCGGATGAGCTCGGCCTTGCTGGTATCATCCATGATGAACTCGTTGTAGCCGTTGCCGCCGATGGTGCTGTTGGTCTTTACACCGCTGATGGCCTGCTTCGAGTCGAGCTCGTAGGGCGGCATGGTTTCCGCATTATAGACACTGCCGGTGACCAGCGGCCGATCCGGGTCGCCTTCAAGGAATTCGACCACGACTTCGTGGCCGATGCGGGGAATCATGATGAAGCCCCAGTTCTTGCCGGCCCATGCCTGGGCCACGCGAATGAAGCAGGAGCTCTTTTCATCGCGCTTGCCGTCGCGGTCCCAGTGGAACTGCACTTTGATGCGCCCGTATTTGTCGGTATAGATTTCCTTGCCCTTGGGGCCGACGACCATGGCCGTTTGCGGGCCCTGGACGTGCGGCTTCGGCGTGACGCGCGCGGGGCGGAACTGCTCGCTCTCGGGAATAACGGAGAACGAGACTTCGTATGGGCGCTCGGGCGCGAACCCTTCCGTTTCATAATCCTGCATCTGCAGGGAATACACGGCGGAAGTAACCAGATACTCTTTATAGTCTTCGTCGCGGGGAAAGCCGACGTGCGGGCAGCGCCCGAGCTTGAATTTGCAGCCGACGACGAGGCCGGGCGCATCGGACATTCCATATTGGGTGATGCCCTCGGTCGCCAGCTCGTTGACGCGAATTTTGCCGAGGCTCTCGCCATCCGACATCTCCTTATAGAGGCCTGGGTAATCGTAGATTTCCTTGGGCGGGCCGGCGGAAGGGAGCGGCGAATCTTCGCGGTGGAAGAGATCGGTTTTCGGCTTCTCGAAATCGAAGTCGGTGTGCGCGTAGCGGCCGGGCTGGACGCATTTTTGCATGCTCCAGTTGCGGACGAATTTGCCGGCGACGGAATCGTTGCCGTAAGGGCGGAAATCGATCGAATCGTGGCCGGGGAAAGCTTCGTGAGCGCTGCGGGAATCGGCCAGGACGAGGGTGTGTTTGCCCTGCTCGTGCTTGAAGAAATAGTAGATGCCCTCCTGCTCCATGAGCCGGCTGCAGAAGTTGAAATCGGTCTCGCGGTACTGGACGCAGAACTCGAGTTTTTTGTGCTCGCCGTTGAGGCGATCGTCGACTTCGACCTTCGCCTCCTGGAGAATCTGTTTCACGATCTCCGGGATGGTTTTCTCCTGGAAAATGCGGCAGTGGGAGCTGAGGGTCAGCAGCCAGAAGGTCGGCACCACGACGGCGCGGTAAGCAGCGTACTGGCCGGCGCCGGCGACTTGGGAAAAGCTCCAGACCATGCCGTTGAGATAGCGCTTTTGCCCCTCCAGCACTTCGATCTCGACCGTCACGGACTGCGCGACGATGCCATCGAAACTGACGTTTCCATTTTCGCTTTGGAGATCGAGCTCGAGACGGAAGGGCTCGCTGAGCTGGTCGCGCATGGTGAACCCGCGCAAAAGGAGCACGTCCTTCCCGAGCGGGGTCTCGATTTTGGCGAAGCGTTTGTCCTGGGTGGCCTGGCTCATACGTCTGCGGGCGGGCGGTCGGGTCGGCTTCTCTTAATGGATATGCCGGGAAGCATCCAGCACGACCTCCCTCGGCATATGCAATTGTTGCTTCGTATCGACGTCCAGAATGATGACGGCGGAGACGGCGACGTTTTCGAGCATCACGTCGGATAGCTCCATGAGCTCGGTGCCGAGTTGCGGGAGGAAACGCTCGGTGGGCAGGGGCGCGTCGGTGGTCGGCGCGGGGCCGCCGAGGTCGATTTTCGCCCCGCGCGCCAGGGCCTCGCGGCGCACCTGCTGGATGCGCTGATGCCAACTCGGGATGCTGGTGTACGCGATGATGACCCCGCTGAGGGAGGCGGCGAAACGCTTGGAAAGCTGAGCCCACAACCAATTGGTGAAGGCATTCTGGGCATTGCCCGCCTCGGCTTGGTAAATGCGCTTGAAAAGCCGCCCGCAGCCAGTGGCCTCGAGGGTGATGCGGCCATCCTTCGCGGCAAAGTCCATGGCGCGTTTTTCGCCGATGCGGGCCCAGAGGGCGCCTTGGTTCGGCGCGAGATTGAAATAGATGGAGTCGAAAAGATCGGGCCACGTGCCGCCGAAGTCGCTGTAGCGGCGAGCTTGCGGATGGCGCGAAAGACAACGCGTGAGCTCGCGCTCGACGCTGCCGCTTACGGGCCCGAGCGTGGCCCATTCGGCCAGGGAAAGCACGCCGGGCAGCGTCTCCGCGCCAACGAAACCATAAGAAGCGATCCAGGAGCCGAGGACGCGCGCGGCGAGGTGGACCTTGTCTTCGGCCAAGAGGGTATGGATGTAGCGGCGCACTTCGTTGCGAACGCGGGGCTCGGTGAAGGCGGTGAGGATGTGATCCAGCGCGAGGGGCGATCTCCGCACCGGCGCGTCGAGGAGGCCCGGGTGCGGCGAGAGGCTGCGGCAGAGCGTGCTGCGATCGATCGCTTTCGCATGCGCGGCCGTGCCGACGACACCTGGAATCCGCTGGGTGGCCATGACGGGGGGGGGCGGCGCCGATCAGGCGAAGCTGTAGGAAAATTGGCCGTCCCTGGCCGTGACGGAAACCTCGCGCACCGGCGTATGCTCGAGCATCCGGCCGAGCAGGCCGCGGCTGATTTCGGGGAGCACGGATTGAGTGAGGATGGCATCGACCATGCGGCCGCCGCTTTCCACTTCCGAGCAGCGGCTGGCGATGAGCGCCACCACGTCGTCGGCGAAATTGAGGGTGATCCCCTGCCCTTCCTGCAGCCGCTTCTGGATGCGGCCGAGCTGGAGGCGAATGATGGCCTGGAGCATCTCGTCGCTCAACGGGAGGTAAGGAAGGACGACCAGGCGGCCGAGCAAGGCGGCCGGGAAAACTTTCAGCAGCTCCGGCCGCAGCGACTTCGCGATGACCTCGGGCTCCGGGATCGTGTCCGGATCCTTGGTGAGGGCCATGATGAGCTCGCTGCCGACGTTGCTGGTCAGCAGGATGACGGTGTTCTTGAAATCGATGAGGCGGCCTTCGCCGTCTTCCATTCGCCCTTTGTCGAAGACCTGGAAAAAAATCTCGTGCACGTCGGGGTGCGCCTTCTCCACTTCATCGAGCAGGACCACGCTATACGGGCGCCGGCGCACGGCTTCGGTGAGGACGCCGCCCTCGCCATAGCCGACGTAGCCTGGCGGAGCGCCTTTCAGGGTGGACACGGTATGCGCCTCCTGAAACTCGCTCATGTTGATCGTGATCAAGTTGCTGTCGCCGCCGTAAAGGGTTTCGGCGAGGGCCAGCGCGGTCTCGGTTTTGCCGACGCCGCTCGGGCCGGCGAGCAGGAACACGGCGATCGGTTTGTTCGGGTCGACCAGGCCCGCGCGCGAAGTCTGGATGCGGCGGGAAAGAGCATCGAGGGCGTGGCGCTGGCCGATCACGCGGCGGCCAAGGCTGTCGGCCAGCTTGAGGATCGCCTCGACTTCGTTTTTGACCATGCGGCCGACCGGGATGCCGGTCCAATCGGCGACCACCGAGGCGACCGATTGTTCGCCGACCTCGGTGAAGACGAGCGGTTTTTCGCCCTGCAATTCGCGCAACTGATTCTCGGCGGCCTTGAGCTCCTCCAGCAGTTTCGCGGCGTCGGCGGGCTCGGCGGCGCCCTCGGCAGTCGGCGCGTCCTTGGAGCCGTTGCCGCGGGCGGCGGCGAGCTGCTTCCGGAAATCGAGCACCTTCTTGACGACTTCCAATTCGCGGTCGTGGGCCTGCTTGAGCTCGGCGAGCGCGGCCTTCGCTTCTTCGAGCTGTTTAGCGACGGCGGCCTGGCGTTCTTTGCGATCGACGCCGATGGCCGCTTCGTTTTCGACGATGGAGCGCTCCACCTCCAGCGCCTCGATGCGGCGCTGGGCATCCTCCAGCGCGGGCGGGACGGCATGTTGGGAGATCGCCACGCGCGCACAGACGGTATCGATCAGGCTGACCGCCTTGTCGGGCAATTGGCGCGAGGGAATATAGCGATGGGAAAGCTTGACCGCGGCGGTGAGCGCTTCGTCGCGCAATTGCACGCCGTGATGCTTTTCGAGCACGCCGGCCAGGCCGCGGATCATCTGCACGGCTTTCTCTTCGCCGGGCTCATCGACCTTCACGACCTGGAAGCGCCGGGTGAGCGCCGGGTCTTTTTCGATGTACTTCTTGTACTCGGCCCAAGTGGTGGCAGCGATGGTGCGCAGGGTGCCGCGGGCGAGGGCGGGCTTGAGCAGATTGGCGGCATCGCCCTGCCCGGCCGCGCCGCCAGCGCCGACAAGGGTGTGGGCTTCATCGATGAAGAGAATGATCGGTTTCGGCGAGGCCTGGACCTCGTCGATGACCTGGCGGAGGCGGCTCTCGAACTCGCCCTTCATGCTGGCGCCTGCCTGGAGCAACGCCAGGTCGAGCGCGCGGACGCTGACGTCTTTGAGGGCGGGCGGCACATCGCCCTTGGCCACGCGCGCGGCGAAGCCTTCCACGACCGCGGTTTTGCCGACGCCGGCCTCGCCGGTGAGGATGGGGTTATTCTGCCGCCGGCGCATCAGGATATCGACCACCTGGCGGATTTCGAAATCGCGGCCGACGACCGGGTCGAGCTCGCCGCGGCGCGCCTTCTCGGTGAGATCGACGGCGAACCGGGCCAGGCCTTCCTGGCCGCCCATGGCCGCGGGTTTCATCGCGCCGCTGAACGAGCCGGGCACGTCGCCGCCGACCGTCGCCTCGGCCGGCTCGGCGCCGACCGCGCCTTCGGCCGAGCCGGCGATGATATCCGCGAGTTCTTCGGCCAGCGTTTCCGCGTTGATCTTGGCGAATTCGCCGGAGAGCGAGAGGAAGACGTTTTTGAGACCGGGGGTATTCAGCATCCCGACCACGAGGTAGCCGGTGCGGACGACGGTATCGCTGTAGTAAAGGGTAGCGTAGATCCATCCGCGCTGGACGGCCTCTTCCAGGTGCGGCGAGAAATCGGAGATGTCCGTGGCGCCGCGCTTCAGCCGGTCGAGCGCCGCCACCAAATCCTTGGCGACCCGGGAGGTGTCCGCGCCGAAGCGATCGAGGATGCGTTGGAGGTCGGAATCGCCGCTGCGCAGGATCTGGAAGATCACGTGAACCAGCTCGACGTACGGGTTGCCGCGCATCTTGCAAAAGACGGTGGCTTCCTCAAAGGCCTTGTAGCCAAAGGCATTGAGCTTGCCGAAGAGTTTTGCGCGTTTGATTTCGGCCATAGGGGTGGATGTTTTAAAAGAGTCGATGGTCGCCGCTCAAGACCGCATCTTCCGCATCGCGCGGGAAGGGCTGACTTTTGAGCCACGTATTCCAGCCTAGCTGGCCGCCCTGGCCGAGGACGCAGGCCGGGACTTCGTCTTTATCGAGGACGAGTTGCAAATCCCAACTCAGCTCCTGCCCGATATAGCCAACGATCCAACCTTGCAGATGCTGGAACCCTCGCTCCCGCGGCAGGAACCGATTGAAGTCGCGCAGTTTCATCGGGCCCAGGCGCACGCGAAAGCTCGTTTGCCGGTCCCAGAATTGCTGGCCGAGATGGGCGCTTTTGCCGAGTTGCGCGTTGGTCCCATCACCGAGGCGGCAAGCGTAATCGGCGGGCAGATCGAGCCACTTGCCGAAGAACGGCTCCAGTTTCGCGGGGACTTCGAAGTACTGGCCGAGGATCGCCTGCAAACCTTCGGCATTGCGGGTGAGACAGCTCAGCCGGCCGGCAAAGAAGATTTTCGCGGTATCGGGTATCGGGCCGCGATTGCGGAGCGCCTCCATGCCCAAGCCGAAAGTGGCGCCGAGATAGAGCGCGAAACGCGGCCCGCTCCAGGCGTCGCCGGTGAGCGTCCCGCTCGACTCCATGTCCGCGCCGCGATCGAAATCGACCGTCTTCTGCGTCATCGCCCAGGCGCGGTAAAAGAGGGAAATGAGGCGGTGGTGGAAGATGTCGTAGAAATCGAGGAGCGCACGCTGGTCTTTGCCGCGCTCGGGCCGGGGGGCGGCGGGCTGCTGCGGGGCCGCTTCCTGGGCGGCAAACTTGCGGCCGGCGAGGCGGGCGTGCTGATGCTCGAGCGCCTGCTGGGTGAAGTGCAGCGGCAAGGGACCATTGGGCCCGAAGAGGCCGAAGAAGCGGACCATCAGCTTCGGCAGCCCCTGGTCGGGCACCTGGAACTCGTCCAGGGTGGACGGGGCAAAGGAGAGAAACGGGTTCTGCCCGAAGCGGACCGGATCTTCGCGCGGATGCTTGGAAGCGCCGATCCGCGGCCGATCGGCGGCTGCCGTTTCGAGCAGCCGCACGGCCCGGAAGAAGTCGAACGCCCACGGCGCGTTCGCCAGCTCCTCGATTAAACCAGCGCTCGTGCTCCCACTCGTGCTTTCCATCGCATGACCTCGCCGGGTTTCTCGCTTTTGATGACCGTCTCGGTAAAAGAATTCAAGGAAGCATAGCGCGCGAAAAACTGCTCGAGGACGGAGCCGAGCACGAAAAAGCCGGTGCCTTCAAAAGCGGTTTCATCGAAAGTGACGATGATTTCCAGGCCGCGCGCAAAGGTGATCGGGCCGGGGAAATCGGCGCGGCGAACGATCTGCTTCGCCGCCACCGTACGAATGCCCTCGACCTGCTTGCGCATGGTGTGCGATTCGCTCGGCGCATAGAGCTTGAGCAATTGCTGGAGGGCGGAGGCGCTTTCGGCTTCGGGGCCGCCGAGCAGCGAGAAATAATTGAGCGACAAGTGGCTGACCAGGCGCCAGCCGACCTCCCCATCCGGGAAGGCCGGGCGCGGAAGCGTGGGGGTGGACATCCCGGCGATCGAATAGCCGGTCGAGGGACCATCGATGGAATAGGTGACGCTTTCACCGCGGGCCAGGTCGCAGGGGAGATGCCGATTGGTGCAGAGGACCCGAACCCCGAGCTGTTTCAGATCGGTTCGATAAGGGGCGGCGGCGGCATCGACCAGCGAAAGATAGACATCGGAGCCCTTGTATTCGCCGGCGCCATCCTGGGCGGGATTCATGAGCGGGACCCGGTGGACATTGAAATAAGCGCCGCGAGGGCCGGCGGCTTCCCGCGCAAAATAGAAGGGCCGGAATTCCTGCTCCACATTCGCGCGCAAGCCGTAGCCATTGACGGATTCGACTTGGAAAACCTCGTAGTCCATCGCGCGCGTATTATCCACGACCACGCGAAACTCGGAGGTGTTGTTGGTGAGCGGAATCCGGTCCGCGGTGCGCTCGATCAAATTGATGACCGGGGTGCAATGGAGCTGAAAGCTCGATTGATCGACGGCCCGATTGGCCAGCAGCTCTGACTGACGATCGAGCAGAAAAATCAGGTCGAACTCCTGGCCGCGGATGGATTGCACGGCGGCGGTCAGCTCCGTGACGGCGAAGAAGAGAAAGCGCTGCGGGAAGGAGAAATACTCGCGCAGCAGCCGGTAGCCCTGGAAGCCGCGGGCGGTGTAGGGGAAGAGCGATTCGGATTCCGCGAAGCCGACCGTCTCCAGGCGCGTTTTGGGCAGGGTCTCGCCGGTGGGACGATCGGTGGGGCCGGCGGGGGCCTGGACACGGATCGCCTCGGTGTGGGCGATGATCTCCTCGTAGAGCATCCACGGCAGGTCATCGGCGCCGCGGAGATGAAGCACCAACCTGGCGAGCGAGATGCGGCTGAGCGGGAGGTTGGCCGTGGTGGAAAACCGGAGCCGGATGGCCGCCCGCGCGCGCGTTTCCGGAGGCAGGCGCAGGTGAGAGATATTCCGGGAGGTAAAGTAGGCGGCTTCCTTGATCCGCAAAGGCGCCAGCACCACCGGGTGGGCCGTGCGGTAGGTGCACGCCGTGCGCGCGCCGCGGACAGTGGCCCGAATGCCGGTGTTGCGCGGGATGACCACCGAGCCATCGGCCACGGCGGTCGAGGTTTCATCGGGCTCGAAGCGGGCGATCGCCATCGACGGGGTGGGGGCGAGGTATTCCGGGTAGATGGTTTCGAGCAGCGACTGGGTGAGGCGCGGAAACTCCGCATCGAGCTTCAATTGCACGCGGGCGGTGAGGAAGGCGAAGCCCTCCAGCAGCCGCTCCACGTAAGGGTCCGGGCAAACCTGCTCGCCCTCGAAATCGAGCCGCAACCGCCGCGCATGCTCGGGATTGACCTGCGCAAACTCGGCCGCGAGGTGACGGAGGTGATGGAGCTCGTTATTGTATAGGCTGAGGAAACGGCGATCCATGAGGAGTCGAGCGCGGGGCAGACGGCGGGGTGAAACTCAAGGCGGGGCCGAGCGAACGGGCAAGCGCGGATCGCCGCCTTCGCAGCAGCCACCGGCGCCGACGGAGCGGCGGCCCTCCAGCCGAAGCGCGGTGTGAATCAGCCATGGACCTTCACCCCGGCCTCCCGCCGGCCGGCTTGCGCGGCAAGTCGCTTGCCTCGGCGCCTTCCGCGATCGTATGCTGGCCGGTCGCGAGGTCGAGCTCGGTGCGAATTTTGATCGGGGTGGGCGAGGCCCAAACTTCGCCTTCGATCTCGAAGGCGATCAAGGCGCGACCGGTCTCATCCGAGCCGTCGCCGGTGTTGGAGGCCTGCTCCACGGTGAGCGTGTGCTTCTTGATGCGCGGCTCGAAATTGTAGATCGTTTCGAGGAGCTGCTTTTCCAGGGCCGGCACGTCGACATTGCGGACGCGCTTGCCGGCGAGGTCGTACAGGCCGTAGTTGAGCACCGATTTGGCGACTTCGCTGAACTCCTGGATTTCATCCGGGGTGAGATGAGCCCGCGCGCCGAGCAGGGCGCGCAAGTCGCGCAACACGGCATCCGAATAGGCGCGCACGCTTTGGTAGCTATAATGTTCGCCGGGACGCGTGAAGCGATCGGCCAGCGACGGAAGAATGCGCGGCAGCTCGCTCACGCTTCCTCCTGCGGCGGCTCGGGCTGGGGCTCCAGATCGGCCAGGACCGCCTCGCGCAGCTCCAGCAGAGCCAGGTCTCTCTCGCCCGCGAGAAAGGTTCGCTGTCCGAGGCCGAAAAAGTCGCCTTCAACCGGTGAGAGCCAATCGGTCTTTCGAGCCATGCGGAGCTCGTCATCGGTCGAAGTTTCGATGCCCGGATAGCGCACGGGAATGACGCCGGCGATGGCGCCGCCGTTCACCCAGGTCAGTTGCGCTTTGGCCCAGATGAGATCGCGGAGGTTTTTCGGAGGGTCGAGGGAAAGGGCATGGATGCGCGCGAAAGGGACCCAGTAATAGCGCCCATTCATGATCACTTCCAGGACCGGGCCGAGCCGGGTGTCGCCATCCGCCAGGTTCTCAAACCGCTCGCCGTTCACCACGGCTGCGACCGGCGGTGCCTGGCCGAGGGACTCCGCGCGCAGATTGCCGGCGGCGGCCGGATCGCCAGCCTGCAGGCGGAGGCTTTCCACCATCCCGGCGAGCCAAGGCTCGGGCTGCCCGAAAATCAATGGTGTTCGCCGGCCGGCGAACACCTCGGCGCGCAGGATCTCGCACTCGATGATTTGCCGATAGATGCCGACCGCGGGCGCGTTCTCCGGGTCGATCTGGGAGAGAAGCTCGAGCTGAGTCAGAGCCTTGGCCCACGCGCCCAGCAGGCTCGAGACGTCGAAGAGCGACCAGCGCAAGCCGGGGTCGGTCGGCGCCGCGCGGACCTCGGCCAGGAGCGCGGTGTGCGCATCCGAAACCTTCCCCTGTTTGAGGCAGTCGCGAGCGGTCATCGTGAATGCGGCCAGCGAGGGCGCGCCGATGGGGCGCCCTCACTCGCCGTCGTGCAGCGCGGGTGGCGCTAGGTGGCCTGGTTGGTTTTCAGGTCGTAGGAGGCCGTGATCGCCGAGCCAAGCGAGCCATCGGCATTCTGCGGCTTGTACTCGACGGTAATCTTCGTGAAATTGAACGAAATCTGGTCGAGGGGCACCACGTCGTTGGAATCATGACCGCCGGTCTGAAACGACGAGATGATCAGCTTCTCGAATTTATAGATCAGGTAATCCTTCTGGCCGCCGCCGGCCTTGCGGCAGGTGAGGGTCGCCTTATCGATATGCTTGCCGGTGGCGCAGGCGAGCATGAGCTTGGGGCTGGCACTGTTGGCCTTCATCACGAAATTGAAGTCGTGCATGCGGACACGGCCGGCGCCGCCGCCGGTGCCATAGGAGCTGGAGCCGGTCTGCTCGGCGCCCCAGGACCATTGTTCCAGCTTGATCTGATTTTTCTTATCCTTGTCCTGCGATTCGCCCGGGATGCCGGAAATATCGAGGAAGTAATCGACTTGTGCCATGGTGTGTTGGGTTGGGTTGGGTTAAAAGGGGAGGCGTTTGGCCAGCCAGCCGTGCGAACGCTATTTCTTGTTCGACGGGACGCGGGCCACGAGCCGCAACGAGACGTTGAGGCTTTCCAACTGGTAGTGCGGGCGGAGGTAGAATTTCGCGGTGTAGGCGCCGGGATTGCCCTCGACTTCCGCGACTTCGGCCCGCGCTTCGGCGAGGGGCCGCTCGGCCTTGGTCTGCTCGCCCTGGTCCTCCGGGTTGGCGACCACGTAATTCTGGATCCATTCGTTGAGCCACACTTCCACGTCGTGGCGCTCCATGCTGCTGCCGATCTTATCGCGCACCATGCATTTGAGATAATGGGCGAACCGGCAGGCGGCGAAGAGATAGGGAAGGCGGGCGCTGAGGTTCGCGCTCGCCGCCGCATCCTTGTCGTAATACTTCTTCGGTTTCTGGAGGCTCTGGGCGCCCATGAAAACCGCGTAGTCGGTATTCTTGTAATGGAGGAGCGGCATCAGGCCGTTCTTCGACAACTCGGCCTCGCGCTGGTCGCCGATGGAAATCTCGGTCGGGCACTTCAAATCGGTGCCGCCGTCATCGGTCGGGAAGGTATGGCAGGGCAGCTCCTCGATGACGCCGCCGCTTTCGCGGCCGCGAATCTGCGAGCACCAGCCGTACTTCTTGAACGCGCGCGTGATATTCTCGCCCATCGCGTAGGCCGCGTTCGACCAGACGTAATTGGCGTCGGTCTTGGCCTCGACCTCTTCTTCGAAATGGAAATCCGCGACCGGGTTGGTGCGCGCTCCATACGGCAGCCGCGCCAGAACCCGCGGCAAAGCCAGGCCGAGGAAACGCGCGTCGTCCGATTCGCGCAGGGAGCGCCACGCGGCGTATTCAGCCGAGGAGGTGGACTCGAACATCTCGGTGATATTCGGAGGATTATTGAGCTCCTGCCAGGAATGCATGCCGAGGAGCCCCGGTCCCGCGCCGGTGATGAACGGGCAATGCGAGACTGCGCCGATTTGGGCCATGCCGCGCAGGATCTGGATATCCATGGGCGAATGGTCGAAGTAGTAATCGCCGATCAAGGCGCCGTATGGGGTGCCGCCGGCCTGGTCGTACTCTTCGGTGTAAATCTTCTTGTAGAGCGGGCTTTGGTCCCACTTCGCATCCTTGTAGCGCTTGAAGGTATTCAAGAGCTCGTTCTTCGTGACGTTGAGCACGCGAATCTCGAGCATCGCGTCGGTCTCAGTCTTGCTGACCAGGCGCTCCAGGCCGCGCCAGCTCCCTTCCAGCTTCTTGAAGTCTTCGTGATGGAGAACCTGGTTGACTTGGGCGGAGATGCGGCGGTCGAGCTCCGCAATCATCGCGTCCATCGTCTCCAACGCATCCTCACTGACAAGCTCCGTATTGCTCAAGGCGAGCGCGGCCAATTCCTCCGCGCCCTCGATGACTTGCTTCTTCCGGTTCGGGACGATCGGCGAAGAGAGCAGGCGCTCAAAATCGTCCACCGTCCGGGTTTGAGCCGGAGCGGAGCCGGCGGCTTGCTGCTGAGCTTTTTCAGCCATGGATTTGGGTGGTGGGGATTATCTATTCCGAGGGCGGAGGGGTCTTGCCATCTTTGCGAGCGACGAGGGCCTCCAGCAAACTTTTGTCGCCTTCCTTGGCTTGAGACAGAGTCTCGGAAAGCAACTTCTCCACCGCCGCCTTGCCCGCGATCGAGGTGCGCAGGGCGTCGAGCCGCTTGCGCGAAGCGAGCAACTCCTTCACGCCATCGAGCCGTTCGGCCACGCGCTCCGGCGAGAAATCGTCCATGCTTTCGAAGGTGAGATCGACGCTCATCTTGCCGCCGGCCTCACTCATTTTATTGTCGACGACAAAGGCGACCCGCGGTTTGAGGTCCTTCATCTTGGCGTCGAAGTTATTGACGTCGAATTTGGTGAACTTGCGATCGGCCAGGTCTTTTTGCGCGGCTTCCGATTGAGACTTGCCGGCCAGATCGGCCATGACCCCCATAATGAAGGGGAGCTCGGTCTTGACCATCTTTCCATTGACATCGACGTCGTAGGAAATGTGAACGCGCGGGGTGCGGCCCCGCTCAATTTTCTTTGCGCTGCCTTCGCTAGCCATGGTGGGAGGATTATGTTGGGTTGTTCGTTGACTTCAAGAAAATCCGGTTATCCCGAGCTCTCGTCGCCGGAGGACTCGGTCTTCAGGCCGGCCAGGCGTTTCGCGCCCGCCAAGCCTTCCGGGGCCAAATCTTCCATGATGGTGAGGAAGTCCTTATCCACCAGCCGTTGGGCCCGGCGCAAGAGCAAGGGAATGGGGCTGGAAGGCTCGGCCCGCGCGTAATAATCGCAAATCGTCGAGAGGACCCGGATCACATCGGCGCGAGATTGCACCCCGCTCGATGCGACTGCGCCCGCGGGCGACGCCGGAGCCGCCGAAGGGGCGGAACCTGGCTCGCGCGGCGCCATCGAGGGGGCGGCCTCGCCCGCGGCACCCGGGGCTGCGCCGGGGCTGCCGTATGGCGCCACCCGGTGGTCGAGCTCGGCCAGAGTCTCCAGCAGCGGCGTCCAGCTTTCGAATCGGGAGCCGACTTTCTCGCGGAGGACCTGCTCGATCTTGCGCACGGTTTCGATGGCGGCGGCGATGGTCTCGCGGCAGGCGCCGGCCTCGGCCAGGCTCACGTAGCGGAGCGCCGCCTCCAGGTCGGCCGCTTCGCCGGCCGGACCCTCCTGGGCCCGCGCCAAATCACGGGCGTTATAGCCGGTCCCGCGCGCCTCCACCAAGGGAGTGCGCCGCAAACGCTCCTGAAATTTCCACGGGTCCCGGTCGGTGCCGGCCGGGAGATAAAGTGCGGCCAGGGTGCCGATCCGCTCGTCCGGGTCATTGCCGAATTCCGGGTCGAGCCGTGGATACACCCCGTCCCAGTACTGGGCCAGCAAGCCGTGAATCACCAGCAGCTCATCGGCAAAAGCAGCGAGGCCGCCCACCTGGAGCCCCGCGAGAGCGAGCGCGACCGCCACCCGCAGGTCTTTGCCTTTGCGGAAGAGCTCGAGACAGGTCTTGTGCAGCTCATTCCAGTCCGGCGAATTTTCCTCGTCCTCCTCCGTGCGCAAAATCGAATCGAGGCGGAGCGACAGCGGATCGTTCGCGGGATCTTCGCCACACGGATCGGTGCCAGGCAACGGCGCCAGGAGTTGATCGATCGCGATTAACGCCATGGGATGAGCGGAGGGCGGGGCTGGCGCGACACGCGTCCGGTGCTATCAACGGGGGCTGGCATGTCAAATATTTTCCGGGCCGGATCGGGGCGGCGGGGCGGCGAAGTCCACCGCGCGGATGGAGGAAGTCATCCGGCGGTATTGAATTTAGCAGAAACTTTTCGCGGTGATCGATTTCAGACTGGACGGGCGGCACGAAATACGAATGCTGGCCCCGGCTTCCCCACAGAGCGCGTCCCGGTGGTCGTGCAAAAGGTGGGTCGCCAAAACAAACCCAACCCTATATTGCATGAAAATACCCGTATTGCTCGCGGTGGTTGCGACCGTCGCCTTCAGCGCGTGCCAACACCCCGAGCCGGCGCCCCAGGCGCCTGCCACCAAGAAACAAGCGACGACCAAGGCCGGTAACGCTGCTCACGCCAAAGGCAAGAAAGCGGCCGCCGAAGCTCCCGCGCCCACGGACGACGGCAAGCCGAAGACCTCGACGCACCTGCCGATGACGGCCCCGGCCCCCACCTCGCAGTAGTCGTTACCCTGGCTCGAAGCCGCACCCGTTGCGACGCAGCGGGTGCGCTTCGATCCACCTCCGGCGCGAAGGGAGCGCTCTGGCCAAGCGGCCCGGGCTCGTGAACGGCTGCGGCTCGCCTAGTCATTCCGGGTCGCCATACATCCTGCCGCCATGATTGAGCGGCCGGTTCTTTCCGGCGTTGAGCCGAAGTCTCGCCGCGGTCGCAAAATAGATTGTGATCGCCGGCCACACGCGCTACGAATCACCCTCCTGCACCCCCCTGATCGATGTGGTATATCTCGAGAAGCAAGCGGAAGGAAGGCCCTTTTAGCGAAAGGGCCCTCGCTTCGGCCATCCATAATGGTGAGCTGGGGGCGGACACCCTGGTGTGGTGCAGCGGGATGCCTTCGTGGGCGCCGCTGCGGGATACGGCGCTGGCCAAAATGCTGCCCGGCTTTCAATCGCCTCAGGCGATGCAACCGCAGGCTGCGGGCGCGTTTGGCGGCGGCTACGGCAGCTACGGCGGTTACGGGGCCCCGCAATATGGCGCGAACCAATTCATCGAATGCCTGCGCGACGCCGGGTCGGCATCGCTTTCACTCGCGAAGGACCCGTTCGGCTCGCTGCACGTCGTGATCGACCGGATGGACGACAGCCGCGTGCTTGGCGTCGGGGCCGTCTTTCACGCCGCGATCGCGCTGCTCGGTCTCCTCTATTTCATCATTGCTTCCGGGGGGGCGGGTTCCATTGGCCTCTGCGCGAAGGTCTTCTTCTTTTCCTTGGTGCCCGGAGCTGGGCTGACCCTGGCCATCCTGCTCTGCAAGGTGATCTTCCGAGGTCAGGGAAATTTCGGGCAATGCCTGTTCATTGCGGGCGCCGCCATGATTTGGCCGGCCGTCTTGAACCTGCTCTTTTACGTCGTCGGGGCGCTCAACGTCGAAGTGGTGATCGTGGGCATGGTCTTTTACATCTGTTTGCCCGTGGTGATCGTCTATTGCGGGATGACACGAACCTTGCAAATCAGCGAGCGGGCGGCGGCCGTGGCGGTTCCGCTCGCCTTTATCCTGATGTTCTGGTTGATCAAGATCGTCATCATGATGTTCATCCGTGAGATGCTCGAAGAGCTCGGGAAGCTCATCATGAACCGGATCATGCAATCTGTGACCTCGTTCTAGTTATGGCTTACGAAGGTGAAACTCTCGATATCTGCCCGCAGGTCCCGTATGATTTTTCGGAGACTTATGCGGTGGTGGTCAGCGGTTGGGGGCCGAATTTTTGCGGCCACCAGCTCTTGAACCTGCAAGGCGCCGATGGCGTTTACCTGCATGTGGCGGAGTGGCACGGCCGGCCCCGCATCATGGATCGCCCGGGGTATGACCGTTACCTGGAGGAGAACAAGAAGCGCGAGCTGAACCGCTTCCGGGTGAACATTACGAACCCCCAGGCGGCGATGATGAAGCTGGAGGAACTGCTCTCGAAGAAATGGCTTTGGGGGGTGCTGCCGCACAATTGCGCGAGCTTCGTGGAAGAGATCGTGCGGGCGGGCGGAAGCTCGGCGGGGCTTTTCTTCAACTGCCCGGCCCTGGAACGGTTTGCCTTTCGCGCCATGCCGGGACGGACGACGGCGCTCGCTTGAATGGGGAGCGCACGGGTCTCGCGTGCCCCGATGGGCGTCCCGCCCATCGGCGAAGCGTGCGGCAGCGGGTTCAGTTTGGCGAATCACCGGACGCGCGGCGGGACGCCGAGTTGAGGCACGCGGGACGCGTGCGCTACCCATCGTTCGCCGCGCGCGTTCTGCATGGTAATACCAAATCCAGGGATTGACTGGACCTATACGATCCACGGGCAGGAGCCCGGCTATGGGACACACGAGGGCGGGAGCCCTCGCGCGAGCGCGATTTTGAAGGTCCGGGTTGTTTCTGAAAGCGGTATTAGAGGCCGCCGAGCGGGCCGATGAGCGGCAGGTCGTTGGGCGACTGGAGGACCAGGATCTCTCCGGCCAGCACCAGGAGGAGAGCAGTGATCCCGAACCAGCCGGCGGCACTTCTTGGGAAAAACCGGGCCTCTTCCTGGGGGGAGCCGGTGGTCCAGGCGGCAATGATGCCTCCCAAATGAAGCAGGCCAGCCAAAGCGAAGGCCACCAGCATCACGGTTTGGTTGCGGTAATCCAAAAGCTCGATCCCGACCCAATACATCCCCGCCGTGGCCAGCAGGTAAAGCATGGCGGAAAAGACGCAAATGCGGGGAACCGAGCCGATGCCGGGAAGGATGGCGCTCGAGACGGCCGCGCCGAAGCGGCCCCCGGTGGCAGCGGGGGGGACGTCGGGGCGCGGCAGAGGGGCGGCGGCGGTCCCGACCACGATGAACAAGTCGCCAGGGGCGCCGCCACGCAAGCCGGCGTGCCCTTGGCCGACGGAATTCAGGCGGGTGCCGTGAGGGGTGTTCCTGGGCAGCCGGAGGCGCACCTTGCCGACGGCGTTAACGGCGCCCGCCCCGCCACAACTGCGGCACGGCTCGCGGCTGGACGGCCGCGCCAGGCCCGCGCCTTTGCACTGGGGGCATTCAAGCTGTTTCTCAAACTCCACGACCTTCTCGCATCCGGTCGCAATCTCCTGCATGGAAAGGGTGACGTGGCAGGTGATATCCGCCCCTTTTTGGGGCCCGGAAGGCGCCACCGCGCGCACCGGCGCCGGCGCGGGCTGGATGGGTGGCGGGCCCGCAGGAACGGGCTGAGGCGCCGGCGGCGTGAGGCCCTGGAGGGCGCGCAGCCAGTCGGCCGCGGACTGGGTGCGCTGCTGCGGCTCAATCCGCAGGGCGGCATCGATGCTGGCCAACAACTCGGCGGAGTATTGCCGCGCATACTTGGCGGCGAGGGAGATGCACGGATCTTTCCCCGCCGATTGAGCACGCTCCGGCGCCCCGGGCGGTTTCTGACCAGTGATGCAGTGATACATGACCGCCGCCAGGCCATAGAGGTCCGTCCACGGGCCCTGATGACCGGCGATCGCGTATTGCTCAAACGGAGCGTACCCTTCACTGACGATGGTGGTCATCGGCCGGCTCCGGCTGCTGACCACCTGCCGGGCGCTGCCGAAATCGATCAGCAGCGGCCCGCTCGAGTCGGTCAAATAAATGTTCTGCGGCTGGATGTCGCGATGCAGAAAGCCGCGGGCATGGACGCGCTCGAGGGCCTGGAGAATGGGCACCAGAATGCTGCGGATTTCGGATTCGGTGGGCGGCCGGCCCAGCCCATCCAGCCAGCTCTTGAGCACCTGCCCCGGCTGGTAGCGGGTGACCATGTAGACCGTGCCGTTGGCCCGGAACGTCTCGTAAACATGGAGCACGTTCGGATGATCGCACGCGGCGACCGTGGTCGCCTCCTGCATGAACCGCTCCTGCGCCCAATCCCATTGATCATCGTCGGCCTCGTCGATGGCGAGAATCTGGTCGTCTTCGCCCCGGGAAACGATGTCGCGGGGCAGCAGCTCTTTCACGGCGACCTGCCGTTGGAGCTCGGTGTCATTGGCCAGGTAGGTGATGCCGAAACTGCCGGCGCCGAGTTGCGCGCCGAGGACATAGCGCCCGAGCTGATACCCGGCCGGTAAGGCAAGCCGATTGCGCGTCCTGCTCATGATTCCGCGGTTGGCTCGAGCCTATTTCGGCTTGCCGGCTTTCGACCGGCGCGGCGATTTACCCAGGCGGCGAGTCGCCCCCACGGGAGGAAGCTCGGCGACCGCGCCGCCGAGCGGGGCGTCGCGCTTGATGCCCTCCAGCCACTCTTCCGAGAATTTCATCAGGGCCACGGTGGTATTGTCCTGCCGCGGCTTGGCCTCATCCTTGACCGCGGCCAGCAAGATGCCCGCGATCTCGGCTGCCGGGCGCCCCGCCGCGCGGTGGAGAATCTCCCGAATCCGCGGCGGGCTGAGCGTGTCGAGGCCATCGCTGGCCATCAGGATGAGATCGCCCGCTCGCAAGGCCAGGGGCGCCGGCGATTGGTCCAGGAGCGGAATTTCCTCGCCGATGAGGGCGGAGAGAAGCTGGGTCCGCTTGGGATGAGTGGCCGCGTCCTCGGCCGACATCCGCCCCTCCTTGATCTGCTGGCTGATCACGGCGCGCATGGAGTGATCCGCGTTCAGCCGCTTGAGCGATTCGTCGCGAAAGATGTAGAGCGACGAATCGCCGACGCTGGCCCAACTGAGCCCGGCCTGGGTGGCGACGGCGGCGACCAGCGTGGTCCCCATTCCTTCCAGATCCTCCGGGTTGGCCTCGGTCTCGGTGAAGATCGCGTCGTTCGCGGCATGGACGCTTTTGAGCAGCCGGCTCCGCTCATCCTCATGGCTTCGTTGGAAGACATCGATGAAGGTGTCGACGGCGACCCGGCTGGCCTCTTCCCCGCCGCGGTAGCCGCCCATGCCATCCGCGACGACGAGGAGCAGGCTGTTCTGCGTGCCGTCGATCTCGGCAAACGCGTAGGTATCCTGCTGATTCTCGCGCGCGCCGATCGATTGGCGGCCGGCAAAGTCCTTTTCCGGGATCATGATTGGTCGCGCGCGCCGACGACGGCTCAGGCTTCAGCCGCGGGATCCGCGGCCGGGGCCGGAGGATTCGCCTTGGGAGAAGTGAGGGGGCCATCCTGCCAGTCGTATTCAGGGCCGCAAAAGGCCATGAAACGGAGGGTGGTGGCGCCGACGCGGAGCAGCTCGCCGGAATGGATTTGGCGAGGCTCGAGCACCACGCGCTGATTGACGTGGCAGAGGCCTTTGCCGGTGCCGCGCAGGACGTAGAAGGCGCGCTCGTTCGACTCGTAGACGATGAAGCAATGGCTTTGGCGCGAGATCTGGTTATCGCCGTAATCGATGCGGACCCGCTCCGACTCGTCGCGGCCAATGGTATTCTGACCGTAACCGACGGGGATGAAATTGCCGCGGCCGGGGCCATCGACGATGACCAGCCAGCCGACGACCGGGTCGGTCATCGCATCGGCAGCGCCCTGGATTTCGGCGTGGAGCTCCTCGGGCGTGATGACCTTGGTGTGCTCGGGGTTGCGATTCGGCGAGCGGCCGATGACCTGGGTGGCGGTGCTTTCGGTGCGCTTGGGCGGCGGGCCGCCGCTGGTACGGCCCATGATTTCCGTGGGGGCGCTGCGCCATTCGCTTTGAGCCGGGGGAGCGCCGATCGTGCGGTCCGGGCGATTGGCCGAGCGGGTTGGGGGCTCGGAGTCATCGCGCCGGCCGGGGCGTTTGCCAATGATTCGGGTGCTATCTGCAATTTCGTCGGGATCGTTGCTCATGGAGATGATTGGTTGAGAGGGTTGCTGCCTGGATGGTTTCGAGGTGGACCGGCGCGCGGGCGCCGTGCGGTTTGGGGGGATGGGGCGTGGCTCAGCGGTAACCCCGGGACTGGCCCGGGTTTTCAAAATTCCGAATCTCCTGCGGCTCGGCGCTGCGGCCGGCCATTTTCGTTTTGCCGGCACCGCCGCCGCCATTGACCTGGGCGAGGAGGTCGCGGATGCCCACGGAATAGTCGCCCATCCGGATTTCGGCATCCATGGAGACGGTTTCGGTGCCCTTGATGGGTTTCCAGCCGTCGCGCGAACGGACGGCGGTGCCATTCGCGGAGCGGCGATCGGTCACGCAGACCCGCCCATCGGCGAGGACGGTGATCTCCAGGTGCAATTTGCCGACGCTATCGTGCTTGCTCTGGATTTGAATGTCGGCTTCCGAGCTCCGCCCGACGAGGTAGGTCCGGTTCATGGAAGGCCTCCGTTAGACGACGCGGAATTCGAGCTCCACTTCGCCGAGCTCGATGCGGTCGCCGTGCTTGACCTCGGTGATGCTGGTCACCTCCGAGCCATTGACGTAGACCCCGTTGTTCGCATCGAGGTTGCTGATGAGGAATTTGCCGTCCTTGCGCTTGATGACGGCGTGGACGCGGGAAACGCTGTCGTTGTTGAGGATCAGGTCCTGATCGCGGTTGCGGCCGATCTTGAGGGTGGTGGTCCGCATCATGTACTCGGGCACGTTATCGCCCTCGATGACGCGGAGCCGGGCATAGGCACGGCCACCACCGCCGCCGCCATTTGGGCTGATTTGCCGGGTCTTTTCCTCGTCCTGGAACGAGCTCACCTGGGTCCCGCCGAAAGGCACGGTCTCGCCAATATTTTCAATCGTGGGGCCGCCGGGGAAGGGATCCGCCGGGGGCGACTGGATGCCCCAATCCGGGGTCATGGAGGGCTCGTAAGCCGGCTGGCGCGGACGGAGGACGAGCCAGAGGAAGAGCATGAAGAGCAGGATGGCGCCGAGGACGATCACGGCGGTGAGCACGACGTTGTTGCTGATCCAGTCCGTGGTTCGCTGGGTCCACGGGGGAGTGGCCGTCGGCGCGGGGCTGCTTTCCACCTTTTTGACATCTTTCGCCTCGACCTTCGGCACCTCGACCACCTTGCCAATTGTGTGCTTGGGAGGATTGAGCACGGCGCCGCTCTTGGTTCGCAATTCCAGCTCGACGACGTCGTCCTTCACCAAGCCGGAGATATCCACGCTGGCCACGCCGCCGGAGGTGATGCAATTCTTGATGGTCACACCGAATTTCGGATCGGCCGTGGCAGGCTTGCCGGGAGTGTCGGCCTGCATGAATTTGCCCCCGGTCTGGCCGGCGACCACCTGGAGCGCCTGATAACTCGCATTCGGCTGATCGGGATAACCGACGGTAAAGATGGTGACGCCGGCGTTCTTCGCGTCGGCGACGGCTTGGGTGTAGTCACCGGACATTCCACTGGAAGCGGTGGCCAGAACGACGATCGCTTTGCGTTGGGCCGGGTCTTTGGCCAAATCGCCGATCACTTCGCGCAGGGCGCCGTAGAGATTGCCGGGCTGCTTCTCGAGCACGAGACTGTCGACGGTGGCGTCGAGGCCGCCCTTGCTCGTGACGAGGCCCAGGCTGGCCGCGTGTTCGCCAAAGGCGTACAGCCGCAACGTCTGTTTGGTGTCCTCGAAGGAGAGGAAGTCTTTCACAAAGGCCTTCTCTGCCCCGAAGAGCGTCTGGCGATTGGACGGCTGCTGGCCTCCTGCGCCGCCTTTCTTGTTCGCGTACTGTTCCACCTGCCTGGCGGGCGAGCCGCGGTCGATCAGGAAATAAACCGCGAAGGTGTTTTTGGCCGAGTCGCGAAATGGGGTGACGTCGACTTTGACGCCGGTGCGAGCTTCGCGGGGCTTATTATCCGGCAAGACCGGTCCGGGCATCTTGGCCGTTCCGGCCGCCTGAACGGACTCGTTCCCGTCCAACAGGCGGAAGTGGTATTCCAGGGTTGTGCCGTTCTCGACGAACTTTGAGATGAGCGCGTTGGGGTCGATCTCGGCGGCGGAGGCCGGGCCGGCCAGGGCCGCGACCGCGAGGGCGGTGAGGGCGAGTTTTTGCCAGGCACCGGCGAAGGCCGCGCGCGAGTTACCAGGGCGCAGGGATGGGCCGATGGGGGGTGGTGTCTTCATATCTAGTAGGTTTCTACGATCAAAAGAATGATGGAGCCGAGCACAATCGCCGCGCCAAGCACAATCAAGCCGACGACCAGCGACCGCCCGGCGGGGTTCGGGACCGGCGGCGGGAGCTCGCCCGGGCCGGTCATGCCCGGGCCAGTCATCCCCATGCCGATGCCCGGGCCGGTCATGGCCGTGCCAGCCATGGTCGTGCCAGTCGACCTGGTGTAGTCGGTCAAACGCCCGGTCAGGAGCTTGGTAATGGGCAGGGTCACCTTCTGTAAAATGGTCCTCGAATCGGGGACGACGGTCGTAGCGAGTTTGCGCGACTGGGGCAAGCGGGAACGCCAAAGCTCGTTCGATTGCGGCCGGCGGGTGATATCGCGCTCGAGGGCCCAATCGACGGCGGCCAGGAAATCCTGCGAATAAATTTGGCGGAGCGCGGAGCGCTTGCTGAGCCTCTCGTAGGAATCGCGCCCGCCTTGGGCTTTATATTCGCGCTCGTAGGCGCTGGGAGGGCACCTCCCCACCATCATCGTGTGAATGACGGCGCCCATGGCATACAGATCGGTCCAGGCGCCGATCATGCCTTCGTAAGTGTATTGCTCGTAGGGGCCGTAACCTTCGGTGACGACGAGCATCGAATTGTGGCCGCGCCGGTGCCGGTGGCTCTGGTTGAGCTGTTTGGCTGCGCCGAAATCGAGCAGGACCGGCCGGTTATTGGCGGTGAGGAAAATATTGGCGGGCTTGATATCGCGATGAAAGACGCCTTGGTTGTGGGCATGCGATAAGCCGTCGAGGAGGGGATAGATGATGTCGAGAATCCACTCCTGAGGCGCGCCGCCGTTCGGGAAGGCTTTTTTGAGATATTTCCCGAGCTGCTCCCCCTCCTCGTAGGCCATGATGATGTAGCCCGTATTGTTCCAGCTAAAGTAATCGAGGATCCGAACGATATTCGGGTGGACGCATTTTTTGAGCGCGACGGCTTCCGCGTGGAAGCGGTTGCGGGCGTCTTCGAACATCTCGGCCTCGGCCTTATTGATCGGGTAGATTTCCTGGTTGGAGCCGCGGTCGACCCCATCGGGGAAGAGTTCCTTGATGGCCATCTTGGAGACGGTGCCATCGCGCTCCTTGCTGGTGGCCAGATAGGTAAAGCCGAAGCCGCCACGGCCGAGGACCCGCTCGACCTTGTACTGGCCGAGCTTGGTGCCGCGCGGAAGGGCGCGCGGATCGGAGTGGGTGTCACGAGCTCCTGTAAAGAGATGCGGCATGACGGGGCTCAGGCTTGTTTCAACCGGAAATTGACCGAGCCGAGGGTGATGGTATCCCCGGCCGAGATCGGCTCATCGGTATACGGCGCGAGCTTTTTTCCATTGACCCGCGTCCCGTTAGAGCTTTCGAGGTCCTCGATGTAAAGCCGGCTTTCGCGGAGCCGGATGGCGGCGTGGCGGGCGGAGATATTGCGGCCATCGACGAGGATGTGGGCGAGGTCTTGCGAGCGGCCGAGGATGAGGCGTCCATTCTGCTTCGCGAACTGGTTGCGCTCGAGCGAAAGCGCACGCCCGCCGCCGTCGGTCGGGCAGAGCTCGAACCGGCCGCCGGGCCGCTCGGCCGGCGGCGGGGTGCGGCCGATGGAGCCCTTTCCCTTTCCGCCCCGGTCCGCGACGGTGGGCGGCACAGTGCGGCGCAGGCTGCGGCTAATGAGGTTGGAGATTGGAGGCAAGACGCGCCCGGCGTACCCGCCCGGCGGGCCCGCGGGGCCACCCGGACCGGCCGGCGGCAGTGCGGGGGTGAAAGCTGACGAGGGTGGCTGCATGGTGCGCAGGGCCAGCGCGCCGCCCACGAGCAAGACGCCGCCGCCCAAGGCCACGATGAGCAGCCAGGAGCCCGAGAAGCGGGAGCTGGTGAACGGGTGGTTCTTGTAGCCGCTGGTGATCAGGAAGTCGTGCAATTGCGCGATCGAATTAGAGTAGCAACCGGAGATTTCAGGGTTCAGTCCGATGACATGTCCCGACTTATTGAGCAGCGGCGTGCCACAATCTCCCTGGGTGATATTGACCGTGTGGCGAATGACCGGCAGTTCGCTGTCGCCGAACTTTTCCTTGCCGAGCTCGATGGCTTTCCCGGGGATGGAGGCCGGCTTGGCCCACTTGAGCAAGACCGGGGTGGCCGGGAGGCTCGTGCGGCGGCCGTCGGCGACCCATTTGCTGAGAGTTTTGTAAAGCTCGGTCTTCTCAGTGGAACTGAGGGCGTCCGGCAGGGAGGATTCGAAACGCACCGCGGTGACGTCGGTGTGGCTGCGCACCTCGGCCAGGTTGAGCTTCAAGGGTGGCAGACTCAGTCCCGGCACATGGACGAGGACCAGATTCAGCGCCTTGTTATTCCCGACGACCTCGGCCGGATAAAAGTGAATGGCGTTCGGCTCGGCGCGGGCCACGTAGACGGAGGCGTCGTTTTTCTGCTTCTCGTAAGCCGCATCGAAATAGACGGTGGCCGCCACCCCCCCTTCCGCGACGACGAACGCCCCACCGTAGCCCAAGCGCTCCGGCGCCCCGCTGGCCGAGACTTTGGGGCCGGCGATGATCAAGCGAACGACGCTTCCCTCGGCCTTGTCGGACGCGGACACCGCGTGCGCCGGCCGCGGAGCCACGGCGGCAAAAAGCGCCGCAGCCAGGAGCATTCGCATGAAGGTCGGCATCGTCATGAGGGAGGGGCGTGGCGGGTCCGTCGGGTTAGCTGTCGGCGGAGCGCAGCTTGAAGTGGAGACTGCCCAGACTGATGGTGTCGCCAACGCTGATAGGCGTATCGGTATAAGGCTCCAGGCGTTTGCCGTTGACGCGGGTGCCATTGGAGCTTTCCAGGTCCTCGATGTAGAGCTGGGAGCCTTTGACCCGCACGGCCGCGTGCCGGTTTGAGATGTTGCGGTCATCCAGGCAGACGTGCGCGAGTTCGGTGGAGCGGCCGACGATCAAGCGGCCGTTCTGCCTGGCGAACCGCTGGGCGTCCAACTCGAGCAACACGCCGTCGTGCTCCTTCGGCGAAAGCTGGAAGGTGGCATACTGGTGCGCGGTCTTCCCCCGACCCTGCAGGACGGTTTTTTCGTTCGGGTGGACGAGCGCGGTCCGCGCGGCGCGGGGGTCGATGATCGTCCCCTCGCGCGGCGGGGGCGGGGGCGGCGGCGAAGCGAGGTGGGTGCCGCCTTCGTGGCCGAGCTGCCGACGGCCGGTCGGCCCGAGAATGCGAAGGAGGGTGGTGCGGCCCATTTCGGGCTGCTGGCGGCGGCTGAGGGCCAGGACCGCGCCGGTAATGCCGAGGACGGCCGCGCCGATGATGCCGAGAATCAAGTACCACGGCACGTTGCTGGGCCTCCAGGTGGTGAATTTATGAGGCCAGCGGTCACCCATGGCGCGATGCAGCTCCACGATACTCGAGGAAATGCGCAGATTCTGAGAGCCGGCCGAGTTTACGCCGATGATTTCGCCGGCGATATTGATGAGCGGGCCGCCGCTGTTGCCCGGGCTGAAATTGCAATCGTTTTCCAACATCTGGATCACCGGTCCCTCCGGGTAATCATAGATGTTGCTCCACTTATCCGTTTTGGGGCGGCGAATGGTGCTTTCGTTGACAGTATACTTGAGGAAGTTCCTCAACCCATCCGGCGGGGAGATGGTTCTCGCCGGCCGGCCGGCGGCAAGCCAGGCCTGGACGGCACGGTAATCCTCCTTCGTATCGGCCGCGCCGGGATAGCCGATGGCGTAGACGACATCGGCCTCGATCACCTCGCCGATATTCATCTTCAGGGCGGGCGCTTTCAAATCGGGCGCGCGAAGCAACGCGAGGTCGCGGCCGCGGTCCTGCCACTCCACTTTGGCCGGGTAGATTTCCGCCACCCCACCCGAGGTCAAGCGGCCCACGTAGAATTCAAGAGCGATGGTGCCTTGCTCGACGGACCGTTGCAGCCTGGCGTCCTTATAGATTCTCATCGAGGCCACGTGATCGTTGGTGCCGATGAGGCCGTCATCACCGATGACAAAGCCGGACCCGGTGCTCCGCAGCTCCCGCTGGCCGGTGTTCGGATAGTGGTAAACGCAGAGCACGCGGACGACACTCGGGCCCGCTTTTTTGATGGCGCTTTCGGCGAAGGCGTGGAGTTCGCCGAGCAGGAAGGCCACGGCGAGCAGCGTGAGCCGGACGAGGAGTGGGGGTAGGTTCATAACGCGGGCGGGACGATGATCAGGTGCGTGCTTGCCTCAATCGAAAAGTCAGTTTGCCGATCGTAATGGTATCGCCGAGCTCGATAGGCGTATCGCGGTACGGCTCGAGGCGCTTGCCGTTGACTTCGGTGCCGTTGGCGCTCTCCAAATCCTCGATATAGAGACGGGTGCCGCGAACGCGCACGGCCGCGTGGCGCTTGGAGACGTTGCGATCGTCGACGTAAACCTGGGCCAGCTCGGCCGAGCGGCCAAGGATCAAGCGGCCATTGGTTTGCGCGAACTGCCCGCCCTGGAGCTCGATGACGGCGCCGCCTTCGTCCGTGGGAGCGAGCTCGAAGGTTTCGTAGCGAGAGCGGATCAGGCGGGAGGCGCCCCCTGGCGGCGGACCGGTAAGGCCACCTTGCGGCGCACCGGTAAAGCCTCCTGGCGCACCGGTGAGGATAGTTGGCACCCGCTGCGAAAGAGCCTCCTGCGGGCGGCGGGAGTAAGCCGTATGGCCGGAGCCCATCCCCGGGATGGGGGGCGGCTCCTCGGCCGGGATCGGAGGCGGATCGCTATTGAAAATGCGGCGGGAGAGCCCTTGGGCATTGGCGATCCAATTCATGACGGTGGCCTGACCGGGGCTGCTGGCTTTGCGGAAGGAGAGCGCGAGCGAAGCGATGCCGATGAGGGCCACGGCCGCCAGGCCTACGAAAATCAGCTTGGTGGTTTCGAGCGGCCGGCGCTCGGTGGAGGAGAGATCCAGCTTCCAGGTGCGCAAGAGCTGGTGCAGTTCGCCGGCTTGCAGAGCGCTGCTGACGGCATCGGTCCTGGGGGGCGTGCGGATCACCCCGATGACCTGGCCGCTCGAGTTGACAAGCGGGCCGCCGGGCATGCCGGTGGTGGTCTTCCCGTCATGCTCGATGATCGGCACCTCCGGGCCGGAGCCGAGTTGTTGCCGGATCGAACGGCTGATTTTCGCGCCCACCCGGCTCGGTTGCGTGAAGCGCTTCAAATCGGGGGTCCCGGGGACATCGCCCTGTTTCTTGCCGTCGCGCCACCATTTCATCGCGGCGTCCAGGCATTTGGTATCGTCTCCGCTGATCGGGAAGCCGAGGGCGAACACGTCGTCCCCATTGACCGGCTCGGCGGTGTTCAATTGCAAGGCCGGCATCTTGAGCCCATCGACGCGCAGGGCGGCGACGTTGCGCACGAAATCCTTTTTCTCGAGCTGGCAGAGGCGGAATTCGATGTTCGCGCCGTTTTGGCGGACGAGGAAAAGCTCCGAAAGGACGGCCTTGTCGTCGAACAGCTTCTTGGCCTTGGCGCCGACTTGTTCGGAGAACTCCTCGTACTCCTTGTCCAGCTTCGTTTTGTCCGCCTCGGACAGGGAATTCTTGAGCTCGTAGGCGTCCTTCGCTTCCGAAACCTCTTTCCTGAGCCACCATTCCACCTCGCTCTCGTCGAAATCGATGATCTCCGCCGTAGTGATAACCATGCCCTGATTGAACGCGAAGCCGGAACCGCGGCGAACGATGCGCGCATCCGGCGGGAGCGTCTTGCAGATCGGCAACTCACTTTTGATCGCCTCGATCTTGGCCGGACTGAGAATCTCCATGAGCCGCACGACGCTCTTCTCGGCGCGATCGACGGCGGTGGCGGCCATGGCGACCGGTCGCAGAACGAACAACGCTGCGGCCAAAATCAGAGTCGCTCGGAGGAACATAGGGTGGCTGCAAACGACTATGGGCTATCTCGTCAAATGCGGTCACGCAAATCGCGAAGGCCGCTGGGGGATTTCGGCTTGATGGGCGTCATCGGTTTTGGAGCTCGAAGGCGGCGGGATGGCTATTTATTTTTCTTTCTCGCCGCTTCGTCTGCCTTTCGAGCAGCTTCCAGCGCGGCTCTCTCTTTTTTCGCCTGTTTTTCCAAGGCGTCTTGAACCTTCTGGAGCTCTTGTTTTCGGCGCTCGATGTCGGCCGCGAGGCGGTTGCGTTCATCTTCCAGCGCAGCCGAATTCCGCGCCGATTTCTCCATTTCCGTTCGCTCCCTGTCCAACGCGTCTTTTTCCTTCTGCAACGCAGCCCGGTCCCGGGCGAGCTTCTCTTGTTGCGCAGCCCACTCTTGGGTGGCCCGGTCTTGAGCCGCACGCTCCCTCTCTGCCTTCTCGGCCTGCTCCCGGGCAGCTTTGTCTTGAGCAGCTTTCTCCTGAGCGGCTTTCTCTTGAGCAGCCCTTGCTTGAGCAGCCGGGTCGGCGAAGTCGTCCGGCACTCCGGACGGGGTTTTGCCAGCCGAGGTCTTGGGATCGGTACTCGGAGTCGATCCGACACCCGCGCTCAAGCCGCTTCCGGGGTTCTTACCAGTCGCCGTAGTGTCCACGATTGGGGTCGGTTTGGCGCCATTGGATCCCGACTTCGACGAGGAAGCCCAGATCACGAGGATCAACAGCAACAGCAGGAGCCCGCCCGCGGCGGCGGCCACGACCGGATTTCGCAGCATCTCGGCCAAGCCCTTTTGGCCGACCACGGCCACGGCGGCCACGGTGACGTTGTCGGCCTTGGCCCCGCCGCGTTTGGCCGCGACGGCGACGGCTTTCTGCATGCCCTGCTTCATGTGTGGGCCCATCGCCACGAGGGCGGCCGCTTCCACCGGCGTGATGTGTTCCCAAAAGCCGTCGGTACAGAGTAGGAAGGCATCGCCCGGGCCGGTGCGGGCGCTGCCGAAAGTAGGCTCCTTGTATTCCTCGCCACCCAGCGATTGGAGCAATTTGCCCTGGTCGGGATGGGTACCCATCTCATCTTCGCGGACGGAGCCGCGATCGACCAGGATCTGCAGGACCGAATGATCGCGCGTGCGGCTCACCAAAACGCCGTCGCGGAATTGGTAGACACGGGAATCGCCGCTGTGGGCCCAGATGGCGTGGCCATTGCTGAGGTAAACCGCGGCGATGGTGGCGCGCGGCCCGACTTCCAACTGTTGCCCGCGGCGGACGATCTCCGCATGGGCCGTCTGGCAAAGGCGCGAAAGGAATTCCTTGGGCGGTACCGGCCGGCCGTCCTTGGCCGCCCAGAGCTTGGCGGCCACGTCGACGACCGCTTGGGAGGCGACGGCGCCGCCTTCCTGCCCGCCCACGCCATCGGAAACGATGAGCAAACACTCACGCGTGCGCGAGCTGATGAGGACAGCGTGGCGGTCCTGCTGCTCGCGGCGTGATCCCAAGTGCTCGGCTTGCGCGAATATCCAAGGCGTCATGCGTCCAAAAGTCGAGGCGGGTGGGGGCGGCGTTTCAGTTGCGGTGCGAGAAAGGTCCATGTACCACGGCCCACGGGCAAGTCCAGTCACTTTCACCGCCGCCGCCGGTTCGCCCCAACGCTCATCATTTGGTGCGGCGCGTCGACTGGCGCTGGTAGCGAATCGGGGTTTGGCGGTATGCGGTCGGGAGCTCACCGGGGGCGTGGTTTTTGTCTGGCGTAGGCGACCGGGGCCGCCGAGGCGCGCGCGGTCCGCCCAAGGTGGCGATGGCGAGTGGATTTCAGATGTTCAAAAGAAGGCAAGCGGATTCAGCCTCATCCGCGGTTTGCGCTCGTTGAATCATATGGCGGCCAGTGCGGCGCGCGGCCGAAGGCCGCACCCAAGCCAGCCCAAGGCCAGCGAGTCTAACGAGCGCCGCCCTGGATCACGGTCAAAGGAGTTCGCGGCCTGAAAGGACGCCACCATGGCGGGCAGGCTACAGTTCGGCCATCCGTCCGGTGTGCGCGACGACCTCCACTCTTCCAACGGTCTCATCAGAACGAGAGCCCTTTCCTTGTGGGGTCCTTTCAGGCCCCGAGGTAATTTCGAGTCATCCCAGGGCTGTGCTCGCTCAAGCTCGCTGGCCCTGGGCTGGCTTGGGTTAGCCCTTCGGGCTCGCAAGTCGCAGCGTGAATCAGCCTGGGTTTGCGCGCGGGCGGGGTTTCGTGTCTTTTGGACGAGGCGCGCCCGCCAGTTGGCGCAGCGTGCTACTCTCCCAGCCATGATGCAGATTTTCCTGAAGGGCGGGCCGATCATGTGGCCGTTGCTGGTCACATCCATCGTCGCGCTCACGGTGGTGCTGGAGCGCGTGTTCTTCGTCGTGCGGGAGCAACTGCGGCGCGATGGGACGAGCGTGGAAGGGATTTTTGCGGCGCTGGAGATTGGGGACCGGGAGGGGGCGATCCGCGTGGGGCGGGCCTCGCGGGATTTTGTGGCGAAAGTGCTGACGTATGCGCTGACGCAGCCGGAGGAATCGCACGTGAATGCGCTGCTCCGCGCGGCGGGGCGGGAGTTGAAGCGCTTCAACCGCGGGCTGGCCATTCTGGATACGGTGGTGACGCTGGCGCCGCTGCTGGGGCTGCTGGGGACGGTGACCGGGATGATCCGCTCGTTCAGCCTGCTGGGCGGCGCGGAGCTGGGCGCGCCGTCGGCGATCACCGGCGGCATCGCGGAGGCGCTGATTGCGACAGCCTTTGGGCTGCTGATCGCGATCATCGCGCTGATCCCGTTCAATTTCCTGAACTCGCGGCTGGAAGACGCGCGGCATGAGATCGAGGATGCGGCCTCGCGGCTCGATGCGCTGTTGCGGCCGGCATCCGCCACTGCAATGTAACGATGACGCGACTACCTCGCAGCGACGGCCACTTCGGCGCCGACGGAGCGGCGGCCCTCCAGCGCGTGTTCTTTCTCGCGTGATACCCGTATGAGCACGATCCGCATCCCTTCGCCGCGCTCGCAGCGGCGCGCCCGCATCGAGATCATCCCGCTGATCGACATCATCTTTTTTTTGCTGGCGACCTTCGTGATGGTCTCGCTTTCGATGGTGAAAAGCAAAGGGGTGCCGGTGAACCTGCCGACGGCGAGCACCGGCGCGGACCAGGACCGCGATGAGTTTACCTCGATCACGGTGACGGCGGAGAATGCGCTGCTCTGGAACCGGGAGCCGATCGCGGCGGCCGATCTGCCGGCGGCGCTGCAACGACTGAAGCGCGAGAATCCCGACCCGCGGATTTTTCTGAACGGGGACGAAAACTCGCGCCTGGTGGTGACCATCATGGTGCTGGATGAGGCGCGGAAATGCGGGATCACCAAGGTGGCGTTTGAGACGAAGCCGAAACCGGCCGCGCCATGAAAGCGGCGTGGATCGTGAGTGCAAGCCTGGCCGGCGCGACGCATGCGTGGCTCCTTTTCGGGATTCAGCCGGAGATGCCGGCGCGGGCGCGCGGGGCGGGCGACGATGAGCCGACGGTGGAATTGAGTGTGGTGGCGGCGGCGCCCGGCGAGGCCGAACCCGCCGCGGCGGTGGCCGCCGAGCCCGAACCACGGCAACTGCCGGAGCCGGTCCCGGCGCCGGTGGAGTCGCCGGTGCGGGAGCCGGATCAGACTCCGCCAACACCAGTGGAGCCTGCGGCGGCGGAGCATCCCGAACCGGCGGCTACACCACCGCCACGGATTGCCGCAAAACCACGCGGCGCAGGGCGAATGCGCGGCGCGAACGCAGCGCCCGCCGGCGGTGGCGCGGGCGGCGGTGCCGCGACAGTCAAGGCGCGTTACCGGAACAATCCACCGGCCGTTTACCCGGTGAAAGCGCAACGGGCGGGGCAGCAAGGGACGGTGATCTTTTTGGTCGAGATCACAGTGGAAGGCCGGGGCAGAAACATCCGCCTGACGCACTCCAGCGGTTATCCATTGCTGGATGCGGCGGCGTGGCAGGCGGTCCAGCGATACACCTACGAGCCCGCGCGCGCCGGGGGCATCCCGGTGGCGAGCCGGATGGAGGTGCCGATCCAGTTTGAGCTGGGGACGCGGTGAGGGTGCAGGAAGCATTTCGCTTTTCGATTAATCCAGCCTCGGGCGGGCTTCGTGGCGCTCCACGGCTTGGTCGGTTTTGATCGCGGCCTTCATTGCGGAGGCGGCGGCTTCGGCTTCGGTTTCGAGGCAGCGCTGCTCGCGGGGCGGAAGGGCGGCGAGCCGGAGCCGGGTGTCTTCGGGCAGGGCGCGGGTGAGGGGGACGATGGCGGTGATCGCGAGCTCGCCGTCGGTATCCAGGCGGTATTCGACGCGGCAGGGTAGGGCGACTTCGGTTTCGAACTCGCCGAGGAGCGGGGCGCGAAAGGGGCTCACAGGCGCACCTCCCGCACGTGGATGTCGGCGTCGTGGAGCAACTGCGTCAACGGGCCCAGGACTTTTTTCAACGCGCCCTCCTCGATGTTGCGGATCACGTCCTCGCTGCAATTGCAGTACGCGGCGAGCTCGGCGCGGGTGCGCCGGTGGTTGGTCGGGCACGTATTGTACGCGGCGATGAGACCTTCCGTGAGGCGCTTGTCGCGCGCCAATCGCCTCGCCTTGCGGGCGGCCGCGCGCTCGGCCTTTGCGCGCAACTCTTCGCGCTTCACGCGGCCACAGGTCTTGCAGATGGCGGCGTGTCCATCGGCACTGCGGGCGTCGCGGACGAAGCACTCGTGCGGTTTCATCAGACCGCAACGCGCGCAGTACTTGTGGCCGGGGTTTTCGGCCAGGCGCTTTTGCCGCGCGCGCTCATCACGGAGCCTGGCGCCGCCGTGGCTCACGCAACGACGGCAGCGGACTTTGGCGCGGGCGGGCTCGCCTCGTTTCGGCTGCGGAAAGGCGTTGAGGCCTTTGTGCACGCCGCATCCGGGGCAGCGTTTCATTTTGACCGGGGCGGCCGGTTGGGATTGCGGCGGGCGGGTCTCGGGAACGTCAGCGGGCACCCGGGCCGCGGGGGTCTTTTTGGGGTTCGTGTGCATGCGAACACCCGTACACCCGCGATTTTTGCCATTTCGGTTCTCAGCCGATCTCAGCCGATTTCAGCCGATCTCAGCCGATCTCAGCCGATTTACTCCTCTTGACAGGTTTTAAAATCGGCGATGTTTCGGGCGAAAATGCCACCCGTGAGCCCGGCCGCTACGAACCGTGTCGCCTTGACCTCACGGTCCCCACTCGAGCTGGAAATTACCCGATTCCAGCGCGCCCACAAAAAACCCGCGCGCCTTGAGTTGCGGAGTGAGCAAGACTCCCTGGATAAAGCGGGGCGAGGCATCGGCGGGAGTCGCGAGCGGGCCCGGCACAAACGAGCCACTCACGAACCCGCTCTTCTCATTGAATGTCAGCGCCAGGGCATCGTCTCCCGCCGGCTGCACGGTGATGGCGCCGGAGTGCACAGGCAATGCGACCGTCTTCGTCAGGGCCGTGGAGAGTCCGCCCCCGCTCAAGGTCAAAGTCGCATCGACGCCAGGACCCACGCCGGCATAGCGGGCCGCGAAAGGGGCGAGGGAGACTGAGAATCCAGCCGGATAGCGGCCAGCCGACTGCAGCGGCTTGACCCAGACCGCCGTCCCATCGGCATCGATGCCAGCGCCGTTATCGCGGAACTTCATGGTCCCATTCAGCGAGCCGGGCCTGGCATAGGGCAGCGGACAGGAGATCGGGAAACCGCCAGCCGCATCGACGGCGGCTGCGAAGCTGAACGGGATGCGATCCCCGAGCCGGCCGATGCAGCGGATGGAGCCGCCGCTGGAAAGCGAGGCCAAACCGAAACCGGCGCCCTGCGGACAAGTGGTGTCGCCTACGTGAACCGATCCCAGCGGGAAGGATAAGGTATATCGTCCCGCAGCGGGTTTGGGCTGGTCGGCCGCGAAGCTCGGGCTGTTCCGGGTTGCCTCGATGCGCCACGATTTTTTCCCGTCGCTCACCGTGCCGGAGAGCACGTTGCCGTTGGAATCGATCTGCAAGGTGATCCGCAAGGCCGGCCGGCCCGGCCGGCGAATGACGCGGGTGAAAACGCGCTGGGAATCGAAAGCGCCGGAGAAAACGACCGGGACCCCGCCGAGGTAGAGCGTGCCGGAGACGGTGTCGAGCCGCCCGACGGTCGCCTGGACGAGACCGACGGCATAGCCGTGATCATCGGAGAGCACCCCGGCGTATTTCAGGGCCGCGGCCCGCGTCACCGTTGCCACGGCGGGCAAGGACCAGGCTTCAATCGGCAGCCACCGCGCATCCACCAAGCCTTCAAACCGGGCGGTGATCGGCGCCGCATTCGTGGTGGGGCCGATGGCGCGCCAGTGAATGGAGGCGAGGGAGGTGGCGCTGGGGCCAAGGCCGGCGGGTGCATCCCGAAAAGCGACCAGGCGCGTAGCCCCCGAGCTGAAGGAGGAGCGATCCGCCAGGGCTTGGTTCTTGAAAGGGGAAGAGCTTGCGACCGCGACGTCCTCAATCCGGACGATTGCGGGATCGTACTGGAGCAGGATGGAGTACGCTCCGACGGTATTGAGGTTCCAGGCGGTCAGTTTCAGGCGCGTGGTGAACTGGTCGCCGGGCGAGACCGTGACGTGTGGAGGATCGAGCTCGGCCACGACTTCGCCGCGCGCGGCGAGGCCGCTGCCGAGTGCGCAAAGGAAGACCAAATTCAAGAAAGCCCGTGGTGCGCTCATGAGAACAAGGGAGGGTTAGAAATGCACGGTGAAGACCAGGGGTGCGAGGCCCGGCATGGCGGCGGCAAAGGACAAGCTGAGGATGAGTTGAAAGCCGATGGTCACGAAACAGCATCCCGCCGCCACCCGAACGGCCCGACTTTCCCAGCCCAGCCTTTCCGTGGCGATGCCGGCGAAAAGACAGAAGGCGAGGCCGCAAACGCCGGGGTTGAACGTCAGGACGGCCGCGGCGACGCCCACCGTGGCCAGGATCAATTCTGCCCAGGTGGGAGAGCCCCAGCCCGCGCGGGCGGCTGCCCTTGGCGCGATTCCCTGGCGCCTTGCCTCCACCGTCTCGCCGGTCGGTGGCGAGAAGGTGGTGCCCAGGAAGAGGTGCGAAAGAATACCGCGCCACGAGACCACCATCAGCGACATGTACGGCGCGGTGCTCAAGAGCAGCAAGCGACCCGCGCGCAGGCGGCCCTGCAAGCCGAGGGCGAGGCAGGCGAGCGCCGGCGACAAGGTGCTCACGAGGCAAATGAGTTGAAAATCGAGGGTCCAGAGCTGGGCGAATCGATCATCGATGAACAGCGCCGGCGGCAAGGTGAGGGAATGGCCGAAGAGCACCACCGTGGCCTGACGCCAAACGCCGCAGACGGCCGGCAACCCGACCGCGCTCAAGGCCGCAAAGAGCAGGCAGAGCGCCGGCACATAAAGAGGCGAGCACCAGAGGACGAAATCGAGCTTTTCAAACCAGCGCTGGCGAGGGCTGCGGAGCAACGGGACCAGGAATCGGCGCCAAACTTGAGTCACCCCGATGACGTAGCGTTCGTGCTGGCGCTTGAAGGCGCGGAAAGTCGCGGGGAAATCCTCCTCGCAAACGAGGTCCGGCACGAACACGCCGCGCAGGCCCGCGGTGGCCAGCGTGGCCGAGAAGGCCAGATCCTCCAGGATCGTTTCCGGAAAGCCGCCGACCGCCTCCCACGCGCGGCGGCGGACGAGCGCGCCGTGCCCGAGGTAAAGCACGAAGCCGAACCGGACCCTAGGCCGGCAATAGACGTCCCAGAAAGGCAGAATGGTCGGGGCGATGTCGCGCGCAAACGGCGATGGCTGCGCCGGATTGGGCCGATGGTTGGCCTGGATGAAAGCCGCGTCGCCCGCCTCAATGTACCCCACCGTGCGGCTCAGAAAGTTGCGGGGCAAATGCTCGTCCGCATCGACGACGACAAAATAGGGCTCGCGCGCCGCGGCATGGCGAAGGGCGTAGTTGAGGTTACCCGCCTTGAAGCCGCTCCGGTCCGGGCGCCGGACGACCGTGATCCGCCTTGGGAAGTCGGAACTGAACCGATCGACCGTCCGCCGGAAATCGTCATCGGAGCTGTCGTCCAGGATGTAGACGTGGAAATCTGGGTAATCCTGGGCGAGGCAAGTGAGGACCGCGGAGGGTTGGAAATCATTGCACGTAGGATAGAGGATGGCCACGGCGGGCCGGATCTCCCCCGAAGCGGCCTCCGGCAAGCGCGGCGGCGCGGCCAGCCAGGCAAAAAGCACCACGGCCAGATGGTAACAGGCCAGGAGCCAAAAGAGCAGGACCATCGACACGAACGAGCCAAGGATGATGGCCGAAGGGATGGTCGCCGCCCCGGCTACCAGGGCGGCCAGGCGCGGCCCATACGCCAACAGCAATCCGCCCCAGAAGACCAGGAAGACGACCAGCATGGCCGGCGACTTCGCGCCCAGCACGGCCGTCACCGGCGTGGAAGCAATCGAGCCAGCGCTGGGGGTCTGCTCACTCAAAGGCGAGATCGTCCAGGTAAATGGTCCCGGTCATCGGCTTCCACTCGAAGCCGAGTTGCAACAAATCCAGGCGCGAGAGATCGATCCCCTGCGTCGCAAAGGCCTTCAGCGGGAGCCGAACTTCCTGCCAGGCCTTGGTAATCGGCGGAAACTCGCTCGCCCGCACACACCGGCGCGCAACGCTGTCGCTCAGGTAGATATTGGGCTGCTCGCCGCCGGCCTCCCCCCGGATGCGGAAGCGTAGGGTTTTAAACGGCCGGGCATCGAACCCGCGCAACGCGGTTTGCCAATTCGCATACGAAAAGCCCTGCTTGCCATAGTCGAGCCCAATGGTCCCGCCGTAGGAGATGCGGCAACAACCATTCGTCAGCCCATCGTTCCCCTCTTCCACGTAATGGCCGGCGGAAATGGCGGCCGCCCCGTGATGGGCGGCCTCGAAAGCGCCGCCCAGGAAATTGGTCTGCAAGGGAGCGTCAAAATCGGTGATCCGGCCGGCGCCGGACCGGCCCCGGATGGAAAGATCATCGAGCAGGATCGTTCCTTTTCCGCTCCCGTCCTGCTGCGTAAATTTCACGTAGAAGGTGTCCAGCTTCGAGAAATCGCGCAGCTCACGAAACGCGACGAAGGGGATGTGTGCTTCCTGCCAGCCGCCGGCGGAAGGCGCCCCAAGGTAGGGGCTGACGAGCACCTCGCTTTCCGTCTTGTCGCAGTGCCGCAATCCCACTCGGAACGGCGCCGCGCCGGCCAGGCTCTTCATGCGGAATGTTAGCTCTCCGCGCGGTTCCGCGGCGCAGGCCATCAGTGCGGACCAATACCCGCAGAAGACGCCCGGCTTGCCGGCATCGAACTCAATGCGCAGAACGCGGTCAGCTTTGGCCCCCGGCGACGCGGCGGCGGCCTCTGGCGGACGGTCCACGACCGCGATGCGGCAAAGCTCGGTCCCGGCGGGCGAAAAGACGCCGGAGGGGCCGCCCAGCCGATTCTGCTGGCGGCCCTCCTGGAAATCGTCGACCAGCGCATCGGCGGGAGCGCAGGAGCCTGCGAGCGGCTCCGCGATCTTGAAATTGTCGAGGTAGAAGGTGGTCCCGCGGGCGTTCCGCCCGAAATCGAGCTTCATGAAACCCGTCACCTCCCAATTGGCCAACACGATCTCGTCCACCCGGGTTTCCGCCGTGAGCCGCTGCAAGGCCGGGGCGAGATCGAAGCGGACCGAGTGCCAATGATTGTCGGGGATGACGCCGGTAATCTCGCCGAGGTTCGCGATATTGACATCGCGGTAGCGGTAATCGACCGGGCTGCCGGTGAAACGCAAGGAATACCAGCGCCCCTTTACCCGGAGGAGGAAATCGATTTTGGACTCCGGCCCGATCCGGTAGTCAAACGAGAGCACGTGGAAATCCTGGATGTCGAAGGGACGATCGACGGCGGTACACGAGAAATTTCCTCCCTGGTTTTCAGTGGTCAGCTTCAGGCATCCAGTCCCGGCCGGACCCGCCGCCGCCTCCAACTGCAGTTTGGCTCCCACCAGGCGGTCACGCTGTTTAAAGCTGCCCAGGTCTTTCTCAAACGTGTCGTGGACGAAAACGCCCGTCTCAGCCGGCCGTGAGGGCGCGGCGGATTTTACCGGGCTGGCGGGCGCCACGCGCGACCGCTCCTTCCGTGAATCAGCCGCCAGGACGAAGATCGCTTTCTTGGCCGGCAACTCGCTCAGCGTCGCTCGATAGACGCCGGGCGCGGCCTCGACCCGAACCGTGGGCAACCATTGCCAGGCGCCTTCCCGCGCATCGAAAGAACAAATACCGATTCTTTCCGGCCGGTGCTTGCCCGCCTCGGCCGCGGCACATGCGAATTCCAATTCCACGTCTTTGGCGAACTTTTCGCCGGGCTCGCGGACCCGGTAAGGCGTTCCAATGAAATCGACTCCAGTCGCCGGGGCCGGGTATTGCTCGTCCACCGCGCCCGCGGGCTGGATCGAGAAGACGCGGAAGGGGCTGGTCAAACTCTGCTCCGGGAAACGCAACAGCACGCGCCCATCGGAGCTGCGGACCGTGCCCGGCAGGCATTGGGCAATTGCCTCGCCGACTTCCACCAGCATCTGGTCTTCCGCTTTCGCACCGTTCCTTCCGAGGGCGGTCAGCCGCAAGGTGTAGAGCCCATTGAGATCGGTCGGGTCTTCCGGAGGGTGCCAAGGGAGATGCGACCAGCTCTTGAGCCCGACATTCCAGGTGGCCAAATTCCCGCGCAAATCGAGGTCTCCTTGCATGAGCTCCATCTCGCGGAGGCCAACCCGGCAGGCCGGTTGGGCGGCGGCCGAAGCGTAAATCAACTTCCACTCCGTGGGCGCTTTTCCGGCGCCGTACTCGACTTTGTATTCCTTGAAATCCTTGCCGCCGGCCACGCCATAGATCGGAATATCCGAGCGGAGGAGGCAGCCGGCCATCGGCACCGAGATATGCGCGGCGAGCTGTTCCTGGGCGACGGTTTCCGGGCGGGCCGCGAAGGGTGGAAATTGCGGTGGCACTTGAATGAAAGTGGGGCAGGCACCGCCGCCCGCCCCGCCGGGGCCGCTACCGGAGCCGCGCCCGCCACCCCCTTTTCCGAAAGCGCCTGCATAAGTCGCATCTGCTGATACGCCCGCACCCAAACCGACTCCAACACCGTACGTGGAGGTGCCATCGGCGCTCGCCGAAACGCTGACGGCGGGGCCGTATCCGGCAAAGGCAGATGCGCCGATTCCCCCGCTGGGATTTCCAGGGCTGACGAAAATACCGCCGCCGAAACCGGGACCAACGCTTCCGGTGATGGAGTATCCGCCCGGACCGATGGAGATCGAACCACCAAAATCGCCGATCCCGCCAGAAATCGTGACGTACCAGAGGCCAAGCGGATCGATGTAAACCGCGGGGCTATTGGCCGCATACGAGTAGACGTTAATGGCCGCCTCGTCGCGGAAGGGATCGGGCTGGATGAAACGGCCCAAGGCGGGGGAATAATTGCGATGGCGATTAAACTGGAGGCCGCTCAGCGGGTTGTACGAGAGACCCGTGAAGAGCCATGGGTTGCCGACGGCGCTCACGCTCATCGGTTCGCCGAAAGCGCTGTACCGGTAGTGCTCGATCGCGTTTCCGCCGGCATCGACCAAATCCGAGACGCTGCCCAGCGCGTCCAAGGTATAGTGAAAGGTCGCGCCCGCGCGCTCCATCCGCACGATCTCGTCGAGGCCGCTCCAGACGTACTGCGCCTGGAGGGCGCCATTCGCATCGGTTTCCGCGGCCACTTGATCACCGTCCCAAATCCAGCGGGTTTGCGTCTGGCCATCCGTTTGGAATTGGCGTTGGCCCAGCGCGTCGTACTTCCACGACACCGTGCCGGACGGCGCCCTGACCGCAATCAAATTGTTCTCAAAGTCATAATCATACTGGATGGTGGCCCCGCCTTCCGTCTTTGCACTGAGACATCCATTCGCGTCGTACTGGTAAGTGACGGGTCCCACCGCCGTGTACTGGTTTAGATCATTACGGCTGTAGCTGGTGGAGGCATTCCCCAGCGTCACCGCCGTCCGATTCCCATTCCCGTCATAACCAAGCTGCTGCACCGTCCCATCCGGCAGGATCGCTTTGGCCAGTTGATTGGCATTGTCATACGTATAGGATTCCGACCCCTCGTTGGCCTGCTTGGTGAGGACATTCCCCGCCGCATCATAGGTATAGGTGAAGCCCGACAGGACCGTTCCGTCCGATTTCGCATTGACCAGGCTCAGCAGTTGATTTTGGGCATCGTAGGTAAAATCCGTGTGGACGCCATTCGCGAGGAGCTTGCGAGTGCACCGATTGGCGGCATCGTACTCATAACTAACGATGGCGGCGTTATTCTCATCCCGGATGGCGGAGCGGCGCCCAGCCGCATCATAGGACCAGCGCAGTTCTTTACCCTGTTGATCCACGCGGCGGGTCCGCCGGCCCATGGCGTCATATTCGAAGGTAAAGGAGCTGCCTCCATCATACGCCAGCGACGTAATTTGGTTGCGGTCATCATAAACCATGTCGATGACCGCATTGGCGTTCTGGGCTTTGACCAGGTTGCCCCGGGCATCATAGGCAAAGGTGGCGAATCCGCTGTCGGGAAAGGTCTTTTGCAACAGGCGTCCGCGCAGGTCATAGGCGAGTTGAATGACATCGCCCCGGCGCGTCTTCCGTGAAATGACGTTGCCGGTAGCGTCATGGGTCATGACCTCGGTGGTCCCATCCGGGAAAATAACTCGGGCGAGATTGCCGCGGCTGTCGTATTCGAACGAGGTGATGATCCCGAGCGGATCCTGGGTCCAGGCGAGTTTGTGAAAGCGCAAGTCGTAGCCAAACTTAGTCTCACGGCCGAGGGCGTCGTTCACCTGCACGAGGTCGCCATTCTCATTGTATAGCGAGGAAACGACGCGCTGCAGGGGATCCTTGACCTGCGCTACATTGAATGCGGAATCGTAGAGAAACGTGGTGACGGCGCCGATGGCATTCCGGACCTCCACCGGCTGAGCCCGCTCGTTCACCTTGACCGTCGTTTCATGGTTCAACGCATCGAGGATGTGCGTCGTGCCGTCGGCATCATATTTGTACGACAGTGCGCCGGCGCCCCCATCCTTGAAGCGAGACGCGATGCGCGCCTGTTCATCATACCTGAAGGAGGTATGGGTGCCGTTGGGATGCTCGATTTCCGTCAGGCGGTGGTCGGTCCGCAAGCCCTGGCCGAGAGCATACTTGTACTTGGTGACCACGGCTCCCGGCGCATCGACCTGCGCGAGGTGCTGGTCGAAGTTTGAATATTGGTAGGTGGTGATTCGGCCAACGTGGTCCGTGAGCTTGGAGATTCTGCCGGCCGCGTTGTATTCGATTTGGAACGAGGCGCCGCAAGAATGAGTGACGCCCACCAACCGTGGGACGCTGTCGTAGACCGCCGTGATCTTGTTGCCATTTCGGTCGGCGAGGGAATCAAACCGCAAATCGGAACGGAAACGATAGAGCCGGCCGTTTTTTTCCAGGAGCTGAAAAGTGCCGTCCGGGTCGCGTGTGAGCTGGCCGTAGTCGCCCGGCGTGGCGGAGTAGGTGCCGTCCGCTTTGCTGTTGAATTGCCGGAGGGCACCTTCCTCATCCGAGAAAAAGAGCGTGCCATCGGTTTCCTCCAGCAAACGAATATCGAAATTGTGCACCCAGCACCGCCCGAGCGGGCCGAGGTACGGGAATGCAGCGTAATCCTGATGGCAGACGCGCTGAAACTCGAGTGGAAGACCGGGTGCCGCGCAATAGGCATCGCGCACGGTGTGCGGAATACCCATTTTCAGCCATTTGGCCTGGAGCGTCACGGTCGCAGTAGCCGTACGCGGGGTACTTTCCTGAAGGCTTATGGTGATCGTGTAGTCCGCGGCCGGGCTCCGGCCAGTCGTATCCCAATGGCAGAATAGCGAACGCCCATGCCGTTCAAAAGCCAGGGGTAGCGGGCCGGAATCGTACGCGGTGCCGGCCGAGGTGATGCGGGCTGTTCCGCCGGTCACGTTGAAGGGGAAGAAGCGCTCGAAGACATCGATCCGGATCAAGTCGCCACACTGTAAAAACCCCGCGTCGCCGGACTTTGCTGCTGCCACCACGAAAAGCGATTCGCCACTGACCCGCTGCGCGATCGCGAACGCATCTTCCATGTCGATTACGCCATCCTCGGTCACGTCGGCATCGGCCGGGTTAGGAATCGCGGGCTTTCCAGCACAGTGGGATCCGAAGCTTGGAATTCACGTGACTTGAAGTCGCGG
>JADMIO011406771.1_pt1 | contig 50558 bp, 47 predicted proteins | sample 8958161 | NCBI WGS metagenome assembly JADMIO01 (sample SAMN16585339, study PRJNA669376) | soil metagenome | isolation source: Crop rotation soil | place: USA: Cullars Rotation, Alabama | collected 2011 | reverse complement strand
TGACGTCCGGGCCTTCGAGCAAGTCCGCCCGCGGGTACGCGGCGAGCACCGCGGGCGCGCCGCCCGCGTGATCGTTGTCGGCGTGGCTCACGATGAGCCGGTCGAGCACCCGCGGCCAGCCCGCCGCAAGCGCCGGCACGACGAGATCCTCGCCGCTGTCGAAGCCCGAGCCGAACCGCGGCCCGGCGTCGAACAGGAGCCGATGCGAGTGCGTCGCGACGCTGACGGCGAGCCCCTGCCCGACGTCGAGCACGACGACACGCGCGCCACCGAAAGCCGGCGCGTCCGGCGCCGGCGAGAACATCGGCAACACGGCGAGCCAGCCGAGCCGGCGCCCGGGCAGCGGATGCGACGGCATTGCGAGCGCGACTCCACAGGCCGCGAGCGCGACCGTCGCGGGCGGCGGCGCGGATACCGCGAGCGCGGCGAACGGCTCGCTCGCGAGCGCGTGCAGGCCGGCGACGGTCTGCGCCGCGAGCCATCCGACCGCGTGCAGCAGCGGCGGCGCGACCGTCGCGGACAACGCGTCCACCTGCACGACCAGCGTCGCGAGCAGCGTGAGCGGCACGAGCACGAGGTTGAACAACGGAATCGCGATGAGATTCACGACCGGCCCGATCACCGAGATCTCGCCGAAGAACACGGCGGTGAGCGGCAGCAGCGCGCAGCCGATCGACCACTGCAGCACGCCGATCTCGCCGGCCGTACGCGTCGCGCGCCGGACGCGCGTCTCGACGGCGGCTCGAAGCCGGCGCGGCGCGGACAGCGCTAGCAGGATCGCCACGGCGACGAACGACAGCCAGAACGATGCCGACAGCGGCGCGAACGGGTCCCAGATCACGGCGGCGAGCAGTGTCGCCGCGAGCACCTGGAACGGCCCGACCGCGCGCCGGCTGACGAGCAGCGCGAGAGCGATCGCGATCATCAGCAACGAGCGCTGCGCCGGAATCGCGAAGCCCGTGAGCGCGGAGTAGTACGCCGTGCTCGCGACGCTCGCAACCGCGGCGACCTCGAGGTCGAAGCTTGCGAGCGGTTGCGGCAGCCGTATCCAAAGCGCGCGCAACACGACGAAGACGAGCACGCCGAGCATGCCGATGTGCAAACCCGACACCGCGACGAGATGGCTCGTGCCCGTCCGACGGAAATCTGCCCAATGCTGCTCGGTGAAACGATAGCGCTCCCCGATCGCGAGCGCCGTCACGAGCGCCCCGGCGTCACCGTCGCCGAGCACACGGCCTATCCGCTCCGCGATCCGCGCGCGCAGCGCGAGCCACGAGCTCGCAACGTTTGTCGACACGTGCGCCGCCGGCACCTCGGCGCGCACGTAACCGGTCGCGCCATGTCCCGTCACCAGCAACCATTGCTCATAGTCGAAGCCGCCGGGATTGCGCGCGCCGTGCGGAGCGCGCAGCCGCGCGACGAGCTCGAGCGGCTCACCGGCGCGAATCGGCCGGGGCGGCTGGTACCACGTGAGCCGCACGAGCGGCGGCACCCCTTCGGGCCGCGGCGCGCCGACCGCGAACGAGAAGGTCGCCTGCCCCGGCGCAAACGTCGGGAAGCCGGCGATGTAGCCCGCGATCGCGACCTCGCGCTGCGGCGGATCCGGCGCAAGCCGCTCGTCGAGCCGAAGCTGCGCGGCGACCGCGGTCCACGCGAACCCCGCGATCGCCCACGCGACCCAACGCGTCGCGCGGCAGCGCAACGCGAGCAGCGCCGCGAGCCCGAGCGGCACATACGCCGCCGCGCTGGGCAGCCGCGCGAGCTGATGCACCGCCAGCGTCCCGCCAAACCACCCGCCCGCGATCTCGACGATCGGCGGCACCCGTCCGAACAACCACACGGCGACGCCGAGCACGCGCGCACGGATCGGCAGCACGCTCAGAGTCCAGGGCCGCGCTGCCCGGCGCGCGATGACCGCGACGAGCGACGCGTGCTACGCGGGCTGCAGCAGCCCATCCTTGAGCTCGAGCACGCGATCCATGCGCCGCGCGAGGTCGGGATCGTGCGTCACGACCACGATGCTCGTGCCGAGTGCGACGTTCAGCTCGAGCAGCAGCTCGAACACCTTGAGACCCGTCGGGCGGTCGAGATTGCCGGTCGGCTCGTCCGCGAGCACCGCGGCCGGGCGCGTCACGAGCGCACGCGCGACCGCCGTGCGTTGCCGCTCGCCGCCCGACAGCTCGCCGGGCCGGTGCTCGAGCCGCTCGCGGAGCCCCACGCGCTCGAGCAGCTCCTGCGCGGCCGCGGCCGCATCGCGCGGCGAGCTGCCGCGCACGAGCAGCGGCATCGCGACGTTCTCGAGCGCCGTGAACTCCGGAAGCAGGTGATGGAATTGATACACGAAGCCGAGCGCGCGATTGCGCAGACGGCCGCGCTCGACGTCGCTCGCGCGGCTCATCGATTCGCCTGCGACGCGCACCTCGCCGGCTGTCGGCTCGTCGAGCCCACCGAGCAGTTGGAGCAACGTCGTCTTGCCCGAGCCCGACGCGCCGATGATCGCGACGCGATCCGCTTTCGCGACCTTGAGCTCGACGCCACGCAGCACCTCGATCTTGCGGCCCACGTCGGCAAACGTCTTCACGAGGCCGACCGCCTCGAGCACGATGGGAGCCGACTCACTCATAACGGAGCGCCTCGGCCGGCGGCTGGCGCGCGGCGCTGAACGACGGATAGAGCGTGGCGAGGACCGCGAGCCCGAGCGCGAGAACGCCGATCTCGGCGATCTCGAACGGCCGCAGCTGCGTGGGCAAGTCGCTCAAGAAATAGACGTCCGCCGACAACAGATTGATACCGAGCCAGCTCTGCAGCAGCGCGACGATGTTGCCGAGCTGCCAGCTCACGAGCAGCGCGAGCGCGACTCCGAGCAGCGTGCCGACGAAGCCGATCAGCGTGCCCTGGCTCGCGAAGATCGCGACGACGCTGCGCGGCGTCGTGCCGAAGCTGCGCAGGATCGCGATGTCGCCGCGCTTGTCGCGCACGACCATCATCAGCGTCGAGACGATGTTGAACGCGGCGACCGCGATCACGAGCGACAGGATCACGAACATGATCGACTTCTGGAGCTGGATCGAGCGGAAGTACGTGTAGTGCTGGTGCGTCCAGTCGTCGATGTAGAACTTCTTGTCGAGGTCCCGCGCAAACGCTCGCGCCGTGCGGTCCGCTACCTCATGAGCGTCGTAAAGATTGGTGACCGCGAGCCGTATTCCGGTCGCGCGGCCGCCCGTGTGGAACAGCCGCGCCGCGTCGTCGAAGCTCACGAACACGAGGCCGCGATCGTACTCGTACATGCCGGCCTCGAACACGCCCGCGACCGTGAACGCGCGATGGCGCGGTATTAGGCCCGCCGGTGTCATGAACGCCTCCGCGAGCACGAGATCCACCTTGTCGCCGACGTCGACGCCGAGCAAGTCGGCGAGACTCTTGCCGATCACGATCTTGTATTGCCCGCCGACGAGCGCGCCGATGTCGCCCTTGCGCGTGATCGCGCCGATGGTCGACACCTCGCGCTCGAGATCGGGCTCGACGCCGCGCACGGTGACGCCGCCGAGCTTGTCGCCGGCGACGGCGAGCGCCTGGCCCTCGACGAACGGCGCGACTGCGCGGATGTCGGGCTGCCCGAGCACGCGCTCGCGCATCGCTCTCCAGTCGTCGAGCGGCTCGTCGTAACCACTGATCGTCGCGTCGGAGACCATGCCGAGAATCCGCTGTTGCAGCTCGTGCTCGAAGCCGTTCATGACGGACAACACGACGATCAATACCGCGACCGCGAGCCCGATGCCCACCATCGAAACGGCCGAGATGAACGAGATAAAGCTCTGGCCGCGGCTCGTGCGCAGATACCGGAGCGCGATCGCGAGCTGGTACGGCTGCTTCATGCGCGCCTAGTCATAGCGCAGCGCGACCGCGGGTGCGACGGCGGCCGCGCGCCGCGCGGGATAGAGCGTCGCGACGACGGCCACCAGGAACGCCACCGCGGGAATCGTCACGACGTCGAAGAGATGCACTTCGGACGGAATCTGCGTCACGTAGTAAACGTCGCCCGGCATGATCTTGAAGTGGAACGTGTCCTCTAGCCACGGGACGATCACGTCGATGTTCAGCGCGCAGACGAGGCCGAGAACGATGCCGCCGAGAGTTCCCACGAAGCCGATCATCGCGCCCTGCACGAGGAAGATCCGCGCGACGCGCCGCGGCTCGAGACCGCAAGTGCGCAGGATCGCGATGTCCTTCTGCTTGTCGATTACGACCATCATCAGCGACGCGACGATGTTGAACGCGGCGACCGCGACGATGAACATCAGGATGATCCGCATCATCGTCTTCTCGATGTGGATCGCATTGAACAAGTTGCGATGGTCCTCGGCCCAGTCCGAGTAGTGGAAATTAGGCGGCAGCGAGGTCGCTTCGCGCGCGCGAAACGACTCGACGTCGAGCGGATTCGCGAGCCGCACCGCGACGCCTTCCGCGGCGCCGTCGAGACCGTCGAGCTCGCTCGCGTCGCGCAGGTCGACGAACGCAAGCCCGGCGTCGTTGTCCTGGATGCCGGCCTCGAACGTGCCCGCGAGCGTGAACGACGCCAGGCGCGGCTGGACGCGCCCTTCGGTCACGCGCGGCACGAGCAGCGTGACCGGGTCGCCGACGCTCACACCGAGCTCGAGAGCGAGCAGCCGGCCGAGCAGGATCCTGTGGGCGCCCGGCGCGAGCTCGGCGAGACTGCCGATCACGAGCTCGTGCTCGATCTCCGACACGCGTCGTTCGGCGTCCGGCTCGATGCCGCGGACGAGCGCGGGCTTCAGGTTCGAACCGGCCGAGAGCATGCCCTCGATGTTCACGTACGGCGCGACGCCGGTCACGCCGGGGGTGCCGGCGAGCCGCGTCTGCCACTCGCGCCAATCGGCGATGCCGGCGCTCGACGAGATCGTCGCATGCGCGTTCACGCTCAAGAGGCGCGTGCGCGTCTCGGTCTCGAGACCGTTCATCACCGAGAGGATGATGATCAACGCCGCGACACCGAGCGCGATACCGAGCAGCGAGGCGGCGCTCATGAAGGACACGACGCCGCCACGCCGGCGACGCGAACGCAGATAGCGCAACCCGACGAACCACTCGAGCGGCTGAAACATCGACGCGCATTAAACCATACGAGCGAGCGCCGGCGGTCGCCGGACGGCGACAGGACCAAAGCGCCGGGCGGCGCACGGAAATGTGACGTACTTCCGGCTCGTTTGTAGGCCGGCCCGAGGCGCCGGTGCTATAGTCCCCCGCGTTCAGGGAGGACGGATCATGGTGAAATTCGTTGCGAAGACCATGGTGGTGCTGGCCCTCACGTTCGGTGGGGTCGCCGGCCATACGACCACGCTGTTGCTCGACGGTATCGACGCGGACGCGCAGACGGCGTCCGACCGGCCGAAGTCCGGAACGACGATGGCCAACGTCGAGAAGACGTACGGCATGCCGGCGCAGCGCCACGACGCGGTCGGCCAGCCGCCGATCACGCGCTGGGACTACCCGAGCTTCTCGGTCTACTTCGAGAACGACCGCGTGATCCACGCGGTGGCCAAGCGCTAAGGCGTCAGCCGCGCCCCGCTACGTCGCGCGCGCTCCTTTGCGTGCCGCGAGCAGAGCCGTCTGCGCGCGCCCGTTCGCTATCTGCACGTACGGAGCGAGCATGTCCTCCGTGACGATCTCGAGCATCACGCGATTCTCGACCCAGAGCTCGTAGAGCTCGAACAGAGGCCTGCCGGGCGGTCCTCGCCAGAAGTGCTGCGTGCGCCAACCCTCTCGGGCCCCGATCCGCTCGATTGCCGCACGGTCGGCCTTCACCGAGATCAGCGCGTGGAACGCGACTCCCTGCGGCGGCTCGCCGAGGCGGACCTCACCCATCGCGTCGCCCTCTCCGGGCTCAAGAATCGTGCGCTCGTCATAGACCTCGATGCCGGTGCCGAAGCCGTCCTCCTGGTACACGACCCACGCTCCCGCCATCGGGCCGACGAACGGACCGGCATAGCCCTGAAACAGCTCGGCGAGCACGCGCGCGACGTGCTCGGGACTCCGCGCGGGAATCGACACATGGTGAATCATCGACTACCCTTTTGGTTCGTTAGACTGACCATTATAGTCAGGTAGACTTACCATCTATGTCAAGCTCCACTGCCAACGCACGCCGCGGTCCGCTGCTCGGCGCGCTGCTGCGTCTCGCCTCGCAGGCGATGACGGAGCGCTTCAACGCCTGGATCAAGTCGTCCGGCTTCGCCGACATCCAGCCTGCGCACTCCGCCGTGATCCAGCCGCTCTGGGAAGCCGCCGACGGCGCACGCATCACCGCGCTCGCGCGCTCCTCGCGAATCACGAAGCAATCGATGAGCGCGTTGATCGCCGACCTCGAGGCCGCCGGCTACGTCGAGCGGGTCGACGACCCCGACGACGCGCGCGCGACGCGCGTGCGTCTCACCGCGCACGGGCGCGCGTACGGCCGAGCTGTGCGCTCGTTCGCACGCAGCATCGAGGCCGAGTGGGCGGCGCGAATCGGCACGCAGCGGGTCGAGGAGCTGCGAAACGCTCTCGAGCTGCTGCGAGCTCAGGTGTTCCTCGCCGAGGAGTAGCCTCCTGTTCGGCATACCAGAGATGATTGCAGTCGAGCAATGGATGCGCGGCCCGCATTTGCGCTAGGCTGACGCGGCGCGCCGAGGCAACAACGACGCAAGACAACGCGGCGCGCACTGGGGCACACCGATGAGCGCCGAATCTCGTTCGCTTCCGTCCGGCACGAGCAGGATGCCCGCGCGCAGTGCCGAGGCGCGCCGCGAGCATCTCTTCTTCGGCGGCATGACGATCGCGATGTTGATCGCCGTGCTCGTAGGCTTCGGACCGACCTACTTCTTCAGCACGATCTCCGGGACGACGTTCGAGCTCACGCGGCCGTTGCATCTGCACGGCGCGGCGTTCACGAGCTGGATGGTGCTGCTCGTCATCCAGACGACGCTCGTCGCCGCGGGCCGCACGGACGTCCACCGCAAGCTCGGCGTCGCGGGCGCGGTGCTTGGCGCCGTGATGATGGTGCTCGGCGCGTACGTCGCGCTCACGCGCTTCCACGCCGGCCTCATGACTCCGCCGCCGGGCATTCCGGCCGGCGTGCTGCTCGCGGTCGCGCTCGCGACGATCGTCGTGTTCCCCGTGCTGTTCGGCTCGGCCCTGCTGCTGCGCGGGCGCACCGCTTATCACAAACGGCTCGTGCTGATCGCGACGTGCGAGCTCGTGATTGCGGCCGTGGCGCGATGGCCGGGCGTCTCGTCGCTCGGACCGCCCGGCTTCTTTGCGATCACGGATCTGTTCGTCGTCGCGCTCGTTGTCTACGACTTCACGTCACGCGGACGAATCCATCCCGCGACGCTTTGGGGCGGATTGTTCTTCGTCGCTTCGCAGCCGCTGAGGCTCGTGATCGGCTTCTCGGCGCCGTGGGCCGCGTTCGCCGCCTGGGTCGCGAGCTAGAGGCCGTATCGCCGCTCGGCGCCGGCCGCGAGAGCAGCCTCGATCTTCGGGGCGCTCTTGAGCTCGATGATTCGCTCGATCTCGGGAAGCGCTGCGCGCGCGGCCTGCTCCCCCGCGGCGATCGCGCGCCCGCGCGCCGAGAGATCGGCGAGTCGCACGCCGGTGAGATCCGGTTGCAGCACGACGTCGGCGGATTTCGTCTCCTCGCGCGCGATCGACGCCGTCATGACCACGAACGCCTGCGTGACGATCTCCCTCTCGTTGTCGACGGGGCTCTGCTCGGCGTGCAGGCCTACGTTGATCGCGATCACGATGTCCGCACCGAGCGAGCGCGCGAGCCGCACGGGCAGCGGGCTCACCAAGCTTCCGTCGACGTACTCGCGGCCCTCTATCGAAGCGGGCTGAAATATTCCGGGTACGCTGCACGACGCGCGCACGGCCATTCCGGTGTCGCCGCGATTGAATGCGACGAGCGTACCCGTCTTGAGGTCGGTCGCAACGGCGACGAACGGCACCGTGAGCTGCTCGATCAGCCGCGAGTCCAACGATTGGTTGACGTACGACTCGATCCGGTCGCCGTCGATGAAGCCGCGATGCGGCAAGACCAAATCGAACACCTGCTTCCGCTGCACGGCGAGCGCCAAGTCGACGAGCGCTTGCCCCCGGATGCCGCCGACATAGAGCGCGCCGACGAGGCTGCCCGCGCTCGTGCCGATCACCATGTCGGCGCGGATGCCCGCGTCATCGAGCACCTTGAGCGCGCCGGCATGCGCGAACCCACGCGCGGCGCCGGCGCCGAGCACGAACGCGATCAACGGATGCTCCGAACGAGCGGCGGCGGCGATAGGCTCGGCGCGCGCCGGGTGCTCGGGCGCGACCGGCGTTCCGGCACAGCCTACGAGGACGAGAGCGATGGCGGCGCTAGCCTTGCGGAGCATTCGCGGCAGTATAGACACACCCAAACCTCAGCGCGGCGACATCCGCTCGCCGCCGGTCGAGCGGCGCCCGCGTCAGCCCCCGCGCCGCTCGCGTACCGCGCCCGCGAGGCGCTCGAGCGCGCGCTGCGACGGCTCCCACCCCAAGCACGCGTCGGTGATGCTCTGCCCATACGTCAGCGCGCGGCCCGGCACGAGGTCCTGGCGGCCGCCCACGAGATGGCTCTCGATCATCACGCCAACGATCCGCCGCTCGCCGCGCTCGATTTGACGCGCGATGTCGTCGACGACGACGGTCTGCCGCTCGTGCTGCTTCGAGCTGTTCGCGTGGCTCGCGTCGATCATCAGCCTGGGCGCGAGCTTCGCCTTCGCGAGCATCTCGCACGCGGCCGCGACGTCCGCCGCCTCGTAGTTCGGCGTCTTGCCGCCGCGCAGGATCACGTGGCCGTCGGGGTTGCCCGCCGTCGCGGCGACCGTCGCGCGCCCGTCCTTCGTGACCGCGAGGAAATGATGCGGGTGGGCCGCGGCGCCGACCGCGTCCACCGCGATCTTCACGTTGCCGTCCGTGCCGTTCTTGAAGCCGATCGGACACGACAGACCCGACGCCATCTCGCGATGCACTTGGCTCTCCGTCGTGCGGGCGCCGATCGCGCCCCACGCGACGAGATCGGAGATGTACTGCGGCGAGATCACATCGAGATACTCGACGCCGGCGGGTAAACCCAGCGCATTGATGTCGCAGAGAACTCCGCGCGCGAGACGCAGACCCTTGTTGATGTTGAACGTGCCGTCGAGGTCGGGATCGTTGATGAGGCCTTTCCAGCCGACGGTCGTGCGCGGCTTCTCGAAATAGACGCGCATCACGATCTCGAGCGCGTCGCCGAGCGTCGCGCGCAAAGGCAGCAGCCGTTCCGCGTAATCCATCGCGGCTTTCGGATCGTGAATCGAGCACGGGCCGATCACGACCGCGAGCCGGTCGTCCTCGCCGTGCAGGATCGCGTGCAGCGCGCGGCGCGCGCTCGCGACCGTGCTCGACATCTGCTCGCTGCACGGCAGCTCGCTCAGCACCTCCGCGGGCGTGCTCAAGTCCGTGAAGCTGCGAATTCTCAGGTCATCTGTGTACGGCGGCATGTCTCGACTCCAATCGCCGTGGCGCGAAATCCCGCGGCACAAAAAAGCCGCCAGGTTCGCTGGCGGCTTTCTTTGGGATCTCGGTTCTACGTTCAGACCGATCGCGACCCTTCCTCCGCCAGCGGCTTCGGAAACGCGTAGTACCAGAAGTAAAAGCGCGTGCGGTCGATCATGGGGCGGCATTGATACCACAACGGCGCGAGCAATTCCACGGACGGGACAGCGTTTGGCCCGGCGGCCACGCCAGGGCCGCTCGCATCCTTCGCCTCGGTCTGACGCGTTACTTACCCCAACCGGCCGAGTGATCGGTATGATTCGCGCCGCGTGAGAAACGGCGTCGCGAACTCTGTGCTCGTTGAGCAAGTCCGGAACACGGCGGCGTGGCTGTGGGAATCGCCCGCGGCCGCGCCACTGGTCGCGCTGTTCGACGCCGCGGCAGCGTCCGGAGGCCGAGCCGATCCCGGCGAGCGAGCCGAGCCGGACACGGCAGACGATTGCGCGAGCGTGCGCAACCTGCGCTTGCGCCTTGCGGCGCACTACGCGACGGTAGCGACCTTCGTTCCGACCGACGTCGACGCGCACATTCGGCATCACCACTGGATGACGATCGACGACGCGACCGTGTTCGCGGCCGCCCGCGCTTGCGTCGACGAGGCCGCCGCGCGCGACCCCGCGCTCGTATCGGCGCGCGTCACGCTAGGCGTCTCGGGTCACGACGGCGAGTGGTTTTCAGTACGCGCCGGCGCTCTCGGTCGCGCGCTGTCCCTCGGCCTGACCGACGAAGCCGCCGCGCTCGCGGCGCACATCGATACCGAGCTCGAGCGCGAGGAGCAGCTGTTCGCCGCGGCGATCGCGCGCGGCGCGCCGGCGCGCACGACGCTCGCGCTCGCAACCGCGCTCGCGCACAACCTCGGCGACCTGTCGCGCGTGGTCGACGCGTGGCCGAAGACGTTCGCGGGCCACGAGTACCGCGCGCGCTACACGCGGCTCGCTCACGCCGACGGCGCGCAGCGTCGCGCCGCGTTCGTGCTGGCCGGCGCGCTCAACAAGGAGATCATGGCGCTCGAGAACCACCGTTTCCTCGCGCTGCGCAAGCCCCGCGCGCTGCGCCGCAGCCGCGAGCTGTTGTTGCCGGTGGGCCCCTGGTTCGACGACTGGGGCGAGCTGATCGGCCACAGCGCGCTGCTCGACGACGGCGATCGCGTGGAGATCGTGAGCGCGCTGATCGAGCTGCATCTGTCGTCGCCGCGGCAGCAAGGGTGCCTGCGTGCGCTGGCCGGGATTCACCGGGCGACGCGCGGCGGCCTCCCCTCCTATGTCACGGCTTTGCCCGCGCGATTCCGCAAGGAAGCGCTTCGCGGACGAATCCGCGAAGCGCTCGACGTGTCGCCGCAGCATTTCGACGCTCGGATGGAAAAGCGCTTGCGTGCGAGCGCGGGATACGCATCGGCCCCCGCGCCACGGCCGTTTCTCCTTCGCTCCAACCCCTCCGCGGAGGGATTTCGCACCACTTGAGTGCATCGGCGCTTCCGCGGAAGCGCTGCATAGCGTGCCCACGACAACCGGACGCCGGCACCCTCGACCGCGTTTCGCCGGCGCGGATCGGCGAGCGGCCTATGGGATAATTTGGTCTTTGCACCCCGCCTGAATCATGGCCCGAGAGTTGTTACTGGATTCCCTGCCGCTGCCAGACGCCGCGCATCCTCATGTGCGCTGGTCGCAGCTGCACGGCAGCGGACTGAGCCTCGCGGCGGCCGAGGCGGCGGCGCGCCACGGCGGCACGGTGTGCGTGATCGCGCCGAGCGCCGCGGCCGCCGACCGGATCGAGCACGAGCTCGAGTTCTTCGGCGGCACCGCCGTCCGCCGCTTCCCGGGCTACGAGACGCTGCCGTACGAGCCGATCTCCCCGCCGCAGGACCTGCTCGCCGATCGGCTGCTCTGCCTCTACCAGCTCGCGCGCGGCGAGCGGCTCACGCTCGTGGTCGAGGCCGGCGCGCTGCTCGACCGGCTGCCGCCGCGCGAGTTCGTCGTCTCGCGCTCGCTGCAACTCAAGGTCGGCGACAGGCTCGAGCACGGCGCGATGATTCGCACGCTGACCGAGCACGGCTACTTGCGCGTCGAGCAAGTCGCCGAGCCCGGCGAGTTCGCGGTCCGCGGCGCGGTGCTCGACGTGTTTCCGACGGGCGGAGTGCAACCCGTCCGGATCGATCTCTTCGACGACGAGATCGAGAGCTTGAGGATGTTCGACGCGCAGACCCAGCTCTCGTCCGGCAAGACCGACGCGCTGCGGATCCTGCCCGCGCGCGAGTTCCCGTTCGACGACGCTGCGATCAAGGCGTTCCGCGAGCGCTTTCGCGAGCGTTTCCCGGTCGACCCGACGCGCTGTCCGGTGTATCGGATGATCTCCGAGGCGCAGCTGCCGGCGGGCGTCGAGTACTACTTGCCGCTATTCTTCGCCTCGACGGTCACGTTGCTCGAGTACCTCGGCGCCGGCGCGCTGCTAGTCGCGGCGGAGGACGCACTCGCAGGGCTCGACGACTCGTGGCAGCTCATCGAGGAGCGCTACGAGCAACTGCGCGGCGACATCGAGCGGCCGATCCTCGCGCCGCGCGACGGCTTCGTCGCCCCCGACGACATTCGCTCGCGCATCGAGCGCGTGCGCACGCTGACGCTCGTCGCACACGCGGCGGAGGACGGCGTCGGCTCCCCCGCACACAACGCGGGCATCACGCACCCCTTGAGCGCGGGCATTGCGGCCAGCGACGACCGTATCACTCGCTGGATCGACGCCGAAACGGAGGAGCGAACTTTGCTCGCGACCTCCTCGCCGGGCCACCGCGAGATGATGCTCGAGCTCCTTCGCCACCGCGGCCGCGAGCCCGTGACGTTCGCGAGCTGGCAGGACTTTCTCGCGAGCGACGCGCCGCTCGGCGTCGGCGTCGCGGAGCTCGGCGAAGGCCTGCGCTTCGCGGCCCACAAGATCCGCCTGGTCACGTCGACCGAGCTCGGCATGGAGCGGCCGAAGCAACGCCAGCGCCGCCGCCGCGCGCGCGATCCCGAGACCGTGATCCGCGAGCTCACCGATCTCCTGATCGGCGCGCCGGTGGTGCACGAGGACCACGGCGTCGGCCGTTACCGCGGCCTCACGACGCTCGAAGTCGACGGCGTGCTCACGGAGTTTCTGCTACTCGAGTACGCGGGCGGCGACAAGCTGTACGTGCCGGTGCAGAGCCTGCACCTCGTGACGCGCTACAGCGGCGCTTCGCCCGAGGACGCGCCGCTGCACAAGCTCGGCTCGGACCAGTGGGCAAAGGCGAAGCGCAAGGCGGCCGAAGCCGCGCGCGACACGGCCGCCGAGCTCCTGAACCTCTACGCGCAGCGCGCTGCGCGCGTCGGCACGCAAATGGTCTTCAAGGACGACAGCTACCAGCGCTTCGCGCTGCAGTTTCCGTTCGAGGAGACCGAGGATCAGCTCACGGCGATCGAGCGCGTGCTCGCGGATCTTGCGAGCACCAAACCGATGGACCGCGTCGTCTGCGGCGACGTCGGCTTCGGCAAGACCGAAGTCGCGCTGCGCTCCGCGTTCGTCACCGTGCAGGCCGGGTTCCAGGTCGCCGTGCTGGTGCCGACGACGCTGCTCGCGGAGCAACACCATCGGACGTTCCAAGATCGGTTCGCGGAATGGCCCGTGCGCGTCGAGCTGCTGTCGCGCTTCCGGAGCACCGCGGGCTCCGCAGGCGTGCTCAAGGGGCTCGCGGACGGCACGGCCGACATCGTGATCGGGACGCACAAGCTGCTCCAGCCCGGGCTCAAGTTCAAACGGCTCGGCCTGGTGATCGTCGACGAGGAGCACCGCTTCGGCGTGAAGCACAAGGAGCAACTGAAGCGGCTGCGCGCGGAGGTCGACATGTTGACCCTCACCGCGACGCCGATCCCGCGCACCCTGAACATGACGCTCGGCGGCTTACGCGACCTCTCGATCATCGCGACGCCGCCCGCCGACCGGCTCGCGGTGAAGACCTTCGTGGGCGAGTGGAGCGACCGCCAGATCCGCGAAGCGGTGCTGCGGGAGATCCGCCGCGGCGGCCAGATCTACTTCGTGCACAACCGCGTCGAGAACATCGAGGCCACGGCCGAGACACTCCGCAGGCTCTTGCCCGAAGCCGACGTGCGCGTCGCGCACGGCCAGATGTCCGAGCGCGAGCTCGAGGTCGTGATGCTCGATTTCTACCATCGCCAGTTCAACGTGCTCGTCTGCACGACGATCATCGAGAGCGGCATCGACATCCCGACCGCGAACACGATCATCATCGACCGCGCCGACCGGCTCGGGCTCGCGCAGCTGCACCAGCTCCGCGGCCGCGTCGGCCGCTCGCATCATCAGGCATATGCGTACCTCGTCGCGCCACCGCTGCGCGCGCTGTCCGCCGACGCCGTGAAGCGGCTCGAGGCGATCGAGTCGCTCGAGGAGCTGGGGTCGGGCTTCACGCTCGCGACGCACGATCTCGAGATTCGCGGCGCGGGCGAGCTGCTCGGCGAGGGCCAGAGCGGCCAGATCCAGGCCGTCGGCTTCACGCTGTACAACGACCTCCTGGGCCGCGCGGTCGCCGCGCTGCGCGAGGGCCGCGAGCCCGACCTCGAAGATCCGTTCACGCACGGGCCGGAGATCGAGATCGGCGTGCCCGCGCTGATTCCAGAAGACTACATGCCGGACGTGCACATGCGGCTCGTGCACTACAAGCGGATCGCGAACGCAAGCTCACGCTCGGATCTCGACGCACTACAGGTGGAGCTCATCGACCGCTTCGGCCTGCTGCCGCCGCCGCTCAAGACGCTGTTCGCGATCACGTGGCTCAAGCTGCTCGCGCAGCGGCTCGGCGTCGCGAAGATCCAAGCCGGCGCCGAAGGCGGCAGCGTGCGCTTCGCCGAGCGCGCGAGCGTCGATCCCGCGAAGCTCATTGCGCTGATCGAGAGCGACAAGCAGCGCTATCGGCTCGACGGGCCGTTCAAGCTGCGATTTTCCTGGCGCGTCGAGGCCGCGGACCAGCGCGTCGGCGCGGTCGAGAAGCTGCTGAAGCGCATTGCGCCGAAAGACATCGAATCCGCCGCGGCGTGAGATCGTCGCCGACGTTGGAGCTTGACCGCGCACCGCAGGCCTCGCCGGCCCGGCGAGCCGCGCTATACTCGTGAGCATGCTGTTTCGCTCGTCGCTCGTTCTATTTGCCGCGCTCGGTCTCTTGAGCCTCGCGGCCGCCCAGGATTCGCCGCCCGGCGCGCCCGCGACGAGCGCGCCGCAACGCGCGGCCCCGCAGTTCCAGGTCGAGGTGCTGATCTTCACGCACCGCGACTTCGATCCGACCGAGGAACAGTTCGCGCTCGAGGACCGGCACGAGCCCGCGCCCGAGCAGACGCTGCGCTCGCTCGACGCGCTCGACGACGGCGTGGAGTTCGACGCGGACGCGCCCGTATCCGTCGACACGTCGCCGCCGCCGGCCGACCGCACGGCGCCGGTCGAGCCCGACGCCGCAGCCGTCTCCGATGCCGCAGCGGTGCCCGAGAACCAATTCACGTTCAGGGTGCTGCGGCCCGAGGAGCTCCAGCTCACGAACCAGTATCGCGTGCTCGCGCGCCTGCCCGCTTATCATCCGCTCGTGCACGGCGGGTGGGTGACGCTCGGCCTACCCGACAGCTCTGCGCTACCGGTCGACCTCGGCGTGCTCGGCGTGGTGAACCCCGCCGGCACCGTTCGGCTGTCGTTGACTCGCTTCCTGCACTTGAAGCTCGACCTGACGTACGTCGACACTCAGGCCGCGCAGCGCGGTCCCGCCCCCGCGCAGGGCGATCTGACGGACCTGCCGATTGCACCGCGCTATCGCATCGACGCCGAGCGCACGACGCGCAGCGGCGAGCTGCACTACTTCGACCATCCGGCATTCGGCGTGTTGATAAAGGTCACGCCCGTGAAGGCGGACCCGGGCGCGACGCCCGCCCCTCGGCCGGCGGCATGACGGGTCCGATATAGAGCGCGCCGCGTTCGTCGCGGCGTCGCGCTTGCGTTAGGCGGGTGCCACCTCGGCCGTCGCGCCGTTCAGGTATGCCTCCGAGCCGCGCAGGTCGGCGAGCGCATGCGTGACGACGGCCTCGGCATCCTCGTAAGCTCCGGGCGGGCAACCGATCAATGCGCTGCGAACCGTGATGCAGCGGCTGCGCTTCGCGCGCGGGTTGTGCAGGCCGAGCTTGCGCACGTTCTCGGTGATCTGATCGACGAGCTTGTGGAAGTCGTTCGGCGCTTGACCGATCGCGGCCGCGACGAGCGTAGAGTCGTCGTAGCGAGCGCAGAGATCGCCGGCGCGCCGCAGCGTGCGCATGATCTGCGCGCCAATCATACGCTGGCAGGAATCCGCCGCCTTCGAGCCGAACGTCTGCCTATAGGCTTCGAACTCGACGATCTCGAACAGCAGCAACGTGATCATGCGCTGGTCTCGACGTGCCATCGCGAGGTCGCGGCGCATGAGCTCCTGGAAGTAGCCGAAGCGCATGAGCCCGGTGCTCGGGTCGATGCGATCGAGGCTCGCGATCTTCTGCCGCGCACGCCCGAGCTCGCGTTGCAGCAACGTGACCTCGACGTCGGTCGTCGGCTGCTCGGGGACGCCGTTCGCGACCGGCTTCTGAATGCAGAGGAAGTACTTGAGCTCGCCGCGCGCGTTGTACAGCGGTTCGACACTCACGTGGCTGTACCACGACGTGCCGTCCTTGCGCAGATCGGGCAGCGTAACTTGGCACGACTCGGAACGCCCGATCGCAGCCTTGAGACGTTCGATCTCGGACTGGCCTTCGGCGTCACGCTTCACGAGCGGCCAGCTATTCCCCGCGAGCTCCCCGACCGTGTACCCCGTCAGAGCTTCGTACGCGGGATTCGCGTAGACGATCGGCAGGTTCGGATCTCGAGCATCGGCAAGCAAAATACCTTCGGAGCACCGCGCGACCATCTGCTCCAAGGTGTGGCGGCTCAGGGATTTGACACGGTGGGCGTCCCTGCCGTTATCCATAGCGCTATGCTCATTCAAGCCGCGCTAAATGGCTATGAAGCGCATCACATCCGGGCGCGACCCTGCCGCAAATGCAAGCGTTTCTTGGTCGGGCGAGGCTTCGCGGAGCCGAGCGCATACAGCGCCGGCAACCCGCGCCAGTAGCCGCGGTAGTCCATCCCGCAGCCAAACAAATAGACGTCGTCGACCTCGACGCCGCGGTAGTCGACCGTCGGCCGGCCGCGGGCATTCGCGACTCTCTTCACGACCAGCACGGCGGTGCGTTGGCGAGCGACGCCGACCTTCTTCAGCTCGGCGCCGAGCGCGCGCAGCGTGTGACCGCGATCGAGCACGTCGTCGACCACGAGCACCGTGCGGCGCGCAAGCTCGGCGCTCGGCCGCACTCGCCATTCGATCTTGCCGCCGCGCGTGCTGCGCGCGTAACGCGTCACGTGCACGAAGTCGAGCTCGTACGGGAAGTGCAGCCGGCGGCAGAGCTCGACGGCAGCGAACGCGCCGCCATGCATCACGGCAAGCACGACGGGATCTGCGCCGGCGAGGTCAGCGGTGATCGCTTCCGCCATTCGCTCGAGAGCACGCGCGATCTCGCGCGCCGAGCACACGCGGCGTGCGCCACGCCATGCAGCGAGCGCGTCTTCGGCGGCCGCGCGAGCGCGCATCTTACTCAGCCTTGGAGCTTGAGCGCGGGACGCGCGCACAGCGGCTCGACCGCGGCGCGCGCCTTCCGCCATTCGGCGGAGTCGTGCAGCACGTCCCACGTCATGCCGCCGCGGCCGTGCAAGCGAGTCAGCCGCAGGGCGGCGGACGGATTCACGTAGCCGTCGAGCGCTTCGAGGACGCCCGGCACTTCGCCCGGAGAGTTGCAGAGCAGCACGAGGTCGCAGCCCGCGTCGAGCGCGCGTCGAGCGCGGCCGGCGACCGTGCCGCCGGCCGCGGCGCCGGCCATGCTCACGTCGTCGGTGATCACGGCGCCCGTGAAGCCGAGCTCCTTGCGCAGCTGCGTCCCGATCCACCAGCTCGAGAGGCTCGCGGGCGTCTCGTCGACGGCCGGGAAGCTCACGTGCGCGATCATCACCGCAGGCAGGCCGTTGCGGATCAGCTCTCGATACGGCAGCAGGTCGTCGTCGAGCTCCGCGAGCTCGCGACGGTCGACCGCAAGGTCGGTGTGCGAGTCGCTGCGTGCGCCCGCGTGCGTCGGGAAGTGCTTCGCGGTCGCCGCCATGCCGGCGCGCTTTGCACCCGCCATGATCCGGCGCGCGAGCGCCGAGACCGCGCGGGCGTCCGAGTGCAGCGCGCGATCCCCGATCACTTCGGAGAGACCCAGATCGCGTTCGACGCACGGCGTGAAGCTCATGTCGATGCCCACGGAGCGCAGCTCCGCAGCCATGAGCCAGCCGAACGACGCGGCGACTTTGAGCGCGCCTTGCGGGTCCTCGCCGTAAAGCCGGCCGAGCGCGCGAAACGGGGGCAGCCTGAAGAACGGCTCCTTGAAACGCTGCACTCGCCCGCCTTCGTGATCCACGGTGACGAGCAGCGGCGGCGTGCGGATCGCGTGCAGCTCGGTGACGAGCTCCGTGAGCTGCTCTCGGTTCGCGAAATTGCGCGAGAATAGAATCACGCCGCCCACGAGCGGCGATTCGAGCCACGCCCGCTCGTCGGCCTCGATCTCGGTGCCGCGCAGGTCGATCATCAAAGGGCCGAGCGACACCTGAGCTCCTCGCGCTTGAGTTGGCCGCGTATGTTACGCGATCTCGACGCGCGTGCCCGCCGGCACGAGATCGAATAGCTCGACGATCGCGGCATTCGCCATCCGCACGCAACCGATGGACCCTGGGCTCCCGAGCGTCATCGAATCGGGCGTGCCATGGATGTAGATATAGCGGCGCATCGTGTCGACCTCGCCGAGCCGGTTGCGACCGACCTCGAGCCCGGACAGCCAGAGGATTCGCGTGAGGATCCAGTCGCGGCCCGGCTGCGCGAGCGCAAGCGCCTCGGAGTAGATCTCGCCGGTCGGTCGGCGACCGCGAAACACTGCGCCGAGCGGCGCGCCGCCGCCGATCTTCGCGCGGATCAGATGCGCGCCTCGCGGCGTCTGGTGCGAGCCCGCGCGCTCGCCCGCCCCGTGCTTCGACGTCGATATCGCGTAGCTTTTGATCGCGGCGCCGCCTTGCAGCAGATCGAGGCGCTGTGCGGCGAGCGCAATGCGTATCGTCCTAGCAGGTGTGCTCACGGAGCGCGGCTCGCGGTGTGTCCTCTGAAGAGCTCGTGCGCTCAGGGCGACGCTCGCTCGATATCGGTCCAGTCCTGATATGCGTGCTTCGCGAGGCGCACGTTGTAATAGCGCTCGAGATGTGTGACCTCGGCTCCGATCCAGGCGGGCAGCGGAAAGCGCTGCCCCTCGTGGTCGAGCTCGAGCTCGGCCACGACCAGCCCGGCGTTGGCGCCATGGAACTCGTCGATTTCCCATTCGAAGCCGGCGTGTGGCACGAAGTGGCGCGTCTTTTCGATCAGCGGCGGCACGCAAAGGTCGAGCAGCTCGTTGGCCTGCTCGATCGGGATCGGATACTCGTATTCGAGCCGCGATGCGACCAGGCCGCCCGACTTGATGTTGATCGCGGCGTAGTCGCCCGCGACCCGGACGCGGACGGACGCACGCTCGCCGCTCGCGATGTAGCCTTGGGTCATGCGCTGGGAGCGCGTCGCTTCGGCCCGCCAGTCGTCGGACTTCAGCAGGAACTTGTGCTCGATCTCGCGCGGCATCGGGAGATCATAGCAATCGGCGTCCCTCGGCGCGTGAGCAGCGCGTCGCGCCGATTCGTCTTTGGTAGTATCCGCTGCGGTCGTAGCCGAGGCGCCGAGGCGGCGCAGCGCGCTCGAGCGAACACGCTTGGTGACCCTATGACGATACGGGCTTGCCTTATCTCCGACGCAGCGCGCATCTGCGACATCTACAACCATTACGTGCGCGAGACCGTGATCACGTTCGAGGAGGAGGCCGTCTCCGAGCGCGAGATGACCGAGCGGATCCGCGACGTGACCGCGCGTTGGCCGTGGCTCGTGGCGGAGGAAAACGGGCTCGTCACCGGTTACGCCTACGCATCCGCTTGGAAGACGCGCTCGGCGTACCGCTTCGCGGTAGAAAGCACGGTCTACGTCGCGGCCGAGCACTTGGGCCGCGGGCTCGGCACGCAGCTCTACCGAGCGCTGATCGCCGCGCTGCGCTCGCGACACGTCCACTACGTAACCGGCGGCATCGCGCTGCCGAATCCCGCGAGCGTCGCGCTGCACGAGCGGCTCGGCTTCCGCAAGAACGGACACTTCAGCGAGGTCGGGTTCAAGCTCGACCGCTGGGTCGACGTCGGCTACTGGGAGTTGATTCTTTGAGCCGAGCGGCCCGAGACTACGCCGCAGCATGAGCGACATGAGCGGACGCATCTGCCTCGTTACCGGCGCAACGCGCGGTATCGGGCGCGCTACGGCCGAGGCGCTCGCGAAAAGCGGCGCGCACGTATTGCTGCACGGCCGCGATTCGGCGTCCGTCGGCGCCGTGTGCCGCGAGATGATCCGCTACGGCCAGGTGGACGGCGTCGTCGGCGACCTTAGCTCGCTCGCGGCAGTGCGCAAGCTCGCGACCGACGTTGCGGCGCAGTATCCGCGCCTCGACGTGCTCGTGAACAACGCGGGCACGGGCACCCGGCGCCGCCACGTCACGGTCGATGGATACGAGCGCACGTTCGCGACCAATCATCTTGCGCCGTTCCTGCTCACGAACTTGCTGCTCGAGCGGCTCAAGGCCGGCAAAGCGGCGCGCGTCGTGACGGTGTCGTCGATGGCACATCGCGGCGCCACGCTCGACTTCGACGACCTGAACTGGGAGAAGCGCAAGTTCAAGGGCCTGGGCGCGTACGGCGCGTCGAAGCTCGCGAACATCCTGTTCACCGTCGAGCTCGCGAGCCGGCTCGCCGGCAGCGGCGTGACGGCCAATTGCCTGCACCCCGGCGTCGTCGCGACGAACATCTTCACTGCGTTCGGCGGCCGCACGGGCAAGATCTTCACGGTGCTGTTCCGGCCGTTCATGCTGTCGCCGGCGGACGGCGCCAAAACGAGCATTTATCTCGCCTCCTCGCCGGAGGTCGCGAACGTGACGGGCAAGTTCTTCGACAAGTGCCGCGAGGTCGCGCCGGCCGCCGCCGCGCAGGACGTGGCCGCCGCGAAGCGGCTTTGGGAGATCAGCGCGAAGCTGACGCGCCTCTCGAGCTGAGCACCTCGCTCGTCGATTCGGCGTCCCGATCAACTCCGCCGGTGACATGGCCATGTCGCCGCCAAGCGCGCGCACGAACAATGCGCGCCCATGCAACCACGGCCGCACAACTCACCGCGCCGATCGCTACCGGAGGCGCTCCGGTACGCGGAGCAGGCGTACCTACGCGCGGCGCCGGACGCGGCGCGCTCGGCCGACGCGCTGCTCGCGGCGCACCGGGACTCTCTGCGGGCGCACCTGCTGAAGATCGCGCAGCTCGTCGCCGCCAAGGACGCCGCCGCGCTGCCGGCGCTCGAGCGCTCGCTGCGCGCGGCCGCGCCGCTCGAAGCCTCCGCGGGCCCGCAAGAGCTTGCACATCTGCAGGCCGCGCGCGCATGGCTCGCGCGTGAGCCGCTCCGCGCCGCGAAGATCTATACGCAGCTCGTGACCGAAGGCGATGCCGACGCGGTCGCGCTGCGCCTCGCGCAGTCGTGCTGGTACTTCCTCGGCCGCCGCATGCACGTGCGCGCGGTCGCCGAGCATGCACTCGAGACGTGGACGCCCGATCGGGCCGGCTTCGACGCCGTGCTCGCGATGGCCGCGTTCGGCGCCGCCGAGACGAACGACGGTGCGCGCGCGGAGGAGCTCGCTCGGATCTCGCTCGACGTTGAGCCGCTTTCGCCGTTCGCGATCCACGCACTCGCGCACGCGCTCGCCATTCGAGACCGCGCCGCCGACGGCGCGGAAACGCTACGCGCGCTCGCGTCGCACTGGCGGGTCGGCGGCCGCATGGACGGCCACATTGGCTGGCATCTCGCGCTGTTCGACCTCGAGACCGGCAACGCGGAAGCGGCGCTCGCGGCGTTCGACCGCGAGCAACTGCCGGCCGCGGCGCTCGACGCAGGCGGCTGCGCGGACGCGACGGACCTGCTCTGGCGTCTCGAGCTCGGTGGAGTCGATGCCGGCGCCCGCTGGCACGCGCTCGCGACGGCGTGGAGGCGGCACCTGAGCCCGGGCTTCTGGAGCTTCCTCGACTTGCTCGCGGGGCTCGCGCTACAGCGCGCGGGGCGGCGCGACGAGGCGTGCGCGCTCACTCACGAGCTCGTGCTCGCGCCCGAGACGAACGGCGTCGTGTCGCCGGGGCTCGCGACAGTACCCGCGCTCGCTGCGCTCGACGCGTTCGGCCGAGGCGCGTATGCGGAGGCGAGCCGGGGGCTCGCGAAGGCGTTGCCGCGGCTCGGCGGCAGTGTGCCGCAGCGCGAGCTACTCGCGCTCACGCAGCGCATCGCCGAGGAGCGCGCGGCCGAGCGCACCGCCGTGCCGGCGGCGGCTTAAGTCGGTAGTGCCTCCGCCGCGGCGGCGATCGCCGCGCCAGGTTCGGGCTCGCGCACGCTCTTGCGCCACGCGGACGGCGGCATTCCGAACTCCCGCTTGAACGCGCGGTTGAACGCGGCCTCGGATTCGTAGCCCGCACGCTCCGCGATGCGCGCAACCGTGTCGTTGCCCGTTCGCAGGCGCTGCGCCGCGAGCGCGAGCCGCCAACGCGTGAGATATTGCATCGGCGGCTCGCCGATCAGATCGACGAAGCGCTCCGCGAACGCGGAGCGCGACATGGCGACCTCGCGCGCGAGGCTGTCGACGGTCCAAGCATGGGCCGGATTACCGTGCAGCAGCGCGAGCGCGCGTCCGACGTGCCGGTCGCGCAGGCCCGCAAGCCAACCGCGTTGGTCCTCGGGTTGCGACGCGGCGAAGCGGCGGATCGCTTCGACGAACATGAGCTCGGCGAGCTTCGCGAGCAGCGAGCGCGCGCCGGGTCCCTGAGCGAGCGACTCCTGGACGCCGACCCGCAACATTTGCAGCAACCACGCGGCGTCTTCGCCGATCGAGATGCGCAACATCCGCGGCAGCGCGCTGAACAGCGGCCTGCAGATACGCGGATCGCACGCGAGGTAGCCGCAGACGAAGCGCGTCATCGCGCCGCCGCCGCCATACTGAATTCGGAACATGCCGCCGCCACGCTTATCGATGACCTCGGACCGCTCCGCGGGCGGCATCGAGACGTCGCTGCCCATCAGATGCAGATGGTCGTGCGGGAACATCAAGATGTCGCCGGGCTTGAGATCGACCACGTCGCTTGCGTCCGCGAGGCGGGCGCGGCAAGTGCCGTCCGTCAACACGTGGAAGAACGCGATTTGCTCGGAGCGCGGCAGCCGACTCGCCGCCGAGTGCAGACCGAACTGCGCCTCGACGCACCACGGCGCCGTGAACTCGGCGTCGAGGTAGAGGGCCCCGTCGAGGCGAATCGCCTGCAGAACTTCGGAGAGAGCGTCCATGATTTCCGGGCGGCCGTCCGCGCGGGCGCTAGGATGCGCTATTCGCGGCCCGACGTCGACCGGCCGTCAGATCACGGCTGCGAAGACACGCCGAAGGAACGCGGGCCGCGCGCTTCGCGCGTGCACGGGAAACAATGCGAGAGGGTCAGGCGCGTGCGGCGGCGAGCTGCACGACGTTGCTCGCGTCGTACGCAGGCTCGGCGGCGGCTACCGGCGCGGCGGGCGCGGCGACGGCATCGGTCTCGCCGAGCACCCACTGCGCGATCGGCCGGAACTCGCGTTGCTCGGCGGCGGCCTTCTCGGTCGGCATCTCGAACAAGCCGACGCCGGTCTCTGCGGCATCGACGTAGATGTCCGAATCGCTGACGCGCGTGATGAACGAGATGCCGAGGGAGCCGACGAATTTCTCGAGCGGCTCGTAAACCGGCCGTGAGCTGCGCACGCGGTTCGCAATCACCGCGAGCCGGATGTTGCGGAAGCGCACTTTGCCGATGAGCAGCAGCTCTTTGATGAAGTTCGCGGTCGCGTGGATGTCGATCGTCGACGGCGCGACCGGAATCAGAATCGATTGCGCACGCACGAGAAGATCTTGGAGCAACAAACGCGACGGGCCCGCGGGCGCGTCGATGATCAACTGCTGCGTGTCGCGCGGGATCTGGCGGCGCGCGGCCGAGAGGCCGGTGCCATGGCGCGGAGCGAGGTCTGCGCCGTGGATCTTCGAGGCCTCGGGAGAGCGCAGGCTCAGCCAGTTCAGGCTCGAGCTCTGCGGATCGTAATCGGCGATCGTCGTAGGTACGTTGCGGGAAGCAAAGAAGCTAGCGAGATTCGTGGTGATCGTCGTCTTGCCAACGCCGCCCTTCGCGTTGATCACCAGAGTCGTGTTCATGGCCATGTTCGGCTCAAGGTCCCATTGCGAAGTGCGATTTCGTTCACGAAAGCGGCAAGTGCGAGATCGATCTTACCGAAACGAGCGCACGGTGCCTGCGAAGCCGTTCACAATGCGGCGCTGGCCGCGTGCGCACCGCGTCAGCCGATTTACCAATGTAGATCCGATGCGAGGTTCTCGAGTGCGGTCGCACTCGGTCGGCACAGCCCTGGGCCCTCGGTCGGCGCTGCGTCAACGCAGCTCGAACAGCGCGAGCGCCTCGACGTGATGCGTGTGCGGGAACATGTCGAATACGCGCACGGCGCGCAGCCCGTAGCCGTGACGTTCGACGAGCACCTGCGCGTCGCGCGCCAACGTCGCGGGGTGGCAGGACACGTAGACGATCCGCCGCGGCGCGATCTTGTCCATCGCCGCGGCCGCCGCCTCCGCACCTGTGCGCGGAGGGTCGAGCACGACGATGTCGCGGGGCTCGCGGAAGAAGCTCCAGTCGGGCTGCGCGAGGTCCGCCGTCACGAAGCGCGCGTTCTCGACGCCATTCGACGCTGCATTCCGAACGGCGCGCGCGACGAGCCCCGCTTCGCCCTCGACGCCGGTGAGCTCGCGTGCGCGCCGCGCGAACGGCAGGCTGAAGTTCCCGAGACCGCAGTACAGATCGAGCACGGAATCGGTCGGGCGCACCTGCGCGAGCTCGATCGCCGTCGCGACGAGCTCCTCGTTGACCTGCGCGTTGACCTGCACGAAGTCAGTCGGCAGGAACTCGAGCGTGACACCGAGTCTTGCGAGCGAGTAGCGCAGCGTGCGTGCCCGTCCGATCGGGGCAACGGTGCCCGGGCCCCCGGGCTGAAGATACATGTCGACGTCGTGGCGCGCGCCGAACGCCGCAAAAGCCTCGATGTCTGCCGCGCTCGGCGCGTCGAGGACGCGCAGCACGAGCGCGCTCGCGTCGTCCCCGGCCGCGGCTTCGATCTGCGGCAGGCGATCGCGGACGCTCGTGCCCGCTATCAGCTCCGCGAGCGGCCCGAGCAGCTCGGCGAGCGGCGGCGCGAGCACCGGGCAGCGCGCCATGTCCGTGATGTAGGGCGCGGACCGCTCGCGGAAACCGACGAGCACGCGCTCCTTGCCTTGCACATACTTCACGCCGAGCCGCGCGCGGCGCCGGTAGCCCCACGGCTTGCCGGCGAATGCGGGCAGCCACTCCTCCGGCTCGACGCGCGCGATCCGGGCGAGCGACTGCGCGACCGCGCGCTGCTTGAACTCGACCTGCGCGGAATACGCGAGGTGCTGCAGCGCGCAGCCGCCGCAGCGGCCGAAGTACTCGCACTCGGCATGGACGCGGTCGGGCGACGGCTCGACGACGCGCACGAGCTCGGCCTCCTGAAGCTTGCGCCGGCGTTTGCGCAGCTTGAGCTCGACGATCTCCCCGGGTAGCGCGTCGGGGACGAACACGCGCTTGCCGTCGACGTCGGCGACCCCTTCGCAGTCGTGCGTGAGGTCGACGATTCTCGCGTTGAGCGTGGGCCCGTCAGCCCGCATGTCGCGCCGCGCGCCAAGCCTCGAGGAACTCGCGCAGATGCGGCCGATCGGATTGCTCGAGCTTCGCCTCGAGCTGCTGCGCCTCGTAGGCGTGCGTCTTCGCGTCGAGGCCGCCGCGCAGGACTTGGAAGCGCAGGTAGATCAGATAGGTGTTCAGCGCGTCGGTCTCGCAGTAGTTGCGGATCGCCGTGATCTCGCCGCGTCGGTACGCGGGCCACACGTCGGCGCCGCTCATCCCGAGCTTGCCCGGCAACTTGAGCAGCTGCGCGACGTGATCGAGCGACGCGCGACCGCTCGCGCCGTAGGTCGACAGCACGTCCATGAGATCGACGTGCCGCCAGTGGTATCGAGCGAGGTAGTTGTTGAACTTGTAGTCGCGGTCGCCGTCGCCGACCTCCCAGTAGCGGGCCGCGGAGAGCCCGTGCGCGAGCGCCCGGTAGTTGAGCACCGGCAAGTCGAAGCCCGAGCCATTCCACGAGACGAGTGTCGGGGCATAGCGCTCGAGCCCATCGAAAAAGCGCTGCACGAGCTCCTTCTCGCCGGCCTGCTCTTCGCCGAGGCTGAACACTCGCACGCCCTCGGAGCTGCGCATCACGCACGAGATCGCGATCACGCGCTGTTGATGCGCCGGCAGCACGTCGCTGTTCCTCACCTGGCGCTGCTTGACCGTCATCACATGGGCGACCGTCGCGTCGTCGAGGCCGTCGAGCTCGTAGAGCCGACGGCCGAGCTCGACGTCGGGCACGGTCTCGATGTCGAACGCGAGCGTATTCATCCGCCGCCCCGCCCCGCGGCGCTCGGTAGCGTGCCGTTCACGGCCCGCATGAGCACCGCGACCGCGATCACGAGCCCTGCCTCGTCGCTGAGCGTGAGGTGCCCTTCGCCGACGCCGAGCTGGTCGCAGAGCGCCCGGCCGCGTTCAGAGAACACGACCTGCGGTTGGCCGAGCTTGTTCGGCAGCATGCCGACATCGCGAATCCAGATGCCGTTCGAGAACCCCGTGCCGAGCGCCTTCACGATCGCCTCCTTCGCCGCGAAGCGCATCGCGAGGAAGCGCACCGGCCGCTTGCTTGCCGTGAACAGCCGGTACTCGTCGTCGAGGAGCAGGCGGCGCGCGAAGTGCTCGCCGAAGCGCGTCCAGGTCTGCTCGACGCGGTCGATCTTGAGGACGTCGGTGCCGATCCCGTAGATCACGCGCGCGCGGCGACCATCAGCGCCTTCATCTTCGCGACCGCGCCCGCGAAGCCGTCGAACAACGCCTGCGCGACGATCGCGTGGCCGATGTTGAGCTCGACGATCTCGGCAATCGCCGCGACGGGCGCGACGTTGTGGTAGTTCAACCCATGCCCCGCATGCACCGTGAGACCGAGCGACGCGGCGCGAACCGCGGCCGCACGGAGCCGCTCGAGCTCGCGCGCGGCCGCGGAGCCGGTAGCTTCCGCATACGCGCCCGTGTGCAGCTCGACGACCGGCGCGCCGGCGGCGGCGCTCGCGTCGAGCTGCGCGAAATCGGGATCGACGAACAGCGACACGCGGATGCCGCGCTCGCGCAGGCGCGCACACGCGGCGCCGATCTTCTTCACCTGACCCGCGACGTCGAGGCCGCCCTCCGTCGTGAGCTCCGCGCGCCGCTCGGGCACGAAGCAGCAATCCGAAGGCGCCGCGCGCGCCGCGATCTCGAGCATTGGATCCGTGACGGCCATCTCGAGATTGATCCGCGACTGGATCGTCCGCCCGAGCACCTCGAGGTCGCGGTCCTGTATGTGGCGCCGATCCTCCCGCAGATGGATCGTGATGCTGTCCGCGCCGGCTTGCTCGGCGATCAGCGCGGCCGTGACGGGATCGGGATAGCGCGAGCCGCGGGCCTGGCGCAGGGTTGCAACGTGGTCGACGTTCACGCCGAGGTGAATCGGTGCTCTGGCGCTCATCTTCTAAAGGCCTCGGCGGACGATGTCTTGCAGAACGAGCCGGCTCTTGAGGGGCCGCTCGCCGAGATAGAGCCGGAGCACACGGCCGAGCAGGCGCTGCGCCGCGCGCAGGCTGTCGTCGTCGTCGAGCACGTGCTCGCGCAGCGAAATCAGCTCGCGGCCTGAAAATACGTCGGCGTCGGGATCGCCCGCCGCCATCGCGCGCAAGCCGTGCTCGGCCTCGTACGCGTAGCTGCGCTCGGCACGCAGCGGCTCGCCGGTTGCGACGTCCGAGTCGAGCTCGAGGCCGTAACCGAGCGCATCGAGCAAGCTCATCTCGAAAATACGCATCGTCCGCGCGACCGGCGCACCGTCCGCCAGCTCCGCGAGGCAGCGACTATAGCAGGAAAAAACCTTGTGGTTCGGATCGTCCCGCGCCGTGAGGCGCAGTAGCAATTCGTTCGCGTAGTAGCCCGCGAGCAGATGTTGGCCCGCGAGCTCGCGGCTCGCCGCGACGGCTTCGACCTGGGTCAGGCGGCCGAGCTCGCCGCGCTTCACCCACGACAGCCGGAGCGGCACGAACGGCTGGAGCAGAGCGCGTTGGCCGCTCGTGGCACGCCGCGAGCCGCGCGCGACAAGACCGACGCGGCCGTGCTGCTCGGCTAGGCACTCGAGCAGCTGGCTCGTGTTCCGATAGGCGCGTTGGTGCAGCACGAAGCCGTGCTCGAGCAGCACGCGCTCGCTGTCGCTCATGAGACGTCGAAGCCGAGCCGCTGGAGCTCCCGCTCGTTGTCAGCCCAGTGCTCGCGGACCTTGACCCAGAGCTCGAGGTGAACGCGCTCACCGAGCATCTCGGCGAGCTCGATCCGCGCCGCGCTGCCGGCCTGCTTCAGCACCTGGCCCTGCTTGCCTATCACGATGCTCTTCTGGCTCTCGCGCTCGAGCCAGATCAAAGCATGCACGACGCGCTGGCCCACCTCGTTCGTGCCCAGGTGCTCGATCTCGACCGTGAGCCCGTAAGGCACTTCTTTGTGCACGAGCGTCATGAGCTTCTCGCGGATCACCTCGGCGATCCGGAACTTGAGGTCGCGATCCGTGACCATGTCCTTCGGGAACAGCGGCGGCCCGACGGGCAGACGCGCGAAGATCTCGTCGAGGAGGCGCGGCAGATTCTCGCCGGTCTGCGCCGAGATCGGGATCATGGCGGCGAACGGCCGGTCAGCGAGGCTTTGCAACGTAGGCAGAAGCTGCGACTTGCCAGCCAGCGCGTCGATCTTGTTCAGCACGAGGAACGTGCGATCGAGCTTCGACTCGAGGATCTCGATCAGCGCGCGATCGTCCTTGCCGATGCCCTTCGCCTCGACGAGCAGCAGCGCGACGTCGCAGTCCTCGACGGCCTGATGAATCTGTCGAGCCATGAGGCGATGGAGAGCACGCTTCGTGCGCCGCGCGTGCCCGGGCGTGTCGATGAAGACGGCTTGATCCGCGCCGCGATTCAGCACGCCGAGCACGCGTTGGCGTGTCGTGTGCGGCTTGTCGGTCACGATGCTGATCTTTTCGCCGATCAGCGCGTTGAGCAACGTGGACTTGCCGACGTTCGGCCGGCCGATGATCGCGACGAACCCGCAGCGGCTCGTCTCTGCGTCGCTAGGGCTCACCGGTCAGCACCGAAAGCATCGCCGCTGCCGCTTCCTGCTCGGCATGACGACGGCTCGATCCCCGACCGGTGGTGTGTGCATCTTTCTCTTCGACGATACAAGTGACGACGAACGTTTGCTCATGATCGCGGCCGCTCACGGATTGCACGCTGTAACTCGGCAGCTTGTAGCCCCTGCCCTGGAGCCACTCCTGCAATCGCGTCTTCGGGTCTTTGAGCTCCGCCGCGTCGGGCAGATTGGCGATTTCTTCCGCGAACAGCAAGTCGATCAAAGCTTCCGCTGCCGCGGCGCCCCCGTCAAGGAGCACTGCGCCGATCAGCGCTTCGACTGCGTCGGCGAGAATCGCGACGCGTTGCGCACCGCCGGAGCGCAACTCCCCGGGCCCGAGGATCACTTGCGCGTCGAGTTGCAGGCGTTGACCGATGCTCGCGAGCGTCGCCTGACGCACGAGCGCGGCGCGTGCCCGGCTGAGGTCGCCCTCGTCCGCAAGCGGCCGGCTGTCGTAGAGCCGGCGCGCGGTGACGAAGCTCAAGAACGAATCGCCGAGGTACTCGAGGCGTTCGTTGTTGTCGCGCGAAGCGCTGCGGTGCGTGAGCGCGCGCTCTAGAAGCGCAGGATCTTGAAACGTGTAGCGAAGTTGTCTCTCGGCCCAGTCGGCGCGAGAGGTCACTTCTTTATCTCGACCGTCTTGTCGAACACGATCATCAGCCAAACGTCGCCCATGTATGGCGCGCGGTTCTCGTACTGTATGCGCACCGAGAATCCGTTCTTGCTCGGCGCCACCTTGATGTTGTCCCGCGGCAAATTGACGTCGTCGACGGAGAAGCGCTTGGACAGAGCGTATTGGATGCTCTGCGGGGTCACCTCTTTGCCGTTCAGGTCTTCCGAGATTCCGCTGAGGGCTTTCGAGAGCTTCAGATCCATCAAGTACATCGGCACCAGCTTGATGCCCGCGAGCGCTACGACGCCCACGAGCAGGGCGAGAATCAGGAGCCCGATAAACGTGATGCCGCGCTGCTGCGCGCGCCGTGCAGTGACTAGTCGACGCCTTTGCCGATGCGACTCCATTGCGGTCCTCCTTCGCTAGGCCAGCGCCAGTTCATCCAGATACCCACTGCGCGGCCCACGAGGTTTGCTTCAGGTACGAACTCGACTCCCTCGAAGCGACTGTCTCTGCTGTTGTCGCGGTTGTCGCCCATCATGAAATAGCTGTCGGGCGGTACGACGTAGCGGCCTCCGCGGCTCACCGCACCGCGCCTCACCAGCAATTGGTGATCGTGGTCGCCGAGCTTCTCGCGGCCGATCGTCGTGAAGGGCTCGCCTTCATATGCCCCGAGCAGCTGCATATCGACCGGTTGGCCGTTGATCTTGAGTTGCTTGCTGCTGTCCTCGTACTCCACCACGTCGCCCGGCAAGCCGACCACGCGCTTGATGTAGTCGATCTCGGGGTCGGACGGTAGACGGAACACGACGACGTCACCGTGCTTTGGCTCACCGATTTTCAAGATTTTCGTATTTAGAACCGGCAACCGGAGCCCATACGCGAACTTGTTCACAAAAATGAAGTCGCCCTTGAAAAGGGTCGGCATCATCGACTCGGAAGGGATCCGGAAAGGCTCGAACAAGAACGAGCGGATCAGGAGGACCAGCAACAGGATCGGGAAGAACGACTTCGCGTACTCGACGACGATCGGCTCCGGCGCCGGATTGCCGGCCGCCGCGGCGGCGATTCGGTCGCGCGCGAGAAGCAGAGCATCGAGCAGCCAGACGACGCCCGCGGTCGCCGTCAGCAGCACCAGTATCAGCGCAAAATCCAACGTCGCTCCCCGTCGCGGGCCGCTAACGGCGGCGGAGTATTCTTCATTTCTTATCGACCTGCAACACGGCTAAGAACGCTTCTTGTGGAATTTCGACGGAGCCGAGTTGCTTCATTCTTTTCTTGCCCGCCTTCTGTTTCTCGAGCAGCTTGCGCTTGCGCGTGACGTCGCCGCCGTACAGCTTCGCGGTAACGTCTTTGCGATATGCCTTCACGGTGCTGCGCGCAATCACCTGGCCGCCGATCGCCGCCTGCACCGCGACCTCGAATTGCTGTCGCGGTATCACTTCCTTGAGCGTCTCGACCATCTTGCGTCCCTTGCGCTCGATGCCGTCGCGATGAGCGATCAGCGCCATCGCATCGACCTTCTCCTTGTTGATCAGGATGTCGAGCCTCACGAGCGGGCCGGCCTCGAAGCGCAGGAACGTGTAGTCGAACGACGCGTAGCCGCGGCTCACCGACTTCAAACGATCGAAGAAGTCGAGCACGACCTCGGCGAGCGGCAGCTCGAACTCGATTTGCACGTGCCGACCCGAATAGAGCATGCGCTTCTGGACGCCGCGCTTCTCGATGCAGAGCTGGATCACCGCACCGAGGAATTCCTGCGGCACCAGGATGCTCGCGAGAATGATCGGCTCGCGAATTTCCTTGATCTTGTTCGGCTCCGGTAAGTCGGCCGGGTTCTCGACCTTGACGGTCTCGCCGTCGAGCTTCTCCACCTCGTACACCACGGTCGGCGCCGTCGAGATCAGCGACAGATTGAACTCGCGCTCGAGCCGCTCTTGGATGATCTCCATGTGCAGCAGACCGAGAAAGCCGCAGCGCATCCCGAACCCCAGTGCGCCGCTGACCTCGGGCTCGAACGAAAGCGACGAGTCGTTGAGCGCGAGCTTGCGCAATGCCTCGCGGAAGTTCTCGTAGTCCGCGGAGTCGAGCGGGAAGAGACCCGCGAACACGCGCGGCTGGATCTTCTTGAAGCCCGGCAGCGCAGGCACGTTGACCGCTTTCGCGTCGACGATCGTGTCGCCGACGGGCGCGCCGTCGATCTCCCGAATCGCTGCGATCAGAAAGCCGACGTCGCCCGCGCGCAGCTCGTCGCGCGCCGAGGGCCGCGGCGTGAACACTCCGAGCCGCTCGACCTCGTACTTGCGACCCGTCGAATGCACGAGGATCTTCTGCCCTTTCGTCACGACGCCATTCATCACGCGCACGAGCGACACGACGCCCGCGTAGCTATCGAACCACGAGTCGATGATCAGGGCCTGGAGCGGCGCGTCCTCGCTGCCCTTCGGCGGCGGGATCCGCTCGACGAGCCGCTCGAGCAGATCGTCGACGCCGAGGCCGGTCTTCGCGCTGATTCTGAGCGCGTCTTTCGCCTCGATGCCGATGATGTCCTCGATCTCCTTGATCGCGCTCTCAGGATCGGCCGTCGGCAGATCGATCTTGTTGATCACGGGCACGACCTCGAGGCCCTGCTCGATGGCCGTGTAGCAGTTCGCGACACTCTGCGCCTCGACGCCCTGCCCCGCGTCCACGACGAGCAACGCGCCTTCGCACGCCGCGAGCGAGCGCGAGACCTCGTACGAGAAGTCGACGTGGCCCGGGGTATCGATGAAGTTCAGCTTGTACTCGACGCCGTCGCGGGCCTTGTAGGTGAGCGACACGCTCTGCGCTTTGATCGTGATGCCGCGCTCGCGCTCGAGGTCCATCGAATCGAGAACCTGGTCCTCCATCTCGCGTTCGGTGAGGCCGCCGCAGAGCTGAATGATCCGATCGGCAAGCGTGGACTTGCCGTGATCGACGTGCGCGATGATTGAGAAGTTCCGGATCCGTTCCATGGTGTCGCCCGCGCAGCGGGCGGGGGCCGCGCATTATAGCCTACGCGCCTCGGCACCTTGGTCGCCGAGGAGAAGGCGAAGAGGCACTTCGTCGTGAAGCCGCCGGCGCACCGCGAATGGGTGTCCCGAGACACGCCGGAAATCCCGTCCCTGGGGCTCTCCTCGCACATCCCTGTGCTCGGAAGGTCTCGGGACACCCATTCGCTGCGCGCCGGCTCATCGTTCGACGCCCGCGGCACACACGCCTCGTCGACAAAGACACCAAACGACCGGCGGCGGGCCGTTCGTCGACAGTGGTCGGCGGTCGCGGCGACCGCGGCGTGTGACGGCCAACACCGCGAGGGTTAGAAGGACGCGAGGTGGGCGGTAACGCGCTCGGCGTCGAGCGGGTAGGACGTGAGCTCGACGTCGCCGTCGCAGAGCACCGGGATCCGGAGGCCGTAGCGCCGCTCGAGCGCCACGCTGCTGTCGACGTCGACGAGCTCGATCGTCGCGCGCCCGCGCACGAGCGGCTCGAGCTGCGCCGCGAGATCCTCGCAAAGGTGGCACCCCGGCCGGCTATAAAGAATGAGTGTGCGCATCGGCGCTCGGAACGAGCTGCATGCGGCGCAGCGTGGCGCGCTCGAAGCGCGAGCGCAACGCCGGCGCGGCGAGCAGAACGCTCGTGGCGCCGGCCGCCGCGCCCGCGGCGGCGCCGAGATCGGAGCCGAGCGCGGCTAGGCCCAGCAGCGCGCCGCCCAGGAGCCCCGCGAGCGGCAGTCCGTACACGAGCAGCGAGACGAGCAGCAGGTACCGATCGGGCAGCGCCACGGCAACGCGGTCGCCGACCTCGAGCCGGAGCTCGGTGGCAAGAGTCATGCGCTGCGCCCGCGCCGAGCGCCAGGCGCAGAGGCCGGCGCAGCCTTCGCAGCGCGGCGCCGCGAGCTCGACCTCGACGCCGTCCGCGCTTGCGCGCGTGACGGTCCCGGCGGCCGTCGCACAGCTCTCGAAGGAAATGGCGCGCTACTCGGCGACGAGGGACGACGCGATCGTGCGCACGGTCTGGCGCGGCACTTCGCCGACCGCGGTGACCTTGCGGCCGCGCAGCGTCAGCGAGAACGCGTTGGTGCTGCCCATCTTCGAGAACCCTTCCGAGACTTCGGACTTCGTTTTCGGGTCCTCGATGAAAACGGACACGGTCGCGAGCCCGTCCGAGTAGACGAGGTGCTCGACCGGATACTCCGAGCCCGCGATCTGGCTCTGCTGCGCGACGGACAGCTTGAACCCGCCGGGCACCTTCGCCGCATGCCACGGGATCTCCGCGGCGAGCTGCGAAGACGCCGCCGGACGCAGCGTCGTGAAGCCCGTCGTGTCGATCGTCGGCTCGATCGCGTCGGGCGAAATCGGGCTGCGCAGGTCTATGCTCGTGAACAGGATCTGCTCCACGATCGCGCCCTGGTCGTCGATGAGCTGCGACTTCAGGGGCATCGCCGTCTCTTGATCGAGCCACAGCATGTAGCCGTAGCGAAACGCGTCGCGCGGCTTGATCTCGAGGATCTGCGCGGCACGATTCGCGACGCGCGCGGTCGCGTGCAAGTCGAGCGCGTAGTGCGGCTCTATCTCGTCTGAATAGCTCGGTAGCGCCGAGACGAGCGGGCTCACGTCCTTGGGGTTCTCGAGCAGCACGACACGCCGATCGGGAAGGATGCACTGCACTTGATTGCCGTGCCGGATGATCTCGCGGCCAGCGCCATCGAGTGACTCGATTCGTTCGCTGCTGCGCCCGTCGTCACGGCGGTGAATGATCCGCAGCGTCTCGGCGTTGCCCTCGAGCACGTGCACGAACGTGCCCTGATAGTTGAGCTCCTCGACCGCTCGATTCATCTTGTCGAGCCACGATCGCGCTTCTTGAGCCGAAGCGTTGACGGCGAACGCGAGCGTCACGAGCAGGACCGGCTGGCCTAGGAGCGAGCGCGCCACCAATTTCACTCCGCCGCGGTAGCGCGAGGTCTCACGGGAGAAGGTGGTTGCGGCGGCGGCTGCGAGTCGGTCGCGGGCACGAGCTCGGCCGCGCCAACCACGTTCGAGTGCGCCGGCAAACGGCCCAAACGCGAAGCGTACTCGCTGTGGTGCATCACGTAGTTCGTGAGGCGAACCGCCGGGGCGATGACCGGCGCGTCGGAGGTCTCCCGCGGCACGACATAGCTCGGCGCGGGCTCGGCAGCGCGCGTCTGCAACGGCGCGCTGAGCGTCGCGGCGCCGCTCGGCACGCCGACGCGCGCAACGTTTACCGCGCGCAAGCCCAGGACTGCCGCGACGGCGACGGTCGCCGCGATTCCGACGCCGACTGCGGGCCGCAAGTAGCGCCACTGAAGGCGGGTCGCAGGGCGCTGCTGTGTCGACGGCGCCGTGCCGGTCAACGCGACGGCGATACGACGCCGCAGAATCGAGTGATCCGGACCGACCAGCTCGTCGCGCAGTGCAGCCCCGATCATCGTGTAGCGCGCGGCTCGGTTGCGAGCGTCCGCATCGCGCTCGAAGCGGCGGAGTAGGAAGGCGCTCTCCTCGTCGGAGAGCTCATCGTCGATGAAGGCGGAGATGTGGTCGCTGATCTGCTCGGTCATTGGGCTGCCGTGAGTTCTCGTTTGTACCTAGACGCCGGTCACTAGAGGAGGGGCGCGATCTCTCGATCGATCGCCTCGCGTGCGCGAAAGATTCGAGACCGCACGGTGCCGACGGGGCACTCCATCGTCTGAGCGATTTCCTCGTAGCTCATGCCCTCGATCTCTCGCAGAAGAATCGCCGTGCGCAACTCTTCGGGTAGCTCGCGAATCGCGCGATTGATCGCCTCGCGGATCTCTTCCGATTGCGCGAGACCCTCCGGTGTGTCGAGGTCGCGCAGGTCGGTGAGAGCTTCCGCTTGCTCGGCATCCTGCGTGTCGAGGTTGTAATGCGCGGGCCTGCGTCCCGCGGCGACGAGATGATTCTTCGCGGTGTTGATCGCGATTCGGTAGAGCCACGTGTAGAACGCGCTGTCCCCGCGGAACGACGGCGCTGCACGGTAGGCCTTCAGGAATGCTTCTTGGGCGACGTCCATGGCTTCCGACGAATCGCGCACATACCGCATGATCAACTTGAGAATCTTGTGCTGGTATTTGACGACCAACAAGTCGAACGCCGACTTGTCGCCTTGCTGTACCCGCTTGATCAGCGCCAGGTCAGACGCACCGCTACCCGCCGGTTGTCTCGCGACTGGCTCTGTCAAACGCTTCTCGGTAGACCCCATGTGACACCAAAAAGTTCGGCGCTGTGTGCGGTTTCTCGGCGGGCGCTCAGATTCCGTGAGGCAGTACCGGCAAGACCAATTCTAACGCAGATCCCGGCGGCCCGGATTATCGCTCTCGGCCCCGTCCGGGCTCTGCCGAGCGAGCTCGGCCCGGAGCATGCGCCAGAGGATTGGGTCGAGCTGGTCGGCTAGCAAGAGTATGTCAAGCGCGCGCCCCGGGCCCCGCAGGTCGAGCCGGATCCAAAGCCCGCAGTGACGCGTGCGCCGGCCGAGCGCGAGATCCACGAGCTCGAGGTCGGGCACCGAGACCCGGCCCGCACGCCAGACGAGCCGTGGCGTGCGGCGGGGGCGAAAGGCGATCGAGTGCGCGAGCGCCGCGACCGCGGCCGCCGCCTTCAGGGGCCACGGCGCACCGAGCAGCGGGAGTGCCGCGAGCACGACGCCGTGGAGCGCGCCCCACCAGCACCACAGGATGAGCGATGTCTCAGGTCGCAGGTCGATGGCTCGAGCGGATTCGCTCGATGAGGGGGGCGATGTCGGGATCGGCGGGGGCACTGCGCCCTAGAAGGTAGGCGACGAGCTCCGGGTCGGGCAGATCGAGAATCCGCTCGAACAGCGCGAAATCGTCTGCGTCGAGCGTCGCGAGCGCGCTTCGTGCGAACGACTCGAGCACGCCGTCGAGCTCGTGCATGCCGCGCCGGCAGCGCCAGCGCAGTCGCGCGAGGTCCGCGCTCGTCGGCCCGGCGCGCCGGCCGGCGCTCATCGGAGCGTCAGAGCCGGCGCTCGGCGATCATCTTCTTGATCTCGGCGATCGCCTTGCCCGGGTTCAGGTCCTTCGGGCACGCCTGCGTGCAGTTCAAGATCGTGTGACAACGATAGAGGCGGAACGCGTCCTCGAGCTGGTCGAGCCGCTCGCCGGTCGTCTCGTCTCGGCTGTCGACGATCCAGCGATAAGCCTGGAGGAGCGCGGCGGGCCCCAAGAAGCGGTCGGAGTTCCACCAGTAGCTCGGGCACGACGTCGAGCAGCAGGCGCACAGGATGCACGCCGACGGCGTGTTGATCTTCTCTTGGTCCTCCTTCGACTGCAGCCGCTCGCGGTCGGGCGGCGCGGGCGTGGTCGACTCGAGCCACGGCTTCACGGCCGCGTACTGCGCATAGAACTCGGTGAGGTCGGGCACGAGATCCTTCACCACGGGCATGTGCGGCAACGGATAGATCTTCACCGCGCCCTTCACGTCCTCTATCGGCTTCAGGCATGCGAGCGCGTTCTTGCCGTCGATGTTCATCGCGCACGAGCCGCAGATGCCTTCGCGGCACGAGCGGCGGAACGTGAGCGTCGGGTCGATCTCGTTCTTGATCTTGATCAGCGCGTCGAGAACCATCGGCGCGCAGTGGTCCATGTCGACGGAGTACGTGTCGACGCGCGGATTCTCGCCGCTCGTCGGATCGTACCGGTAGATCGCGAATTCCTTGACGTTCTTCGCGCCGTCGGCACCACCGTGGCGCTTGCCGGGCTTGATCTTCGAATTCGCGGGGAGAATGAACTGCGCCATCGTGGCTCCTCGAACCTGATCTCTCGAAAGTCGTCTAGTACGTCCGCGCCTTCGGCGGGATCGGCTTCACCTCGTCCGTGAGCGTCGTCATCGTGACGGGCCGATAGTCGAAGCGCACCTGGCCGCGTGCATCGACCCAGCACAGCGTGTGCTTCATCCAGTTCTCGTCGTCGCGCTCGGGATAGTCTTCGCGCGCTTGCGCGCCGCGGCTCTCTTTGCGATTGGCGGCCGACTTGATGGTGCCCATCGCCTGGAGCAGCAAGTTCTCGAGCTCGAGCGTCTCGACGAGGTCGCTGTTCCAGATCAGCGTGCGATCGGAAACGCTCACGTCCGCGAACGACGCGAACACGTGCTCGAGCTTGGTTGTGCCTTCTTGCAGCGAGTCTCCGGTACGGAACACGGCCGCATGGTTTTGCATCACGCGCTGCATCTCGAGCCTGATCTTCGCGGTCGGGCTCTTGCCTCTGGCGTTGCGGAGCTTGTCGAGTCGTGCGACGGACTCGTCGCCGGCGCCGGGCGCGAACGCCTTGGGTCGCACGCCGCGCTCGAGCAAAGCGCCGCAGCGATTCGCCGCGGCTCGGCCGAACACGACGAGATCGATCAACGAGTTCGAGCCGAGGCGGTTCGCGCCATGCACCGACACGCAGGCGGCCTCACCGACGGCCATGAGGCCCTCGACCACGTACTCCTCGCCGCGCGAGTTCTTCGCCAGCGCCTCGCCGTGGAAATTCGTCGGGATGCCGCCCATGTTGTAGTGCACCGTTGGCAGCACCGGGATCGGCGCCTTCGTGATGTCGACGCCCGCGAAGATTTTCGCGGTCTCCGTGATGCCCGGCAGCCGCTCTTCGATCACCTCGCGACCCAAGTGCTCGAGATGCAGGTGCACGTGGTCCTTGTGCGCGCCGACGCCGCGGCCTTCGCGGATCTCGATCGTGATCGAGCGGCTCACGACGTCGCGCGACGCGAGATCCTTCGCGTTCGGCGCGTAACGCTCCATGAAGCGCTCGCCTTCCGAGTTCGTGAGATAGCCGCCCTCGCCGCGAGAGCCTTCGGTGATCAAGCAGCCGGCGCCGTAGATGCCGGTCGGATGGAACTGCACGAACTCGAGATCCTCGAGCGGCAAGCCCGCGCGCAGCACCATCGCGTTGCCGTCGCCGGTGCAGATGTGCGCGGACGTGCACGAGAAATATGCGCGTCCGTAGCCGCCCGTCGCGAGGATCACCATCCGCGCGCGGAAGCGGTGCAAGCGCCCCGTCGCGAGCTCGAGCGCGGTGACGCCGCGGCACGCGCCGTTCTCCATGATCAGATCGAGCGCGAAGAACTCGACGAAGAACTCCGCCGAGTGACGCAGAGACTGCTGATAGAGCGTGTGCAGCATCGCGTGTCCGGTGCGGTCGGCCGCCGCGCACGTGCGCTGCGCAGTGCCCTTGCCGTACTCCGTCGTCATGCCGCCGAACGGGCGCTGATAGATCCGGCCGTCTTCGGTGCGCGAGAACGGCACGCCGTAGTGCTCGAGCTCGATCACCGACGCGACCGCCTCCTTGCACATGTACTCGATCGCGTCCTGATCGCCGAGCCAGTCGGAGCCCTTGACGGTGTCGTACATGTGCCAGCGCCAGTCGTCCGGCCCCATGTTGCCGAGCGCCGCACTGATTCCGCCCTGCGCGGCCACGGTGTGGCTGCGCGTCGGGAACACTTTGGTGAGGCACGCGGTCGAGAGGCCCTGCTCCGCTAAACCGAGCGTCGCGCGCAAGCCCGCGCCGCCCGCGCCGACGACGACGACGTCGTAGCTGTGGTCGATGAATTCATAGTCTTTGCTCGTCATGCCGAAGGTCCGAATGCGATTTTCAAGATCGCGAAGATCGCCGCGATCGACAAGCCGGTGTGTACGAGCGCGGAGCCCATCACGGCCACGACCTTTCCCGCTTTCGACGGGACGTAGTCCTCGATGACGACCTGCACGCCGAGGTAGGAGTGATAGCCGACCGCGAGCACGAACAAGATCAGCATCACGGCCGAGTACGGCCGATGCACCCAGGCGTGCACGGTGCCGTACGAGAAGTCGGGCAAGAGCACGAGCTCGATGGCGGCCCAAACGCCGAGCACGAGCAACGCGACGGCCGTGAGCCGCTGTAGCCACCAATGCTCCGCGGCGCCGCTCGCCGTGCCGAGCCCGAGAACGCGATTGAGCGGTGTGACGAGACTCACTTCGGCACTCCTAGAAAATCGCCAGCCACGAGAAGCCCGCGGTCGCGAGCACCGCGACGACGATCACCGTCCAGCCGCTCGTTTGGATCGTCTTCGGGTCGAAGCCCGCGCCGACGTCCCAGAAGAGATGGCGCACGCCGTTCGCGAGATGCAAGAAAAAGCAGAACGTCCAGCCGACGAGCAGCACCTTGAACGCGCCCGACGCGAATACTTGCTGCACGCTCGCGTAGCTCTGCGCTCCGCTCGCGATTGCGATCAACCAGACCGCGAGCGCGAACGCGCCCGCCGACAGCAGCAAGCCGGTGATCCGATGCAGGCTCGAAAGCCACATCGTGATTCCCCAGCGATAGACCTGCAGGTGCGGCGACAAGGGCCGCTGAACGCCTTGCATTGTGAGTGACTCTCCTCGAATGATCCGCCTAGTCGGAGCGGCCGCGAGCTTCGAAACCGCGGCTAGAAATCAATGCATCGACCCGCTCGCTCCCAATCGCCGAAGCGCGTGGGCTCCGGCCCTTGTGGCCCCCCGATCTCGCGTCGGTGCTCGGCGCTCGCGCGCGGTTCCGCTCCCCGCGAGCCTTCGCTCGACGTGAGCTCGGCGGCGTGCGATTCGGCGGGTGATTCGTCGGCTCCGGGCGTTTCGCCGCTTGTATCCCGCTCTTGTTCGCGCTCACCAGGCATGGGTAAAGTTTGCCAGATTCGACCGGGGCGCGCACTACGACGGCTCGTCGTAATCCTTGGACCCCATTGACAAAAATGCCGGCGTGCCCCAGTACAGCGCATGACTCCTCGCTACTGCTCTAGGCCAAGCTACGCCTGCATCGAGGCGCGAGGCGCCGACGCTGCGACGTTCCTGAACGGCCAGTTGAGCCGCGCCGTCGACTCCCTCGAGCCGGCGCTCGCGCCGCTCGCGGGCTGGCACGACCCCCGCGGCCGCGTGCGCGCGCTGCTGCGGGTCGTGCGCCGCGCCGATCGCTGGTGGCTCGTCACGCCGGCGGACGTGGCCACGGCGACCGCGAAACGGCTCTCGATGTTCGTGCTGCGCGCCGCGGTGAAGATCGACGTCGCGGCGGACATCGGCGTCGGCGCACTGTTCGACGCGGACGACGCTTGGCTCGCGGCGCACGGCCTCCCGAGCTCGACGCCCCTGAACGGCGTCGTGACGCTCGGCGCGCTCGCGTGCGTGCGTCTGGGGCCGCGCCTGTGGCAGTCGATCGGGGCTCCCGCGGCCGTCGAGGCGCTCGCCGCGGAGCTGCCGCGCGCGCCCGAGCCCGATGCGGCGCTCGCGGAGATCCGGCTCGGCCTACCGTCGATAGGCGCGCCGGTCGTCGAGCATTTCGTCGCGCAGATGTTGAACCTCGACGTGCTCGACGCCGTGTCTTTCGACAAAGGCTGCTACCCGGGTCAAGAAGTGATCGCGCGCGTGCACCACCTCGGTTCCGTGAAGCGTCGAATGCGCCGCTATGCGTGCGACGCGCAGGCGCCCGCGGCGAGCAGCGCGGTCGTGACGGCGGACGGCCAGGACGTCGGCGAAGTCGTGTGCGCCGCTCGCGCGGAGCGGGGCTCGGAGCTCCTCGCAGTCGTCGACCATTCGGCGGCAGGCGGCGCCTTGGCGGTCGATGGCGGCGGCCTCAGCGAGCTACCGCTGCCCTATGCGGTGCCGACGACTTAACGCGGCGAATCAGCCCTCTTGCTTCAGCTGCGGGAACGGCAGCACGTCGGCTGAAGGACGGTCCTCGAGCGACGGCGCGAACGCCGCGAGCACCGAGTTCAGCATCTGGTACGGGACGGGTTTCACGAGATACTCGTCGAAGCCGGCCAGCCTCGCGCGGACTCGATCGGCCTCGCCGTGATATCCGGTGAGCGCGACGAGCGGCACGTGCTTGAAGCGCGCGTCTGCGCGGAGGCGCCGCGCGACTTCGTAGCCGTCGATGTCCGGCAGACCGATGTCGAGCAGGACTAGGTCCGGCGCAAACTCCGCCGCGGCGGTCAAGCCGGTCTCTCCCAAGTGCGCGAGCCGCACTTCGTGCGCGCCGCTCTCGCGCAAATGCGCCGCGAGCCCGGTCGCCGTGTCGACGTTGTCGTCGACGATCAACAGGCGCAGCGGAGGAACGTCGGGGCTCTCCGCCGGGGCGCTCGCTCGTTCGACCACCTCGCGCGATATCGGCAAACGCACGGTGAACTCGCTGCCCATACCGGGTCCGTCGCTCTTCGCCCAAACCGTGCCGCCGTGCAGCTCGACGAGGCCGCGCACCAGCGAGAGCCCGATGCCGAGCCCGCTCTGGTTGCGCGCTTTCGACGTGTTCGCCTGAGCGAACAGCTCGAACACGTGCTCGAGCAGCTCGGGTGCGATGCCGGCGCCGGTGTCGCGCACGCACACGCACGCCCAGAAAGGGTCCAGCGCATCGCGCTCCAGCGCGACCTCGATACGGCCGTTCTCCGGCGTGTACTTAGCGGCATTCGTCAGCAAGTTCACGAACACCTGGCTCAGGCGCACGGGATCCGCCTCGACGCCGAATGACTCGCTCGGCTCGTGGACCACGAGCGTGTGCCGGCGCGAGTCGATCAGCGGACGCACGGCCTCGACGGATTGGCGAACCACGGCCTCGAGGTCGAGCGCCTCGCGCTTGAGCTGGATCCGGCCGCTCGTGATCCTGCGCACGTCGAGCAGGTCGTCGATGAGCCTCGTGAGATGCGTGATCTGCCGCTCGAGCAAGTCGCGCACCCACGCCATGCGTTCCGCGGGCAGGTTCGTCGTGTGCATGAGCTGCACGCCGTTGTGCATCGCGGAGAGCGGGTTGCGCAACTCGTGCGCGAGGATCGCGAGGAAGTCGTCCTTGCGCTTGATCTCTTCCTGCAACAGCGTTTGCGCGCGCTTGCGCTCGGCGACCTCGGCTAGCAGTTGCTCGTTGGCGCGCTCGAGCGTGCGGTTCAGCTGATGGAGCTCGCGCGTGTTCTCTGTCTTGAGCGCCGCGTGCGCGGCCGCGAGCTCGACGTTCGCAGCGGCCATCGTCTCATTGAGACGCGTGAGCTCGCGGCGCTGAAGATACAGCTGGACGAGCACTTGAACCTTGCTTCGCAGGATCTCGGGAATTACGGGCACCGAGACGTAGTCCACGGCGCCCATCTCGTAGCCGCGCAGGCGGTCGATCTCGGTGAGGTGCACGCCGGTCACGAAGATGATCGGCGTCTGGGCGGAGCGCGGGTGACCGCGAATCAACGCGGCCGTCTCGAAGCCGTCCATCCCGGGCATACTCACGTCGAGCAGGATCGTCGCGACCTCCATCTCGAGCAGCCTCGCGAGCGCCTCCTCGCCCGATTGCGCTCGTACGAGGTTCTGGTCGAGGTTGCCGAGAATCGCCTCGTAGGTCAAAAGCCGTGCCGGCAGGTCGTCGACGAGCAGGATGTTGGCTTTTTCCCTCACGGCCGGCATGGTCAGCGGCGGAGCCAGACGCGCAGCAGCGACAGCAACTGCTCGCTGTCGACCGGCTTCGCGATGTAGTCGGACGCGCCGGCCTCGAGGCACTTCTCGCGGTCGCCCTTCATCGCCTTCGCGGTCAACGTGATGATCGGCAGCATCTGGAAGCGCGGATTGCCGCGGATGCGGCGCATCGTCTCGTAGCCGTCCATCTCCGGCATCATGATGTCGAGCAGCACGAGCGAGAGGTCCGGCGTCTGCTCGACGAGACGGATCGCGTCGAGACCGGTGCTCGCCGTCACGACCCTGATCCGATAGCGCTCGAGCACGCTCGACAGCGCGAAGATGTTTCGCACGTCGTCGTCGACGACGAGGATCTTCTTCTCGGCGAGCACCGCGTCGCTCTCCTGTAGAGACATCAGCATCTTTAGCTTCGCTTCCGGCAGCCGCGACACGTCGCGATGCAAGAACAGCGACGCCTCGTCGAGCAACCTCTCCTTCGATTGCGCGAGCGTCACGACGCCGTTGCTGGCCGCACGCCTCATCTCGTCCCGTTCGGCTTCGTCGAGCGGCCGCTCGGAGTAGACGACGAACGCCTCGGTGCGGCGGGGCAGCGACATGCGCGCTTGGTCGATGAGCTCGAGAGCGGTCATGTCGAGCAAGTCCAGCGCCACGACGACGCAGTCATACGGCTGCGCCGCGAGCAGCGGCAGCGCTTCGGCGCCGGTCGCCGCGACGGCGAGCTCCACGTCGTCACCGGCGACCAGCTCGGCGAGCGGCCCGCTCGGTTCGGGCTCGATCACGAGCAGCCGGTGCTTGGGCCGGTCGATGAAGTCGCGGACCTCGTCGAACGCGCGCTCGATCAAGTTCGCGGCGAGCGGCTTCGTGAGATAGGCGAATGCGCCGCGCGACAACGCGGGCAACGGATCGTCGTCCCCCGTGAGGATCTGGACGGGCGCGTGGCGCGTGAGAGGATCCTGCTTGAGCTGTCCGAGCACGGACCAACCGAGCATGTCTGGCAAGCCGATGTCGAGGCATACCGCATGCGGCCGATGCTTGCGCGCGAGCATCAACGCATCTGCGCCGCGTGTCGCAATCAGACCTTTGAAGCCGCGCGCACGCACGACGCCTAGCAGGATCTGCGCGAAGTCGGGATCGTCTTCGGCGATCAGCATCACGCGGTCGGAGATCGCGAGATCGGCGCGGTCGTCGGCCACCGTCTGCGGCCTCAGCACCGACGTCGAGGCGGCGGCGAGCTTGAGCGCCGGCCGCGACGCATCGCGGGACTCGATCTCGGGCAGCACGGCCGCGCCGGCGTAGGTCAGCGGGAGGTAGAGAGTAAACGTGCTGCCTTGCCCCGGGATGCTCTGCAGCCGGATCTCGCCGCCGAGCAGCTGCGCCAGCTCGCGGCTGATCGCGAGGCCGAGGCCCGTGCCGCCGTGCTTGCGCGCCGTTCCGGCGTCGGCCTGCTGGAACGGCTCGAACACGATCCTCTGCTTATCGAGCGGGATGCCGATGCCCGTGTCGCTCACGGCGAACGCGATCACGGTCGGGGCGCTGTCGAGCACGGCCTGCCCGGGCGTCCAACCGCTTTCCGCCACGTCGACGTGCAGCGCCACGCCGCCGCGATCCGTGAACTTGAACGCGTTCGAGAGCAAGTTCTTGAGCACTTGCAACAGGCGCTTCGGATCGGTCGTCATGACCTCCGGCAACTGCGTCGTGAAGTCGATCGTGAAGTTGAGATCGCCGGACTCCGTCTCGTGACGGAAGCTGCGCTGCACCGCGTCGTTCAAGTCGGCGAACGACAGGCTCTCGGTCTGGACGGTGACCGTGCCGGACCCGATCTTCTCCATGTCGAGGATGTCGTTGATCAGGTTCAGCAGGTCCGTGCCCGCGCCGTGGATCGTGCGCGCGAACTCGACCTGACGCGACGTGAGGTTCTTGTCGACGTTGTCGGCCAGTTGCTCGCCGAGCACGAGAATGCTGTTGAGCGGCGTGCGCAGCTCGTGCGACATGTTCGCGAGGAACTCCGACTTGTATCGCGACGTGAGCGCGAGCTCGGCCGCCTTTTCCTCGACCGCTCGCCGCGCGAGCTCGATCTCGGCGTTCTTGCGCTCGACCTCCGCGTTCTGCGCGGCGAGCAGCTGCGCCTTCTGCGCAAGCTCCTCGTTCGTCTTCTGGAGCTCCCGTTGCTGCGTCTGCTGCTCGAGGGCCAACTGCTGCGTCTGCTCGAGCAGCAGCTCGGTGCGCATCGTGACCTCGATGTTGTTGAGCACGATGCCGACGATGTCGGTGAGCTGCTCGAGCAGAGCGATGTGCTGCGCGGTGTACTCGTGCAAGCTCGCGAGCTCGATGACCGCCTTGACGGCGCCTTCGAACAGCACCGGCAGCACGATGACCGTCTTCGGCTCGAGCTCGATGAGGCCGGACGCGACGCGCATCGAGCGCGGCGGCAAGTCCTCGAGCACGATCCGACGGCGCTCGTGCGCGCACTGCCCGATCAGGCCCTCGTTGAATCCGTACTCGCGCGGATCGTCGCTGCTGCCGGAGTCGGCATAGGCCGCGAGCTGCTTCAAGCGCGGGCCGCGACCGGTGTCGCTCATCACGTAGACGACGCCCTGGTGCGCCGCGACGAGCGGCGCGAGCTCCGACAAGAGCATCTGCGCGACGGCCGCGAGGTCGCGTTGGCCCTGCAGCATGCGGCTGAACTTCGCGAGGTTCGTCTTGAGCCAGTCCTGCTCCGTGTTGCGATCGGTCGTCTCGCGAAGGTTACCGATCATCGCGTTCAGGTAGTTCTTGAGGTCGGCGACCTCGCCCTTCGCGTCGACTTGGATGTAGCGCGTCAGGTCGCCCTTCGTGACCGCCGTCGCGACGTCCGCGATCGCGCGCACCTGCGTCGTGAGGTTCGCGGCGAGAAGATTCACGTTCGCCGTGAGGTCCTTCCACGTGCCGGCCGCGCCGGGGACGTTCGCTTGGCCGCCGAGCCGGCCCTCGACGCCGACTTCGCGAGCGACCGTCGTGACCTGCGCCGCGAATGTCGCGAGCGTGTCGGTCATGCCGTTGATCGTGTCCGCGAGCGCCGCGACCTCGCCCTTCGCCTCGAAGGTGAGCTTTTGCGCGAGGTCGCCGTTGGCGACCGCGGTCACCACCTTGACGATGCCGCGCACCTGGCTCGTGAGGTTCGCGGCCATGACGTTCACGTTGTCGGTGAGGTCCTTCCACGTGCCGGCGACGCCCGGCACGAGCGCCTGGCCGCCGAGCTCGCCCTCGGTGCCGACCTCGCGCGCGACGCGCGTGACTTCGGACGCGAACGAGTTGAGCTGGTCGACGACGGTGTTGATCGTGTTCTTGAGGTCGAGGATCTCGCCCTTCACGTCGACCGTGATCTTGCGCGACAGGTCGCCGCGCGCGATGGCCGTCGTGACCTCCGCGATATTGCGGACCTGCGTCGTGAGGTTCTCGGCCATGACGTTCACGTTGTCGGTGAGGTCCTTCCACGTGCCGTCGACGCCCGGCACGAGCGCCTGGCCGCCGAGCTGGCCTTCGGTGCCGACCTCGCGCGCGACGCGCGTGACCTCCGACGCGAACGAGTTGAGCTGGTCGACCATCGTGTTGAGCGTGTTCTTGAGCTCGGAGATCTCGCCCTTCACGTCGACCGTGATCTTCGACGACAGGTCGCCGCGCGCGACGGCGGTCGCGACCTCGGCGATGTTGCGGACCTGGGCCGTGAGGTTGCCGGCCATCGAGTTCACGTTGTCGGTGAGGTTCTTCCAGGTGCCCGCGACGCCGGGCACGATCGCCTGGCCGCCGAGCTTGCCTTCCGTGCCGACCTCGCGCGCGACGCGTGTGACCTCCGACGCGAACGAGTTGAGCTGGTCGACCATCGTGTTGATGGTGTTCTTGAGCTCGAGGATCTCGCCTTTGACGTCGACCGTGATCTTGCGCGACAGGTCGCCGCGCGCGATGGCGGTCGCGACCTCCGCGATGCCGCGTACCTGGCTCGTGAGGTTCGCGGCCATGACGTTCACGTTGTCCGTGAGGTCCTTCCACGTGCCGGCGACGCCGGGCACGATCGCCTGGCCGCCGAGCTTGCCTTCCGTGCCGACCTCGCGTGCGACGCGCGTGACTTCCGACGCGAACGACCGCAGCTGGTCGACCATCGTGTTGATGGCCTCCTTCAACTGGAGGATCTCGCCGCGCACGTCCACCGTGATCTTGCGCGACAGGTCGCCGTTTGCGACCGCAATCGTGACCTCGGCGATGTTGCGCACCTGCGCCGTGAGGTTGCCGGCCATCGAGTTCACGGAGTCGGTGAGCGTGCGCCAGGCGCCCGACACGTCCTCCACGACGGCCTGGCCGCCGAGCATGCCTTCCGATCCGACTTCGCGCGCGACGCGCGTGACCTCGGACGTGAACACGTTCATCTGCTCGATCATGCGGTTCACGATCCGTGCGGAGCGTAGGAACTCGCCTTCGAGCGCCCGGCCTTCGATTTCGAGCGGCACGGTCTGCGACAGGTCGCCCTTCGCGACCGCCGCGATACTGCGCGTGACCTCGATCGTCGGCTGGAGCAGGTCCTCGATGAGCCCGTTGACCGAGATCTCCATCGCGCCCCAGGAGCCGGACCGGCGCTCGCACTGGACGCGGTGGCGCGTGAGGCCGCGCTTGCCGACCACGTCGCCGACGCGCTCGAGCTCCATCGCGAGGCTCTGCTTGGCGGAGACGATCTCGTTGAACGTGTCCGCGATCTTGCCGGCGATGCCGCTGCGGTCGCTCGCGAGCCGAACCGAGAAGTCGCCGTTGCGGACCGCCATCAGGGCCCGGAGCAGCTCGGCCGAGTCGACGTCGGAATCCGCCCCTCTCGGGACGCCGAACGACGCGCCGATCACGCTTTGGCTGGGTTCGGTGCTCATGAGGAGCGCTCCGAAAGGTTATGAGAGGGCCGACGATGGCAGTCGGCTGCATCCCGGGCGGCCACCCGGCACGAGGAGGCATCGGCAAGGCTCATTTTGTTCGCACCCCGGCGGCCCGTCAGTCCGCCTCTCCCACTACGAATTGCGTTTTTTGGATTCCGCTTTCCAAATTTTGGAATCGCGGGGCGAGCAAACCCCTCGCATACGCGGCCTTTACCCCCGGCCCCGCAGCCCGCCTAGCGAAAAAGTGCAACGTACGTGCCAGAGGACGATGGGAACGCGTCTCAAATACGCTGGGCGCAAGGATTCGAGCCGAGCGGCGCCCCGGTCAGGGATCAACGGCAGAGATGGGCCGACCGGCGCGGCGGCAGGTCGGCGCGGGACAGAGGCGTCGGTCAGCTTTCGGGCTTGAGCTGCGGGAACAGTAGAACGTCGCGGATCGACGGCGAGTTCGTGAGCAGCATCGCGAGGCGGTCGATACCGACGCCGAGCCCGCCGGCAGGCGGCATGCCGTACTCGAGCGCCCGGACGTAGTCGGCGTCGTAGAACATCGCCTCTTCGTCGCCCCGCGCCTTGGCGTCCGCCTGCGAGCGGAAGCGCGCGGCTTGATCCTCGGGATCGTTGAGCTCGGAGAAGCCGTTGGCGAGCTCGCGCCCCCCGATGAAGAGCTCGAAGCGGTCCGTCAAGAACGGGTCCGCGTCGTTGCAGCGCGCGAGCGGCGACACCTCGGCCGGATACTGAGTCACGAACACCGGGCCCCGCAGCGTCGCCTCGACGGTTCGCTCGAAGAGCTCGTACAAGAGCTTGCCGGCGCCCCATTCGGGCCTGATCTCGAAACCCTTCTGGGCGCAGACGCTCGCGAGCACCGCGCGATCCCGGATGTTCTCCGGCTTGAGCTGCCGATTGGCCTCCTGCACGGCGCTCTCGATCGTGGTCTCGCCGAAGGGCGGGCCGAGATCGACCCGCTCGCCCTGATACTCGAACGCCGTGTCGCCGACGATCGCGAGCGCGGCATTGCGGACCAGGTTCTCGGTCAAGGCCATGATGTCGCGCTGCGTGGCATAGGCCTGATAGAGCTCGAGTATCGTGAACTCGGGGTTATGGCGCGTCGACAACCCCTCGTTCCGGAATACACGGCCGAGCTCATAGACGCGCTCGAAACCGCCGACGACGAGGCGCTTCAGGTACAGCTCCGGCGCGATTCTTAGATAAAGCGTCGCATCGAGCGCGTTGTGGTGAGTCACGAACGGCCGCGCCGCGGCGCCGCCCGGAATCGCCTGCATCATCGGCGTCTCGACCTCGGTGAAGTCGAGGGCGTCGAGGTACCCGCGGATGAAGCGCAGGAGCGCGCTGCGCTTGCGGAACACCTCGCGCGTTTCGTCGCTCATGATCAGGTCGACGTAGCGCTGCCGGAGCTTGAACTCCGCGTCCGCGATTCCGTGCCACTTCTCGGGCAGCGGGCGCAAGGACTTCACGAGCAGCCGCAACGTCGCGACGTCGACGGAGAGCTCGCCCGTCTTCGTCTTGATGAGCTCGCCGCCCGCGCCGACGATGTCGCCGACGTCCCACTTCTTGAATTCCGAGTACAACGCCTCGCCGATGCGATCGCGGCGCACGAGCAGCTGGATCTGGCCCGAACGGTCCTGGATCTTCACGAAGCTGCTGCCGCCCATCACTCGCTTCACCATGAGGCGCCCGGCGACCGCAACCGTGGTCGGACTCGCTGCGAGAGACTCCGCGGTGCGCGCCTGATATCCGGCGACGAGCTCGCCCGCGAGCTCCGAGCGCTTGAAGTCGTTCGGGAACGCGACGCCGCCCTCGCGCAGCTTCGCGAGCTTCGCGCGCCGCTCCGCAATCAGCCGATTCTCTCCGTCGTTGTCCGCCATGCGTTCTCTCTATAGGCCTTGCTTCAAGCTTTCCTGGAGGAAGTCGTCGAGGTCGCCGTCGAGCACGTTCTGCGGACGGCCGCTCTCGAGGTTCGTGCGCAGATCCTTCACGCGCGACTGATCGAGCACGTACGAGCGGATCTGGTTGCCCCAGCCGATGTCGGCCTTGTTGTCCTCGACGATCTGCGCCTGTTCCTTGCGTTTCTGCTCTTCGAGCTCGTAGAGCTTCGCGCGCATCTGGTTCATTGCGGTCGCGCGGTTCTTGTGCTGCGAGCGCTCGTTCTGACACTGCACGACGATGCCCGTCGGAATGTGCGTGATGCGGATCGCCGACTCCGTCTTGTTCACGTGCTGGCCGCCGGCGCCGCTCGAGCGGAACACGTCGACGCGCAGATCGGCCGGGTTCAACTCGATCTCGATGTCGTCCTCGATCTCGGGCGCGACGAACACGGCCGCGAAAGACGTATGCCGGCGGTGGCCCGAGTCGAACGGGGACTTGCGCAC
>JADMIO011227176.1_pt1 | contig 50558 bp, 66 predicted proteins | sample 8958161 | NCBI WGS metagenome assembly JADMIO01 (sample SAMN16585339, study PRJNA669376) | soil metagenome | isolation source: Crop rotation soil | place: USA: Cullars Rotation, Alabama | collected 2011 | reverse complement strand
GCCGCGACTTCAAGTCACGTGAATTCCAAGCTTCGGATCCCACTGTGCTGGAAAGCGGCGAGGACATCGCGGTGAAGATCGATCCGGGTCAGTTCGACCTCGCCGTGCTGAACCTCGCGGTCAACGCCCGTGATGCCATGCCGAAAGGCGGCGCGCTGACGCTGCGCGTGCAGCAAGTGCAGGACGCAGGCGAGGCGATCGCAGCGATCAGTGTGATCGATACAGGTGGCGGCATGCCGCCCGAAGTGCAGGCGCGGGCTTTCGATCCCTTCTTCACCACAAAGGAAGTGGGTAAGGGCACTGGGCTAGGCCTCAGCCAAGTGTACGGCTTCGCGCTTCAGTCGGGCGGGCGCTGCGAACTGGCAAGCGAAGCGGGTGAAGGTACGACTGTCACGCTGTTGCTGCCGATCACGAACGAGGCGCCCACGCGTATTGAGGCGAAGTCGCAAGAAGAAGGCAAAGGCGCAGGCGCCATCCTAATGGTCGAGGACGACGACAGCGTAAGCGCGATGGTCGGCGAGATGCTGAGCGACCTTGGTTATGATGTCGTGCATGTCGCCAGTGCGCAGGACGCGCTGCGCAAGCTTGCCGACAACGCCTCCGTGGACATCGTCTTTTCCGACATCATCATGCCGGGCGGCATGAGTGGCATCGACTTGGCCCGTGAAGTGAAGCGCCGCAGGCCCGACCTGCCGATTTTGCTCACCACCGGCTATGGCGGGCACGAAGAACTCGAAACGCACGACTTCCCGGTGCTCAGAAAACCCTACAACCGAGAGGAATTGAGCGCAGCCCTGGCGCGTGTTGCTTCACACTGAGCTGATGGGCTGTGCGGAGGTAGTGGCGGAGCGCGTCCTCAGGCTATAAGGGCGTCACGTGGGCCGGCTTAGGTCGGCCAACGTGGCTGGGAGGGGACGATGAGCTTTTTCGATGGGCTTTTTGGGCTGATCTTCGGCCGTCGCGGTTCGCGCCCCTCGTCGCCACCTCCGCCACCGCCGCCGCGCCCGCCGGCCACACCGCCGCGTCCACCCGCTACGCCTCCTGCGCCTCCGCCGGCCAGCCCGCCTGCGCCTCCGCCGGCAAGCCCACCGGCTGGTCCGCCAGCGAGCCCGCCAGCAAGTCCACCCGCGACGCCGCCGCCTTCGCCACCTGCATCACCGCCAGCGTCACCGCCGACCGCTGACTATCTCACCTCACTGCGCAAGCAGCTCGATGCGCCGATAAAGCGCGCTGACTTCGAAGAGGTCGCCGCGCGTCTTGGCTGCGAATGGGAAGCCGTCGCAGCCGTCGCCGAAGTTGAGTCAGGGCCGCTTGGCGGCTTCGGATCAGACGGGCGCCCGGTCATTCTCTTCGAACGCCATCTCTTCTCGCGCAAAACCAATTCGGCATACGATGCGAGCCATCCCAACATCTCGAACCGTTCGCCCGGCGGCTACCCACGCACGCAAGCAGAGCGTTGGGCGCAGCTTGAGCAAGCGTACGCGCTCGATCCAGAAGCGGCGCTGCAGAGCGCAAGCTATGGTCGTTTCCAGGTGCTGGGTCAGAACTTCAGCAATCTCGGCATGGCGAACGCGCATCAATACGTTTCAAAGGTTGCGCGCTCCGAGAAGGATCAGCTTGAAGCGTTCGAAGGCTTCGTGCGCGCGAATGGTCTCGTCGATGAGCTGCAGCGCAAGGACTGGGCGGGCTTTGCCAGCCGCTACAACGGTCCGGGTTATGCCGCGAACCACTACGACACAAAGATGGCTGACGCCTACGCACGCATGAAAGCGACGCCAATCGCGTAAAACCAATCCATGGGGGATGGAGATGGGAATAGCTACATCGGTGTTTCACTTGGTTTTCGGCCGCCGCAGCGGCCGGGCCACACCCAGCACGCCGCCAGCGAGCACGCCTGCGCCGCCGCCGGCTCCACCAAGCGCGCCACCTGTCGCTGCTGCGCCGCCGCCACCACCGCCGGCGCCAGCTCCAGCACCGGCGCCCGCACCAACGCCGCCGCCAACCGCGGACGCTGCGCCTGCACCGGCGCCCGAGCCCGCGCCCGCGCCGGCTCCGACTGGCGCGGGGGCCGCACCGAGCACGGATGCTCCGGCGCCTTCTGCGACTGACGCGGCGCCAGCGCCAAGCGCTGATACGCCCGCGCCTGAAGCGTCAGCTCCACCAGTGGAAGCGCCCCCACCGATTGAAGCCGCGCCGCCTGCGCCAGAGCCCGCTCCGCCGATGCCCGATTTGGCGGCCGCAGCGCCCGTCATCGCAGCGCTCGACCGCAGCTTCATCGAGACGCTGCGTTGTCCCGACCACAAGGCGCTCACGCGCGCGGATTATGAAGCCTGCGCCGCTGAACTCGGCGTACCCGAGTGGGAAGTCATTGGCGCGGTTGCGCGCACCGAGGCGGGGCGCGGCGCTTATGGCAGCGATGGCCTGCCCACCGTGCTCTTCGAACGCCATAAGTTCAGCCGCTTCACGGATCATCGCTACGACGAGGCTCATCCTGATATTTCAAACCGCCAAGCGGGCGGTTACGGCGGCTCAGCGCACTCACATGCGTGGGAGCGCTTCCTCAAAGCGTACGATCTCGATGCCGACGCGGCGTTGCGCTCGACCAGCTGGGGTCAATTCCAGATGATGGGCTTCAACTTCCACATGACGCCGCACAAGGACGCGCGCGAGTTGGTGTCGTTCCTGGCCAAGAGCGAACGCAATCAGCTGACGGTGTTCATGGATTATGTGCGCTTCAACAACCTGATCGACGCGCTTAAGACCCGCAACTGGCGGGCCTTCGCTCAGGGCTATAACGGCGACGACTATGAGCGGAATTCCTATCACACCGTCATGGAGCGCCATTACAACGAGTTGAAGGCGAATCCGCTGGCCTGAGCCGGGCCGCTCTTGCGCGTCATGAGGCCGCGTCCTAGATCGCGGGCCACATGGCGCGCCACCTCATCACGTCTGCATTGCCCTACATCAATGGCATCAAGCATCTCGGCAATCTCGCCGGCTCGATGCTGCCGGCGGACGTACACGCACGCTTTCGCAGGCTCCAAGGCCACGAAGTCATGTTCATCTGCGCTACAGACGAACACGGCACGCCAGCCGAACTCGCCGCCGCTGAGGCTGGCCAGGACGTCAAAACGTACTGTGATCAGCAGTACCAAATTCAAAAGGATGCGTGCGACGGCTTCCGCTTGTCGTTCGATCACTTCGGGCGTTCATCCAACGCGCCGAACCACAAGCTCACTCAACACTTCGGAGAAGTGTTGGAGAAGAACGGCCTGATTGAGGAACGCGTTTCCAAGCAGGTCTATTCGATCGACGATAAGCGCTTCCTGCCGGATCGTTACGTCGAAGGCACATGCCCGGTGTGTGGCTTCGAACGTGCGCGCGGCGACCAATGCGACAATTGCCAGACGTTGCTCGATCCCATTCAGCTCAAAAATCCGCGCTCGAAGATTTCCGGTTCAACCAACGTCGAACCGCGCGACACGGCGCATCTCTTCTTGAGGCAGCCCAAGATGCAGAACCGCATCCGCGCCTGGGTCGACAAATCAACTGAATGGCCGCCGCTGGCGCGCTCGATCGCTTACAAATGGCTCGACGAAGGCCTCATCGATCGCTCGATCACCCGCGATCTCGCGTGGGGCATCAGGGTCACCAAGGACGGCAAGATCCGGCAGGGCTTCGAGAACAAGGTCTATTACGTCTGGTTCGATGCGCCGATCGAATACATCGGCTCCACCATCGAATGGGCCGAAGCGACTGGAGGCAATTGGGAGCGCTGGTGGCGCGAAGACAAAGGCGCGAGCGATGTCACCTATGTCGAGTTCATGGGCAAGGACAACGTCGCCTTCCACACCGTGAGTTTCCCCGTGACCATCATGGGCTCGGGCGAGCCGTGGAAGCTTGTCGATCGCTTGAAGGCGTTCAACTGGGTCACCTGGTACGGCGGCAAGTTCTCGACGTCTGAGAAGCGCGGTATCTTCATGGATCAGGCGCTGGAGCTTTTGCCGAGCGATTACTGGCGCTGGTATCTGATGGCGAACGCGCCGGAGTCTTCGGACGCGGCGTTCACGCTTGAGCAATTCCAGCAAACTGTGAACGCTGACCTCGCCAATGTGTTCGGCAATTTCGTCAACCGCATCACGCGCTTTGCGGCATCGAAGTTCGACAGCAAAGTCCCGGAGGGCGGCGAGCCTGGCGAAACGGAAGCGAAGTTCAAAAAAGAAGTCGCGGAGCGACTGGCTGCGCTCACGCAATTCCACGATCAGATGGAGTTTCGCAAAGCCGCGGCCGAACTCCGCGCGATCTGGGTCGCCGGCAACGAATATCTGCAAGTAGCGGCGCCCTGGACCGCGATCAAAACCGACCTTGGCAAGGCGGCCGTCGGCGTGCGCCTGGGGCTCAACGCCGCCGTGCTGTTCGCTATCCTGGCACAGCCGTTCATCCCGGACGCGGCAGCCACGGTGCTCGATGCGCTTGGCGTGCCCAAGGAAAAGCGCGCATGGCCGAAACCAGGCGACGAGAGTGTTTGGGACGCGCTCCCGCGCGGCCACGCATTCACGCCGCCGGACCTGCTCTTCAAGAAGATCGAGGACACCGACGTCGCCGTTTGGGCCGAACGCTTTGGCGGCGGCGCCTGATGCACGTGCGCGTTCTCACCGCCGAGGATTTGCGCGCGTACCGCGAGTTGCACCGCTTCGGCATGGCGGAAGCACCATTGGGTTTCGTCGACGTGCCGGCGACGGACGCGGCACGCACGGACGCTGATGTCGCCGCATTGCTGGCGCGCGGCGATGGGTGGGGCGTGTTCGAGGGCGAACGACTAATCGGCAAGCTCACGATAGATGCTTTGCCGTATCCATCTTTGGCGCATGCGTTCTGGCTGCATGCCGTCTATGTCCATCCCGACGCGCGTGGCAGCGGTGCGAGCACTGCTTTGATGCAGGCCGCAATCGAAGGCGCGCGCACCAAGGGTGCGAGTCGCGTCGCGCTCTGGGTCAATGAAGCGAACGCAACCGCGCGCCGCTTCTATGAGCGCATCGGTTTTCGCGAAACGGGCCGCATTCCGGGTGGGATTCGCGTGGGCGAGGGTTACGTCGATGACATCTTGATGTCTCGCGATCTAACAAGTGATCGCGCCTGACGCCCGTTCGTCGTCGACGAATTGCATTTGAAACTATCGCGAAACATCGCTGAATTTCGCGGATTCGTCGCGGCATTCGCGTGAGCGAGGTGACGTCGATGACATGGATGTCGCGCGACCTTGACCGATAAAGGCCGAAAAACCGCGAGATCGGCACAATAGTAACGACGAGTTGGTAGCTTCGCTTAACTGCCAACGATGTATCGCGAATTACAGCCTGATCGTCGACCGGCGTTGGACGTGGACGCGCGCGTTTCCAATGATCATGCGCACATGTTCGATGTGTCCCATGCCAACGACCCCCTAACAAATCCGGCGTGGCTACTGACAGGGTTCGATGTCGACGCGCGCCGATTCGCGTTCGTCGAAACGTCGCGCGACATATTGCTTTCGTCCGCGTTCATCGATGGGCGAACGCCGCTTTCATTTAGCAACCGAATTGCAACGGCGGAGCTGAGAGAAGCCACGGCGTGGCGCCGAAGTGTCGACGCGCCGCCGCTTCGCATCATCGCGCATGTCGGGTTTTGCGGGTCCAGCTTGCTGGCCCATGCGCTCGACGAAACGGGCGTGTGCCTGACATTCAAAGAACCGCAGGCAATCACCGACTTGTCTGGATTGAAGACAAATGCTCATCCGATAACCCGCGCGGACCATGAGTGGCGTCAGATCGTCGACCTGACGGCGAGCCAGTTTGTAAAGGCGTTTCCCGGTCTGACCTCCGTTCTCAAGCTCTCCAACTGGCCGGTGAATTTACTGCCGGACCTATGTGCGTTGGACTCGCGCATCGTGTTCCTGACGACATCGCCGCGCGACTACCTGCTCGCGATTCTGCGCGGCGGGCGTGAGCGATCCTGGTTCATGCTGCAGTTCATGCAGAAGTTGCGGCGAGATTTTTCCGGCGTCGACGAGGCGATTGCCGGTGTGGAAAAGGGCGTCGCCGGAAATAGCTGGCAACTCATTTTGCGCGGGTCGCTCGTGGCGTTGGCCGCCCAGGAACAGTTGTTCGCCCGCGTGAGCGCCGAGCTAGGTAGCCGGTCCGTCACGCTGCAATCCGAGGCGTTGATGAGCACGCCCGACGAGACTCTCGAAATTGTCGCCAACACCCTAGAGTTGCCGATCCGCCGGGTTCACCGCCGGCGAGCAATCCGCGCCGCGTTCGCGTCCTCGTCCAAGCAGCCCTGGGCCAAGTTCGACGCTGCCGCACACGCCGGCTCGAACGAGCGCCTGTTGAAGCTTTTCGCCGGCGAGATCGAGGAAGCGCTGCAGTGGCGCGCCCGCAACAATCAGCGCCTCGTATAGGTCCGGAACTATTGCGGAACGTCAGTGATGCTTGGCGTCTGGACGGCGGGCATGGTCCATTTGTAGACTTGGGCCACCGGCGGGGGTGAATGCCGACATCGCAGAGGGGCCGATCATGGAATATGTCGATCAAGCCGTTGCGGCTTTGCGGGATGGGTTTGGCCAGATCAACCACCCGCAAGGCCTGATCATCGCGCTCATCGCGGCGCTGCTTATGCCGGCGTGGCGTCAGCTGCTCATCTTCGCGCTGCTCGCGACAGCTGTGCATCTTGGGGTGAACTATCTGCCTGACGTACTTCGCGGCGGCAGCTTGCCGAACTTCATGGTGGAGACGTTCTGGACCACGGCGCTCGGATATTTTCTGGGCTACCTGATCATCATCAGCGTCTTCTTCTTCTTGAAGAGCTTGGTGGCTAAAGGCGGCGGGACCGCCAAGGCACACTAACGCGAGCGCGCGGCCTCGTGGAGCGCGATTGCCGCCGCAGCAGATACGTTGAGACTTTCCATCGCTGGCGCGATCGGAATGCGTGCGCGTTTTTCGCATGCTTCCGCCACGCCAGGGCGCAAGCCTTTTCCTTCCGCGCCGAGCACAAGCGCCAAAGGGCGCTTGTCAGCAAGCGCGTCAGCGATGCTGAGGTCTGCTTCGCCTTCAAGCGCGACAGTGAGATAACCGAGCGAGCGCAGCGTCTCGATCGAGCGCCCGAGATTGACGACGCGCACGTGCGGTACAACGTCAATAGCGCCTGCAGATGCCTTCGCGAGCACGCCGGTAAGCGGCGGTGATTTGCGATCCTGCAACACAACCGCGCGCGCGCCGAACGCCGCAGCGCAACGAAACGCCGCGCCGACATTCTGCGGATCAGTGACGCCGTCGAGGATCAGCACGCTGCGCCCATCCGGCGTCGCGCACGCAGCTTCCAGTTCAAGCGGCTCCAGCGGAAACGCGCGCACGGCCAAGCCTTGGTGCACGGCGCCGGGTGGCAGCATGCCGTCAATCGCATCGGGTTCCAGAATGTGCGGCTCGATGTTTTCCGGCAGCCGTTGTGCGGCATTACGCGTCGCAACGACGCGCTCAATCCGCCGAGCGGGGTTGGCCAGCGCCGCCAGGCTCGCATGCACGCCCCAGATCCACGACGGCCCGCCCGCCTCGGCCTCGAATTCGCGGCGCGGCAACGGGTTGATCGGACGCGGACGGCCAGACTCGAGTTTGGGCGGCTTGAGCGGGGGAGGGGGCTTCGCTATAGGACGCGCTCCGTGAAACCAGGGGCGTTGCTTATAGGCGCTTTGGCCGTTCGCGGAAGCATGGCCGGAAGGGTGGCCGAGTGGTTAATGGCAGCAGACTGTAAATCTGCCCGCGAGAGCGTACGCTGGTTCGAATCCAGCCCCTTCCACCAGCCTTCGCTACGCGCAGCGTAGTGAGGCTGCGTCGCCGAAGCCCCACGGGCGAAGGCGGGCATGTTCGCGGCGCGTAGCTTCGGCTAGGCAAGCCACAAAGAGCGGTTGCGGGTATAGCTCAATGGTAGAGCCGCAGCCTTCCAAGCTGAAGACGAGGGTTCGATTCCCTCTACCCGCTCCAACTGCACAGGAATTTCACCTGCCCGATGCGCCCTCAACGGTGCGTTCGTTTGCGCCGTTCACGGGGTCGTGATTAACTCCTCTCAGGTGAAGCCTGACGGGGAGAGGCGGCAATGCCGCTTGGACGGGCAATCCCATTCATAACCATGGCGCTTCTCGCGCTGAGCGGCTGCGCCTCAGTCCTGCCCGCGCCGGCGCCCACCCAAGTTGCTGCCGTGGCCGAACCAGTGGTTGCGCCAGCGCCGACAACCGGGCCAGCCGCGACCGCACGCATGCCGCGCGAAATCCGCGTGGGCGGCGTCGACATGGTCATTCAGGCCGTCGAACCGGAAGTTTCGCGCGAGGAAGTCGCCGCGGCGATTGCGCCGCTGCTTGCCAATGCGCCCGTGTGTTTGCGCTGGCCGGCGCTCTGGATGGAGCAGACCCGGCGCAGCACATTCGTCGTGCGCTACGATATGATGGTGCGCGATTGGGGCGAAGGCTCGGCATCCGCAGCGCGCGCGCGCATGCAGGAGTTCGTCGATCTCGGCTTCATGACCGCGTCACCGAGCGCTGATCCGAATGTCGTGCTGTACACGCTGACAGAAGCGGGTTTGCAGTATTTGAACGGCGTACTTGAGCCAGGTCGCCGGCCGCGCTTCTGCGCGCCCGCCGAGCGCCAGCTCGTGCAGATCACGAACATGGAATGGGGCCGCTATCCGTGCGGCTCTTTGCGCGTCCAGTTCACGCACGTCTCAAATAGCTGGCCCTCGTGGGCGCGCGCATCGACGACGCGGGCGCGCTTGGAGGCGAACTGGCCCGCGAACGGCTCGGCGACTGAGGGCACCGTCTCCCTCAGCCGCCAATGGTACCAGCGCAGCGCCTTACCCGCGGGATTTCAGAACGGCATGCTGAGGTCGCTGTGCTATGACGCGTCTCGCGAACAAGTCACGGGCAACGACCTCACCTTGGCGCTGGGCGATATCGACTAACCGCCTGGACGGATGCGAACACCGGCGAGAATGCTCATAGGCGCGCCGGCAAATCCGTTGACCGGTTCATACACCTCATCGAGCACGTTATCGGCGGCGACGAAGACGGACACGCTGTCGTTTGCCGCCCAAGACGCGGACGCGCTCACGATGTCGTACGCGACCACCCGTCCCGTCCCGGCGAAGAACCCGAAATCGTCGTAAACGGTGTCCAACCGGGCGCCGACTTGGCGCCATGAGAGCTGCGCACGGAACGGCCCATGCTCGGCTTCCAATTGTGCTGACCAGGCATGGCGCGGGCGCCGTTGCAGCGCCTCGCCTGTGCTTGCGTCGTGCGCATCCGTGTTGGCGTAACTGACGCGCGCGTTTAGCCAATCCAGCGGCCGAATTGAAACGCGCGCTTCGGCGAAGCGAATGTCGGCGCGATCGACGTTGGCGTAGCTGAAGCCAGCAAAGCCAATCAAATCGTCGATCTCGCTATCACGATAAAGCGCGCTAAGTTCCAAGCCATCATCGCGTCCGAACAAGCCGAACGTCGCGTCGCCGCCAACTTCCCAACTCGCCGCGCTTTCAGGCTGAAGACCCGAAGCGCCGAAGAACGGCACGAACCGCTCGTACAGAGAAGGCGCGCGATAGCTCGTGCCGTACGCCGCGTACACACGCCCCAGCGCACCAAACTGATAAGTCGCGCCGGCGCGCCACGTGGTTTCTCCGCCGAAGCCTTCGAAGTTGTCGTGCCGAACCGCAGCCGTCACATCGAGCGCGCCAACGCCGCCTTGCACCGCTGCAAAGGCGCCCCAGTGCGTTTGCTCGCCGATGACCGGCGAACCGAAGCTCACCGCATCGATCTCTTCGTCCTCGTTCTGCGCGCCAAGCAGCATCGTCCAGTCGTTCACGCTCCACGTCGCCAGCGCATCAGCGAAGCGGCGATCGCCATGGTACTCATCGCCAGGAATTCCGGCGTCGCGCGTGACGCGATCCGTTTCAAGCTCACCGCCTGAGAGCCGAAGCGAGAGGGAAGAGACAGGCGTCCACGTCGCGCCCGCGCGCCAGAGCGCCGTGTCGTTCTGCGTGATCTCGGCCTCGGGGTTTTCATCGATATTGCCGAAGAAGCCCGGATCGTAGTCCGCGCTCGCCTGGCGCTGACGCAGCAACAGATCGAGCGCAAACGCATCATTCAGCGCCCAATCGAAAACGCCGGTTAGCGTTGTCATTTCCGCGCCGTCTTCCTCGCCCGTGTGCGTGGAAATGCGCTCCGGCACGATGTCGTAGCCGTCGCTTGCGTAAGCGTCCCCAGTCACCGCGTAACGCACGGCGCCGAGCGTGCCGTCGGCGCTCACTGTACCCATCAACGTTTCAAACGTACCGCCCGTCACTTCGAGCCGCGGATTGAACGAACCATCACCGCCACGCCGCGGTAGCACGTTCACAACCCCGCCCAACGCGCTCGAGCCGTACAAGGCGCTCATCGGCCCTTGTACGATCTCGATACGATCGGCGTCGCCCAGCATGTCCTGGCCCGCGTCGAAGAGGCCTTCCGGCGTCGAGGGATCGTCGATGCGCACGCCGTCGAACAGCACGAGCGTCTGGTTGGACTCAAAGCCGCCGCTGAATACGCTCGCCTGTTGCCCGATCGGCCCGGTGCGCGGCGCTTGAATTCCCGGCACGTTGGCCAGCGCCGCGTCCAGCGTGATCCGGCCTTCGGCGCGCGTCTCATCCGCATCAATCACGATGACAGTGGCTGGCAGCTCTGCAGAAACAGTTGGCGTGCGTGTCGCCGTGACGACGACGTCCTCCTCGGTCTCCTGCGCAGCGGCTGGAGCAATGACGAGAAGCGAACTTGCCGCGAAGAGCGCGGCCTTGAGTGTGTGGCGCATGGAAGCGTCCCCTTCCGCGGCGCGCCTCGTCCCCACGGGACGCGCCAAACAGCGACAAGCGGGACGCTTCGAAAAGCGTGGGGCCGCCCGCGTCGCTGCTCACGGAGACTTCCGGTGCGCACGGCTGGACCCGGCCGGGCGACGAGCGACGTGCGACGGCAGGTCTCCTGGCTCGCGGGTCTTTGCCCTCCGCCGCCTTCCCGCCCTCGAAATGAGGGCAGTGGCGTGTTGGCGGAGCGCTCGCCGCTGACAGTTGCGGGCACAGCCGCGGAATTGGGACAGTCCGTCCCGCACCGCGTTCCCTCTTGGCGTCCTCTCGGACGACCGTCGCGCCATGACCATTAGCCGCGCCCGATCGCGCCGCCAAGGCGCTGCGGGACTTGACGTGCGCTCCCGTGCGGCTAAAGACCCGCACCTTACGCGCGCTTGGGTCATGCCTAAGCGCCGATCCAGCTTTGATACACGCCGGAGAGACAGGACCTCACAATGGCCAAGGAAAAGTTTGAGCGGAACAAGCCGCACTGCAACATCGGCACGATCGGTCACGTCGACCACGGCAAGACGACGCTCACAGCAGCCATCACGATGGTTCTGGCCAAGAAGGGCGGCGCGAAGGCTATGTCGTACGCCGACATCGACGCCGCGCCTGAAGAGAAGGCGCGCGGCATCACGATCAACACGGCCCACGTCGAGTACGAGACCGCTGACCGTCACTACGCGCACGTCGATTGCCCCGGCCACGCCGACTACGTGAAGAACATGATCACGGGCGCCGCTCAGATGGACGGCGCTATCCTGGTCGTGTCCGCCGCCGACGGCCCGATGCCGCAAACGCGCGAGCACATTCTGCTCGCCCGTCAGGTCGGCGTTCCGGCGCTGGTCGTGTTCATGAACAAGGTCGACATGGTCGATGACCAAGAACTGCTCGACCTCGTCGAAATGGAAGTTCGTGAGCTCCTGAGCTCCTACAGTTTCCCTGGCGACGACATTCCGATCGTGAAGGGCTCAGCGCTGGCCGCCGTTGAAGGCCGCGATGCGCCGATCGGCGAAGACGCCATCATGAACCTCATGACCGCTGTCGACACCTACATCCCGCAACCGGCCCGTCCGCTGGACATGCCGTTCCTGATGCCGGTCGAAGACGTGTTCTCGATCTCGGGCCGTGGCACCGTCGTCACGGGCCGCGTCGAGAAGGGCATCGTGAAGGTTGGCGATGAAATCGAAATCATCGGCATCCGCCCGACCGTGAAGTCGGTTTGCACGGGCGTCGAAATGTTCCGCAAGCTGCTCGACCAGGGCCAAGCCGGCGACAACATCGGCGCGCTGCTGCGCGGTATCGATCGTGAAGGCGTTGAGCGCGGCCAGGTTCTGGCCAAGCCGGGCTCGATCACGCCGCACAAGAAGTTCGAAGCGGAAGTGTACATCCTGACGAAGGAAGAAGGCGGCCGTCACACGCCGTTCTTCACGAACTATCGTCCGCAATTCTACTTCCGCACCACCGACGTGACCGGCATCTGCCAGCTGCCGGCCGGCGTCGAAATGGTCATGCCGGGCGACAACATCAAAATGTCGGTCGAACTGATCTCGCCGATCGCGATGGACCAAGGCCTCCGCTTCGCCATTCGCGAAGGCGGCCGCACTGTCGGTTCGGGCGTCGTCGCGAAAATCGTCGAGTAAAGTTCAGTTCAGTCTGAACCAAGAGAAGCCCCCGGAGGTAACTCCGGGGGCTTTTTCGTTGCACTTGCGAATACCTAAGATTGTGCGTGCGGTATTTGCGATGTGAACTTTTGGCCTAGGCCGTTAACGTCTCTTTACCTTCTCCTTTAGGGTGAGTTAACGTGGTTCCCACGCGCGGAAACGGCGAGCCAACGTCGAACGCGTGGATTGGGGTGACTACGGAGGGATAAACCCATGCGTTTTGTTCTTGCGGCCGCTCTGGCCGTTTCGGTGGCCGGCGCCGCCTGGGCCGTCGAGCCCGCCAAGTCTGTTTCCGAGGTGACCAAGACGAGCTCGATGTCGCAAGTCGTGGAAACCAAGGAATGGAATTCTTCGCAGTGCTGGATCTGCTTGCCCTGGTATCAGGACAAGTAAGCACCGAAGGCTTCGAAACTAACGAAAGCCCGCCTTGGCCTAGGTCAGGGCGGGTTTTCTGCATCCAGGAACCCTATCCGGCGCATCTCAACCGCAAAGGCGCCGGCGGAAGGGCGCCAGGGAGACGTTGATGGAACGTTTTGTGTTTGTCGCCGCGGTGACCATCGCGATCATTTGGGGCTGTGTGGCCGCGTTCGGCGGTCTTCATGGCGGGATCGTGCATCTCGACTTTGATGAGGCTGACGCGCGGATCGCGCCCCTGGTCGAAGTCGCCCCAGGCAACATGGCTGCTCAAACCTACGCGGGCGGTGAGCTGAATCTGAAGCATTTGGCGGCGAACGTCATCGTCACCCCCGAAGACCGCACCGATTTCGTGATTGAGATCGCCAACCCCGCCGGCCGCACGCCGATGCCGGAAATCACCGCCGAGGGCGGCCGCATCACGATCGACGGCCGCTTGAGCCGCCGCATTGAAAACTGCACCGAGGCAGGCGGGGTCGAGTTGCGCGACTACGGTTCTGTTTCCGCTGAAGATTTGCCGCGCGTGACCATCCGCGCGCCCCGCAATGTCGAAATCAGCCGCAGCGGTGCGGGCTCTCTCGAAATTGGCCCGACGGAGAGCCTTAACCTCGACTTTTCGAGCTGCGGAACCGGCACGTTGGGCGATGTCGCCGGCGAGCTGGACGTCGATCTGGCCGGTTCGGGCCGGGTCACTGCCGGCGCCGCGCACAGCCTCAACGCCGATGTGGCCGGGTCTGGCGAGCTGTCGACGGGCGCGATCACCGAAGGGGCGAGCGTTGATATTGCCGGGTCGGGAACCGTGCGCATTGCCTCGCTCGGCGGCGATCTCTCGGCCGATGGCGCGGGCTCCGGCAACCTCGCGGTGCTCGCCGGCGCCATCAACGACGCCAACGTTGACCTGGCCGGTTCCGGCGATGTCGACATTGGCGCAACCGTGCGCAGCCTCAACGTCTCCATCGTGGGCTCGGGCAGCGTGGACGTGGCCGCTGAAGTGGGCTCGATCGAGGCTGATATCGCCGGCTCCGGCGATGTGACCGCCCGCTCGGTCACAGGCACGATCAGCAAAGACGTCTGGGGCTCCGGCGACGTGCGTGTAGGCGGCTGAAAGGCGCGAAATCGCGCCCTTGACGCGCCAAGTTCGCCTCTATAGGACACGCCCCTTCGAGCCGGCCGTAAGCTTCGTGCTTAGACGCGGTTCGCACTCAACGCGGGCAGCATCCCCTGGACAAGCGGGGTTGAGCGCGCGGGACTGAAAGTCCCGTTCCGTCAGCGTTTTTTGCGAAACCTACCGTCAACAAGCGCCGTCCGGTTCGAACGGCGCAAATCCCGTCGTCGCTTAGCCTTCAGAGGCAAGCGTCGCGAGCTTTGCGTCTTTGGCAGTTTTCGAAGGTCGCAACGCGATGATGCAGCAGAATATCCGGATCAGGCTCAAAGCCTTCGATCACCGCACGCTCGATCTCTCCGCCAAGGAGATTGTGTCGACGGCAAAGCGCACCGGCGCGACCGTGATCGGTCCCGTGCCGCTGCCGACGCGCATCGAGAAGTTCACGGTCAACCGCTCGCCGCACGTTGATAAGAAGAGCCGCGAGCAATTCGAAATTCGCACGTTCAAGCGCGTGCTCGATATCGTTCAACCGACGCCGCAAACGGTCGATGCGCTGATGAAGCTCGACCTCTCGGCCGGCGTCGATGTCCAAATCCAAGTTCTGGGTTGATCGCGATGGCTAAAGAAACTCCCCGTCGCACCGGCGTCATCGCACGCAAGGTCGGCATGATGCGCGTGTTCGCCGAAGACGGCGCGCATGTGCCGTGCACCGTGCTCGATCTCGCTGGCTGCCAAGTCGTTGGCCGCCGCACGGTCGCCGCTGAAGAGTACAAGAACTCTGCAGGCGAAGCGGTTGCGTTGAAGCCGAAGAAGTCGCGCAAGAACGAAAAGACCAAGCCCCCGGCGCGTGAATCGAAGGGCGATGGTTACACAGCGGTGCAACTCGCCGCCGGCGCGACCAAAGCAAAGAACAAATCTCAAGCGGTGCGCGGCCAGTTCGCGCGCGCGAAGATTGAGCCGAAGGCCGTCGTTCGCGAGTTCCGCGTTTCCTCTGACAACCTGCTTGCGGTCGGCGATCTTATCAGCGCCGACCATTTTGTTGCGGGCCAAAAGGTCGACGTCGCTGGCGTCTCGATCGGCAAGGGTTTCGCCGGCGCCATGAAGCGCTGGAACTTCGGCGGTCTGCGCGCCACGCACGGCGTCTCCGTCTCGCACCGCTCGCACGGTTCGACTGGCCAACGCCAGGATCCGGGCAAGGTGTTCAAAGGCAAGAAGATGGCTGGTCACCTCGGTGACGAGCGCGTCTCGGTTCAAAATCTGCAAATCGTCCGCGTCGATCCCGCACGCGGACTTTTGTTTGTGAAGGGCGCAGTGCCCGGCGCCGAAGGCGGCTGGGTCGAAGTGCGCGACGCCGCAAAGGCGCCGTTGCCGAAGGACGCGCCGAAGCCGGCCGGTCTGCGCCAGGCGCAAGCGGCGGCTGAGTGAGGGCGGACATGAAACTCGACGTTCAAACTCTCGACGGCAAAAAGGGCGGCTCGGTCGACCTCGATGACGCCATCTTCGGCATCAAAGAGATCCGGTCCGACATCCTGCAGCGTATGGTGAAGTACCAACTCGCCAAGCGCCGCGCCGGCACCCACAAGACCCAAAGCCGCGGCGAAGTCTCGCGCTCGCACTCCAAGCTCTACAAGCAAAAGGGTACGGGCCAGGCGCGTCACGGCGCGGCGAACGCGCCGATCTTCCGTGGCGGTGGTCACGCGCACAATCGTCTGCCGCGCGATTACTCGCACGATCTGACGAAGAAGTTCCGCGCGCTGGCGCTGCGCCACGCGCTCTCGGCCAAGGCCAACGCCGGCGACATCGTCGTGATTGACGCGCTGACGGTGAAGGACGGCAAGACCTCCGCGCTGCAGAAGTCGATCACCAGCCTGAAGCTTCAAAAGCCGCTCTTCATCGCGGGCGCTTCGGTTGATGCCGGTGTTGCACGCGCCGCGCGCAACATCCCGCACCTCAACATTTTGCCGAACGCGGGCCTCAACGTTTACGACATCCTGCGCGCCGGCAAACTCGTGCTGACCCAGGACGCCGTCACCGCCATCCACGAGCGCTTCAAGGACAAGGCCGGCAAGGCCGAAGCCGCGCCGAAGAAGCGCGCTGCGCCGAAAAAGAAGACTGAAGAAGGAGCCGCGGCATGAGCGCGCTCAAACACTACGACACCATTCTGGCGCCAGTGATCACCGAAAAGGCGACGCTTCTCTCGGAGAAGAACCAAGTCGTCTTCCGCGTGCCGCTGACCGCGACGAAGCCGCAAATCAAGGAAGCCGTTGAAAAGCTGTTCAACGTCAAAGTCGCTGCCGTGAACACCATCACGCGCAAGGGCAAGACGAAGCAGTTCCGCGGCGTCCCGGGCAAGCGCTCCGACACCAAGAACGCGGTGATCACGCTGCTCGCTGGCTATTCCATCGACGTGACGACGGGGCTCTCGTAATGGCTCTTAAGCAATTCCGCCCGACCTCGCCTGGTCGCCGTCAGCTCGTGATCGTTGATCGCGCTGAGCTGTACAAAGGCAAGCCGGTGAAGGCGCTGACCGAAGGACTGACCAAGTCCGGCGGCCGCAACAACATGGGCCGCGTTACTGCGTTCCGTCACGGCGGCGGTCACAAGCGCGCCTATCGCAAGATCGACTTCAAGCGCCGCAAGTGGGGCGTTGAGGCGACGGTTGAGCGTCTTGAGTACGATCCGAACCGCACGGCCTGGATCGCGCTCATCAAGTACACCGATGGCGAGCAAGCCTACATCATTGCCCCGCAACGCTTGAAGCAGGGCGACACGATCATCGCCAACGAGCGCGTTGACGTGAAGCCCGGCAATGCGATGCCGCTGAAGTCGATCCCGGTCGGCACCATCGTTCACAACATCGAGCTGAAGCCGTTGAAGGGCGCGCAGATGGCGCGTTCGGCCGGCACGTACGCTCAGGTCGTCGGCCGCGACGCTGGTTACGCGCAGTTGCGCATGGCGTCCGGCGAAGTGCGCATGGTGCAGGACGTCTGCATGGCCACGATCGGCGCTGTCTCGAACCCCGACAACATGAACGAAGTCTGGGGCAAGGCTGGCCGCACCAAGTGGCTCGGCCGCAAGCCATCTGTTCGCGGCGTCGCCATGAACCCGGTCGATCACCCGCACGGCGGTGGTGAAGGCAAGACCTCCGGCGGCCGTCACCCGGTCACGCCATGGGGCAAGAAAACGCGCGGTCCGAAGACCCGCAGCAAGACCAAGTCGTCGGATCGCCTGATCATCCGCCGCCGTCACGCGAAGAAAGTGAGCTAACGAGATGCCGCGTTCTGTTTGGAAAGGCCCATTTGTCGACGGTTACCTGCTCCAGAAGGCTGAGAAGGCCTCTGGCTCGAGCCGTCGTGAGACCATCAAGACCTGGTCGCGCCGCTCCACCATCATGCCGCAATTCGTCGGCCTCACCTTCCAAGTTCACAACGGCAAGCAATTCACGCCGGTGCTCGTGAGCGAGGACATGGTCGGTCACAAGCTCGGCGAATTCGCGCCGACGCGGAATTACTTCGGCCACGGCGCCGACAAGAAGGCCAAGAGGAAGTGAGATGAGCAAACCCAAAGCTCCTCCGAAGCAGGCCACGAACGAAGCGCGCGCTGTGCTGCGCGCCGTTCGCATCAGCCCGCAAAAGCTGAACCTCGTGGCTCAGTCGATCCGTGGCCTCACCGCTGAGAAGGCGGTGAACGAACTGCGCTTCAGCCAGAAGCGCATCGCCAAGGATGTGCTGAAGTGCCTGAAGTCGGCGATCGACAACGCCGAGAACAACCACGGCCTCGACGTCGACGGCCTCGTGGTTTCTCAGGCTCACGTCGGCAAGAACATCACCATGAAGCGCATGCACGCCCGCGCCCGCGGCCGTGGCGTGCGCATCGAAAAGCATTTCTCCCAACTCACCATCGTGCTGCGCGATACGACCAAGCAGCCCGAAACCGCTGAGGCCGCGTAATGGGTCAGAAGGTAAATCCGATTGGGCTCCGGCTCGGCGTCAACCGCACTTGGGATTCGCGTTGGTACGCGAACACCAAGGACTATGCGCGCCTGCTTCACGAAGACATCAAGATCCGCAAATTTGTGCGCGAAAAGCTGAAGGCCGCGGGCATCTCGAAGATCATCATCGAGCGCCCGCTGAAGAAGTGCCGCGTCACGATCTTCACGGCTAAGCCCGGTGTCGTCATCGGCAAGAAGGGCACCGACATCGAAAAGCTCCGCAAGGACCTGGCGACAATGGCGCCGGACGCGGAAGTGCATCTCAATCTCGTCGAAGTGCGCAAGCCCGAGACCGATTCCACGCTCGTCGCTGAGGGCGTCGCCCAGCAGCTCGAGCGCCGCGTTGCATTCCGCCGCGCCATGAAGCGCGCGATGCAGTCGGCCATGCGCCTTGGTGCGCAAGGCATCCGCATCAACGTGTCGGGCCGCCTCGGCGGCGCGGAAATCGCGCGCATGGAATGGTATCGCGAAGGCCGCGTGCCGCTGCACACGCTGCGCGCTGATGTCGACTACGGCTTCGCCGAAGCTGACACCGCGTACGGCAAGATCGGCGTGAAGGTCTGGATCTTCAAAGGCGAGATCCTCGAGCACGACCCGATGGCGCAAGATAAGCGCTCGCTCGAGACCGGTGAAAGCCGCGAGCGCCGCGACCGTGACGATCGTGGCCCACGTGGTCCGCGCGAAGATCGTCCGCCATCAAGCGCTGCTGATCGCCCGCGTCGTGGACGCCGTCCGCCGCGCGGTGGTGAAGAAGCTGGCGCGGATGGGGAGGCATAACCCGCCATGATGCAGCCGAAGAAAACCAAGTTCCGGCGCGCCTTCAAAGGCCGCATCAAAGGGAACACCAAAGGCGGCGCCGCTCTCAACTTCGGAGAGTATGGCCTCAAAGCCCTTGAGCCGAACCGCGTCAACGCGCGCGAGATCGAAGCGGCCCGCCGCGCGATCACGCGTGAAATGAAGCGCCAAGGCCGCGTGTGGATCCGCATCTTCCCGGACGTGCCGGTGTCGAAGAAGCCGATCGAAGTGCGCATGGGCAAGGGCAAGGGCACGCCGGAATTCTGGGCCGCGCGTGTGGCGCCTGGCCGGATCATGTTCGAGGTCGACGGCGTGACTGAAGCGGTGGCGCGTGAATCGCTGCGCCTTGGCGCGGCGAAGCTGTCGGTCAAAACCAAGATCATCGCCCGGACGGAGGGCCTCTGATGAAAGCTGCTCAAAACGACATCAAGAGCATCCGCGACAAGGATGTCGCCAGCCTCAAGGACGAACTCGTCAGCTTGAAGAAGGAGCAGTTCAACCTGCGCTTCCAACAAGCGACTGGTCAGCTCGAAAAATCATCGCGCATGCGCGAAGTCCGCCGCGCCATCGCGCGCGTGCAGACCGTCATGCGTGAAAAGTCACCGAAAGCGAAAGTCTAAACCCATGCCGCGCCGCGTGATGCAAGGAACAGTCGTAGCCGACAAGGCCGCCCAGGGCGGCAAAACGATCGTCGTGCAGGTGGAGCGTACCTATCTCCACCCGCTGCTGAAAAAGACGGTCCGTCGTTCGGCGAAGTTCCACGCCCATGACGAACAAAACGCCTTCAAGACCGGCGAAAAGGTCGAAATCCAAGAGTGCCCGCCCAAGTCCAAGCTGAAACGCTGGGAAGTGGTCGGCCGCGTCGGAGCATGACGCCATGATCCAGATGCAAACCAATCTCGATGTCGCCGACAATTCCGGCGCCAAGCGCGTGATGTGCATCAAGGTGCTGGGCGGCTCCAAGCGCCGCTACGCCACCGTGGGCGACATCATCGTCGTCTCCGTGAAGGAAGCGATGCCGCGCGGCCGCGTTAAGAAGGGCAACGTGCACAAGGCGATCGTCGTGCGCGTGTCGAAGGACATCAAGCGCAAGGATGGCTCGACCATCCGCTTCGATTCCAATGCCGCCGTGCTCATCAACAACCAAGGCGAGCCGATCGGCACGCGTATCTTCGGACCGGTGCCGCGCGAACTGCGCGCGAAGAACCAGATGAAGATCGTGTCGCTCGCGCCGGAGGTCCTCTAATGACCGCGCGCATTCGTAAGGACGACGTCGTCATCGTCATCGCTGGCAAGGACAAGGGCTCGTCGGGCCGTGTCGTCAAAGTGATGCCGAAGGAAGAGCGCGTCGTGGTGGAAGGCGTGAACCTGGTGAAGCGCCACACCAAGCCGGACATCGCCCATCCCAATGGTGGCGTCGTGTCCAAGGAAGCGCCCCTGCACATTTCCAACGTGCAGCTGCGCGATCCCAAGACCGGCAAGCCGACCCGCGTCGGCTTCAAGATGAACGACAAGGGCCGCAAGGTCCGCGTCGCCAAGGGTTCTGGAGTTGAGATCGATGTCTAAGGACCCCAGAGAGGCCGCAAAGGCTGAGGCCCTTGCTGCGAAAGCCGCGCGGAAGGCCGCTGCCGACAAGAAGGCCGCCGCCGCTGCGAAGCCGCGCACGCCGAAGCCGGCCGATTACGTGCCGCGCATGAAGCAGCGCTACACGAAGGAAATCCGCGCCAAGCTCAAGGAAGAGTTTAGCTACACCAACGAAATGCAGATCCCGCGTCTGGAAAAGATCGTGATCAACATGGGCGTTGGCGAAGCGACCGCCGATTCCAAGAAGCTGACTTCCGCGATCGAAGCGCTGACCGCGATCGCCGGCCAAAAGCCGGTGGCGACGAAAGCCAAGAAGTCGATCGCTCAGTTCAAGCTGCGCGAAGGCATGAGCGTCGGCGCGAAAGTCACGTTGCGCAAAGACCAGATGTACGAATTCCTCGATCGTCTGGTCACCATCGCGCTGCCACGCGTGAAGGACTTCCGCGGCCTAAACGGCAAGAGCTTCGATGGCCGTGGCAACTACGCCATGGGCATCAAGGAACACATCGTGTTCCCCGAAATCAATTACGACCAGATCGATCAGATTTGGGGCATGGACATCGTCGTCTGCACCACCGCGCGGAGCGACGCCGAGGCCAAGGCTTTGTTGAAAGAATTCGATTTCCCGTTCCGGAACTGATCGCGAGAGCGATCCACCCCAGAACGCACCGGGAGAGAGTAGAGAGTATGGCGAAGACAAGTTCTATCGAACGCAACAAGAAGCGCGAACGCCTGACGAAGCAATTCGCAGCGCGCCGCGCCAAGCTGCGCGCCACCGCGCTGAACGAAGCCCTTCCGTTGGAAGAGCGCTTCGCTGCGCGCCTGAAGCTCGCGCAACTGCCGCGCAATTCGTCGGCGACGCGCATCCGCAATCGCTGCGAACTCTCGGGCCGCCCGCGAGCGTTTTACCGCAAACTGAAACTCTCCCGTATCGCGCTCCGCGACCTGGCCTCCAAGGGTCAGATTCCGGGCATGACCAAGTCGAGCTGGTGAGGGTACGGCCATGAACCTGAACGATCCCATCGGCGATCTGATCACCCGCATCCGCAACGCCCAGCTGCGCGGCCGCTCGAAGCTGACATCTCCAGCCTCCACGCTGCGTAATCGCGTGCTGCAAGTGCTGAAGGACGAAGGCTACATCCGCGATTTCCGCGACGTCGAAAACGATGGTCACAAGGAAATCGAGATTGAGCTTAAGTACTTCGAAGGCGCGCCCGCGATCCACGAGATCCAGCGCGTGTCGAAGCCCGGCCGCCGCGTTTATTCGTCGATCAAAGATCTGCGCCTGGTCCGCAACGGCCTCGGCATTTCGATCATCTCCACGCCGAAGGGCGTGATGAGCGACAACGCCGCGCGCGAAGCCAATGTCGGCGGCGAAATCATCTGCGAGGTCTACTAATGTCCCGCGTCGGTAAGAAACCGATCCCCGCGCCGTCTGGTGTCACCGTCACGGTGAAGGGCCAGGACGTGAGTGTGAAGGGTCCAAAGGGCGCACTGAGCTTTCGCGCGCACGACGACGTCGAAGTCGCGTTCGGCGACGGCGCCATCTCGGTGAAGCCGCGTCACGAAACGCCGCGCGCGCGCGCCCTGTGGGGCACCACGCGCGCCGTCATCGCCAACAACGTCAAAGGCGTCACCGAAGGGTTCGAAAAGAATCTTGAGATGACCGGCGTCGGCTATCGTGCGGCGATGCAGGGCAAGAACCTGCAGATGCAGCTCGGTTACAGCCACGAGATCATCTACCAGCCGCCCGAAGGCATCACGCTCGCGACGCCGAAGCCGACTGAAGTGAAGATCAGCGGCATCGACTCTCAAGTCGTCGGCCAAGTCGCCGCGGAAATCCGCTCCTACCGTCCGCCTGAGCCTTACAAGGGCAAGGGCGTGCGCTACGCCGGCGAGCGTATTCGCCGCAAGGAAGGCAAGAAGAAGTAAGCCATGGCCCGGAAACTCAATCCCACCGAGCGCCGCGCCCAACGCAATCGCACGCGTCTGAAGAAGAACGCCGGCGTTGGCCGTTTGCGCCTGTCGATCTTCCGCTCGTCGAAGAACATTTCGGCGCAGCTGATCGACGACACCAAGGGCGTCACCGTCGCTTCAGCTTCCTCGCTGGAAGAAGCGATCAAGACGAAGGGCTCCAACAAGGACGGCGCCGCTGCTGTCGGCAAGCTGCTCGCCGAACGCGCGATCAAGGCCGGCAAAAAGAGCGTCGTGTTCGATCGCGGCCGCTACATGTTTCATGGTCGGGTGAAAGCCCTGGCCGACGCCGCCCGTGAGGGCGGTCTCGAGTTCTAAGGACAACGAGATGACGGACGAAACCCCAGGCGGCCCGCCGGCAGAGGCCTCTGATACTTCGACGGATCAGCCGCGTGGCCGTGGTCCGCGCGGCCCGCGTCGCAGTGGTCCGGGCGGTGGCGGCGGACGTGGTCCAGGCGGCGGCCCAGGCCGTGGTCCGGGTGGCGGCCCAGGCCGTGGTCCGGGCGGCGGCGACCGTGGCCGTGGCCCCGGTGGCGATCGCGGCCGACGCGGCGCCCCTGGCCAAGGTACGGAAGAGCGCGCTGAAGGCGAGCTTGTCGATAAGCTCGTCGCCATCAACCGCGTCGCAAAGGTCGTAAAGGGCGGTAAGAATTTCGCATTCGCCGCGCTTGTCGTCGTTGGCGACAAGAAGGGCCGCGTTGGCTTTGGTCACGGCAAGGCGCGCGAAGTGCCGGAAGCGATCCGTAAGGCGACCGAAGAAGCCAAGAAGACGCTGATCCGCGTACCGCTGCGCGAAGGCCGCACACTGCACCATGACGGCCGTGGCCGTTGGGGCGCGGGCAAAGTGATGCTGCGTGCAGCGCCCGCCGGTACCGGCCTCATCGCCGGCGGCCCGATGCGCGCCGTGCTCGAAGTGCTGGGCGTTTCGGACGTCGTCGCCAAGTCGAAGGGTTCGTCGAACCCCTACAACATGGTGCGCGCCACGTTTGACGCGCTGAAAGAACAAAGCTCGCCGCGCCAAGTCGCGAGCCGTCGCGGCCTCAAAGTGTCCGACATCGTCGGCCGCCGCAAAGACGGTGCGAGCCTCGGCGAAGTTGCGGCGGAGGGCTAACCAATGGCAGCGAAGAAGAAAGCCGCCGGCGGCACCGTTAAAGTGCGCCGCATCGGCAGCCCCATCCGCCGTGAAGGCGATCAACGCAAGACGCTGCTGGGCCTTGGCCTGAAGCGTTCGCAACAAGTGGTCGAACTTGAGAACACGCCTTCTATTCAAGGCATGATCCGCAAGGTCGCCCACCTCATCGAAGTTGTTGAGTAAGTCCGATGAAACTGAACGAACTGGCCGATAATCCGGGCTCCACCAAGAAGCTGATGCGCGTTGGACGCGGCGTCGGTTCCGGCAAGGGCAAGACCGGCGGGCGTGGCGTGAAGGGGCAAAAGTCCCGTCGCGGCGTCGCGATCAATGGTTTCGAAGGCGGACAGATGCCGCTCCACATGCGCATGCCGAAGCGGGGCTTTAACCCGCTGAACGGCAAGAAAACGCAGTGGATCAACCTGACGACGCTCCAAAACGCCATCGATAACAAGAAGATCGACGCGAAGAACGACATCACCGAGGACGCCCTGGTGGAAGCCGGCATCGTGCGGCGGAAGAAAGACGGCATCCGTCTCCTTGCGCGCGGCGAACTGAAGGCCAAAGTGAGCATCACCGTTTCCGGCGCCTCCGCCGCGGCTATCGCCGCTGTCGAGAAGGCTGGCGGTAAGGTGACGCTGCTGAACCCGCCTGCGGCGGAAGAAGCAGCGGCGTAATAATGCTCCCTCGCGTAGCGGGGGAGCTGTCGAGCGGCGCAGCCGCGAGACTGAGGGGGACGCGCCCCTCCGGCTCGCTCCGCTCGCCACCTCCCCGCGCAGCGGGGAGGATTTAGTCGGGAGCGCTTCGTCCACATGGCTTCAGCCGCAGAACAACTTGCCGCCAATATCAACTTCGCGGCGTTCGCGAAGGCCACCGATCTTCAAAAGCGCATCTGGTTCACCCTGATCGCGCTCGTTGTTTATCGCATCGGCACGTTCATCCCGATCCCGGGCGTCGATCCGGCCGCGTTCGCGCAAGCGTTCCAGCAGCAGGCCAGCGGCATTCTGGGCATGTTCAACACGTTCTCCGGCGGCGCCGTGGAACGCATGGCCATCTTCGCGCTCAACGTGATGCCGTACATTTCGGCGTCCATCATCATGCAGCTGATGGCGACATCCGTTCCGTCGCTGGAGCGGCTGAAAAAAGAAGGCGAAGTTGGCCGCAAGCAGATCAACCAGTACACGCGCTATCTGACGCTGGTACTGGCGGTCGTGCAGTCCTACGGCATCGCCATGGGCCTGCAGTCGAGCCCCGGCGTCGTCACCAATCCCGGCGTCTTCTTCGTCGTCTCCGTCGTCATCACGCTGACGGGCGGCACCATGTTCCTGATGTGGCTGGGCGAGCAGATCACTGCGCGCGGCGTCGGCAACGGCGTCTCGCTCATCATCTTCGCCGGCATCGTCGCCGACATGCCGCGTGTGATCATGTCCACGCTGGCGCTGGCGCGCACGGGCGACATCAACATCTTCGCGGTTTTTGTGCTCACGCTGGTGATGCTCGCCGCAATCGTCTTCATCGTGTTCATGGAGCGCTCGCAGCGCCGCCTGGTCGTGCAGTACCCCAAGCGGCAGCAGGGCAATCGCATGTTCATGGGCGAAAGCTCGTTCCTGCCGCTCAAGCTGAACACGTCGGGGGTCATTCCGCCGATCTTCGCGTCCTCGCTGCTGCTGCTACCGTCGACGATCGCGAGCTTTGCCGGCATGGGTGCGAACCAACCTGAGTGGCTCGACACGTTCCAAGCCTATTTCGGCTATGGCCGGCCGGGTCACATGGCGCTCTATGCGTTCGGCATCATGTTCTTCTGCTTCTTTTACACCTCGATCGTCTTCAACCCCGAAGAAACCGCCGACAATCTGCGCAAGTACGGCGGCTTTCTGCCGGGTATTCGTCCGGGCAAGAAGACGGCGGAGTATCTCGACTACGTGTTGACGCGCCTCACCGTGATCGGCGCGCTTTACATCACGGCAGTCTGCTTGCTGCCTGAAATCCTGATCAGTGCGTACAGCGTGCCATTCTATTTGGGCGGCACCTCGATCCTCATCGTGATTTCGGTGACGCTCGACACCGTGGCGCAGATTCAATCGCACCTGGTAGCGCATCAGTACGAAGGCCTCATCAAGCGCTCGAAGCTTCGCGGCAGTGCAGGTCCCGGGGTCACCAAGAGATGAACCTCATCCTGTTCGGCCCACCTGCTGCCGGCAAAGGCACGCAGGCAAAGCGGCTGACGGCTGAGCGCGGTTACGTCCAACTTTCCACTGGCGACATGCTGCGCGCAGCGCGCGCATCAGGCTCCGAACTTGGCAACCGCGTCGCTGCGATCATGGATGCGGGCTCGCTGGTGTCGGACGACATTGTCATCGCCCTGATCGAAGAAGCGCTGACCACGCACAAGGGCGCGCCAGGTTTCATATTCGATGGTTTTCCGCGCACCGTCGCGCAAGCCGAAGCCCTGGACGCCATGCTGCAGCGCCACGGCAAGCGCATTGATCGCGTGGTTCGTCTCGAGGTGGATTCCGAGAAGTTGATCGATCGCGTCGCCACGCGTTTCGCTCAAGAGGGCAGGGCCGACGACAATCCGGAAAGTTTCAAAGTCCGGCTCAACGCCTACCTCGATCAGACGGCGCCGCTCATTCCGTATTACATCACCCAAGGCAAACTCCGCCGGGTCGACGGAATGGCGTCGGTAGAGGAAGTTTCCGACGCCATCCGCTTTGCTATCGATCCCAGATTCAGCGGACCGTTCGGCGACGAGCGCATTGACTAGAAGCTAAGCGCCGGCGCTCTCAGCCGCGCGATCCAATCGGCGAACTTGCCCGTCCAGTCTTGCAACAGGCTGACAAAGTTCTCGTCCGTGATCTCGCCGTCGACGATCAGGCCTTCACGGAAGTTGAGATAGATCTCCGGCTGCGCCGTGAGCGCCGTCCCAACCGCGCTGACAACAGAACGCAGCTGCGATTGCGCCGCCGCAGTGCCAACAACGCCGAGCGTGGCGCCGACAATGGCCGACGGCTTACCGGCCCAAGAGTTGCGGCCCCACGGGCGCGAACCCCACTCGATCGCGTTCTTGATCGCCGCCGAGAACGTACGATTGAACTCCGGCGTCACGAACAACACGGCGTCCGCGCTTTCGATCTGCTGCTTGAAGCGCTGCACGGCCGCAGGCAACTCGGCCTCGAGGTCCTGGTCGTAGAGCGGCAGGTCGCCGATTTCGACGATCTGCAGGTCCAGCCTCGGCCGGGCGAGCTTGGCCAGTGCGCGGGCGAACAGGCGGTTGATGGAGTCCTTGCGGAGGCTCCCCACGATAACGGCGACTTTGGCGGTCATTTTTCTATCCCCTGGTATGGGTTGGTAACCAGGGCTATATGAGTGCCTATGAAAGACGCTCAAGAACGCACACCGACAGCACCAGGGCACACCCGTGTGTCCGATCCCAACTCCCACGATTGCCGGGCCGTGAGCGGCATTCTCCAGCGCATTGGCGACAAATGGAGCGTGCTGATCATCAGCCGGTTGGGCGAGGGGCCCAGAAGGTTCAACGAAATCAAGCGTATGATTGGCGGTATCTCGCAGCGCATGCTGACGCTGACGCTCCGCAACCTGGAGCGCGACGGCCTCGTCAAGCGCACCGTGACTCCAACGGTCCCTCCGCGCGTCGATTACGAGCTCACAGACCTCGGTCTTGACCTCCTGGTCCCCATCCAAGGCCTCGCCGCCTGGGCCATTGAACACACCCCTTGTATTGCCGCCGCACGCGCACGATTTGACGGAGCCGAGGCGGCGGAAACGCCGCAACAGGGGCGCGTTTCGGCTGGTTGACGCGGCTTTTTGCCTCGCTATAACCGCCGCTTCGCGAATATCCGACCGCGATGTCCCCGGAGCCATGTGGGTCCGGCGGCGTCGCGTCTATTGCGTTTGGAGCACCGTTCCACATGGCTCGTATCGCCGGCGTAAACATCCCGACCCAAAAGCGCGTCGAAGTCGCGCTTCAGTACATCCACGGCATCGGCAAAGCCCACGCCAAGGAAATTCTGGCGAAGGTCGGCATCACAGCCGAACGGCGCGTGAGTGAACTTACCGACGCTGAAGTTCTCCAGCTGCGTGAAACGATCGACAAGGATTACACGGTGGAGGGCGACCTTCGCCGCGAAACCGCGACCAACATCAAGCGGCTGATGGATCTCGGCTGCTATCGCGGTCTGCGTCATCGTCGCGGCCTGCCGGTTCGTGGTCAGCGCACGCACACGAACGCGCGCACGCGCAAAGGTCCCGCCAAGCCGATCGCCGGCAAAAAGCAAGCAACGAAGAAATAAGGAAACGCCGCGATGGCTAAGGAATCCACCCGCGTTAAAAAGCGCGAGCGTAAGAACATCGTGACGGGCGTCGCGCACGTGAACGCGTCGTTCAACAACACGATGATCACCATCACCGATGCGCAAGGCAACACGATCTCGTGGTCGAGCTCGGGCACGATGGGCTTCAAAGGCTCACGCAAGTCGACGCCGTACGCCGCGCAGGTCGCCGCTGAAGATGCGGGCCGCAAGGCGATGGAACACGGCATGCGCACGGTGGAAGTGAATGTGTCTGGCCCGGGTTCGGGCCGCGAAAGCGCGCTGCGCGCGCTGCAGGCGGTGGGGTTCACCGTGACGTCGATCCGCGACGTGACGCCGATCCCACACAATGGTTGCCGCCCGCCGAAGCGCCGCCGCGTCTAACAACACTGATCGGGCGCGCGCTCCCCACGCGCTCGAATGATTGGATAGCCAATGATGTCGATCGAAAAGAACTGGCTTGAACTTATCCGGCCGAAGAAGCCCGTCATCGAGCATGCGTACGATGCTTCGAAGCGCGCAACGCTGATCGCTGAACCGCTTGAGCGCGGCTTTGGCCTGACGCTCGGCAACTCGCTGCGCCGCGTGCTGCTCTCCTCGCTGCAAGGTGCAGCGATCACGTCAGTGCAAATCGACGGTGTCGTGCACGAGTTCAGCTCGATCCCCGGCGTGCGCGAAGACGTCACCGACATCGTGCTGAACCTGAAGCAGGTCGCTATCCGCATGCGCGGCGAAGGCCCCAAGCGCGTGATGCTGACCAAGACCGGTCCGGGCGAAGTGAAGGCGTCTGACATTCAGACGGTCTCCGACATGGAGATCCTCAACCCCGATCTCGTCATCTGCACGCTCGACGACGGCTCCTCAATCCGCATGGAGCTGACGATCAACAACGGCAAAGGCTACGTGCCGGCCGAGCAGAACCGTCCGGACGATGCGCCGATCGGTCTTATCGCGATCGACTCGATCTATTCGCCGGTGCGCCGCGTTGCGTATCGCGTCGAGAACACGCGCGAAGGTCAGGTGCTCGACTACGACAAGCTGATCATCGAAGTCGAAACCAACGGCGCGGTGCGTCCCGAAGATGCGATCGCGTACGCCGCGCGCATTCTCCAGGACCAGCTGCAAGTCTTCATCACGTTCGAAGAGCCCAAGCAGAAGAAGGAAGGCGGCGAAAAGCCGGATCTTCCTTTCAACCCGGCTCTGCTCAAGAAGGTCGACGAACTCGAACTCAGCGTTCGTTCGGCGAATTGCTTGAAGAACGACAACATCGTTTACATCGGCGACCTCATCCAGAAGTCGGAAGGCGAAATGCTTCGCACCCCGAACTTCGGCCGGAAGTCGTTGAACGAGATCAAGGAAGTGCTGGCTTCTATGGGCCTCCACCTCGGCATGGCGGTCGAGAACTGGCCGCCGGACAACATCGAAGAACTCGCGAAAAAGTACGAAGACCAAATCTAACGGAGAGCCGGCATTAGCCGGCCGGGGAAAGACCAATGCGTCACGGCGTCGGACACAAGAAACTCAACCGCACGGCCAGCCATCGTCAGGCGATGTTCGCCAACATGTCGGCCGCGTTGATCAAGCACGAGCAGATCGTCACCACGCTGCCGAAGGCCAAGGCGTTGCGCCCGGTCGTTGAGCGCTTGGTCACGCTGGCGAAGAAGGGCGATCTCGCCTCGCGCCGCCTCGTGGTTTCGCGCATGGGCGACGAGACGCAGACCAAGAAGCTCTTCGATACGCTGGCTCCGCGCTACAAGGCGCGCGCTGGCGGCTACACGCGCGTGCTGAAGGCGGGCTTCCGTCATGGCGACAACGCCCCGCTCGCGGTGATCGAATTCGTCGATCGTGACGAGGACGCGCGCGGCCAAGACAGCGGCCCGCGCCCTGAAGCCATCTACACGGACGAAGGCTAAGTCCGACGTCTACACGACAAGTTCTGACGGGCCGTCCGCAAGGGCGGCCCGTTTGCGTTTGACCAGATACTTATCAGATTGTAGAAATATTGCCGTTCTTTTCAAGGAGGCGCGACATGGCCGATCTCTACCGTCCCAAGGGTCTCTCCAGCGCAGTCTGCTACGTGGATTCCAAAGCCGCCTTCCGTTGGCTCGAGGAAGCGTTCGGGTTCGAGCCGCTCATGGTGATCCTCGATGCCGACGAGAACCTCGCCCACTCCGAGATGAGCTACGGCCACTCCGTCGTGATGATCGGCAATGAGTGGAGCCAGGATCACAAGAGTCCGAAGTCGCTCGGTGGCAAGAACACCCAAACCGTGCACGTTCAACTCGCGCGCGGCGACGACATCGACGCTCACTGCGAACGCGCCCGCAAAGCCGGCGCGGAAATTCTCCAAGAGCCCGACACGCAATTCTACGGCGACCGCACCTATCGCGCGCGCGATCCCGAAGGTCACATCTGGACGTTTGGCGTCACTGTCGAAGAGATCGGCCCCGACAAGTGGGACGCAGCCAGCGGCATGACAACACGCACGCGCCTGTGAGCACGCGCCGCTCCATCGATCGCACGTTCGCCGCGCTCGCCGATCCGCACCGGCGCCGCGCGGTTGAACTGCTGGGTCAAAAACCGCGCCGCGCCGGCGAATTGGCTGAAGCGCTGAAACTCCCGGCGCCGGCCATGAGCCGGCATTTGCGCGCGCTGAAGCAAAGCGGGCTGGTGGAAGAAACGCATCCTCCGTTCGACGCGCGCGTGCGCATCTATGCATTGAAGGACGGCGCCATGGCCGATTTGAAGAAGTGGGTGGCCGATACCGAACGCCTATGGACGACCCAACTCGCGTCGCTCAAGGCGCACGTCGAGAAGAAATGACCGCTGCCGTCATCGTCTCGCTGCGCATCGCGGCGCCGCCCGCGCGTGTGTTCGAGGCGTTCACCCAAGAAATCTCCGCCTGGTGGCAGCCGAATGAGCTCTTCCAACTCACGCCGCGCGGCGATGGCGTGCTGCGCTTCGAAGGCGGCGAGGGCGGTCGGCTCGTCAGCACACTGAGCAGCGGCAAGGAATTCGAGATCGGCCGCATCAGGGCCTGGGTCCCAGGCGAGCGGCTCGCGTTCACATGGCGGCAGGCCACGTTTACGCCAGACCAGCTCACCCAGGTTGATGTGCGCTTCGAACCCGTCGGCGATGACACCCGCGTGACGGTCGAGCAACGCGGCTGGGATACAATTCCCCAGGAACACGCCGCGCGGCACGGCTTCCCGCTGGGGGTGTTTCAAATGCGCCAAGCCGAACACTGGCGCACGCTGCTAAGCGCCCTGGCCGCACGTCTTTAGGCGGGCCTTGCCATGTTTCTGCCCAGTCCCGGCGCATGATCCGCCCGGACTTAGGCGGACAAAGATCATGAAAATCACGCGCGCGACCTTGCTCAAGGCGTCTCCGTTTGCGGCTCTGCTTGCCGGCTTCGCCGCGGGGGCCATCGCCATAGCGCCCATCGCGAGCGCGCAACATTCGGACCGAGAGCAGGGCGAGGCATACGTGCAGTTGGCCCAAGCCGACGGCCGTGCAGCGCCCATGAGCAGGGCGGAGATGCAGCTCTCCTTCGCGCCCGTCGCCAACCGCGCGTCGCCCGCAGTCGTGAACGTCTACGCCCAACGCGTCGTGCGCGGTATGTCGCGCGACCCGTTCTTCGGCCGCTTCAGCGCCCCGCGCATCGAGCAATCACTCGGCTCTGGCGTCATCGTCCGCAGCAACGGCATCATCGTCACCAACAACCACGTCATTGAAGGCGCGCAAGCTCTGAAAGTCGTGCTCGCGGATCGGCGTGAGTACGATGCGGAATTGCTGCTCGCCGATGCGCGCGTTGATCTCGCCGTGCTGCGCATCAATACCGGCGGCGAAACCCTACCCACGCTTGACTACGCCAACACGGCCGACGCTCAGGTCGGCGATCTCGTCCTCGCCATCGGCAACCCGTATGGCCTCGAGCAAACCGTCACCAGCGGCATCATCTCCGCGCTCGCGCGCACCGATGTCGGTATTTCCGACTACGCCTTCTTCATCCAGACCGACGCCGCCATCAATCGCGGCAATTCCGGCGGCGCGCTCATCGACATGAACGGCGCGCTGGTTGGCATCAACAGCGCCATCTTCTCCGAGACCGGCGGCTCGAGCGGCATCGGCTTTGCGATCCCCGCCGAAATGGTGCGCCGTGTTGTTGAATCCGCAGCGTCAGGCGGGACCACGGTGGTGCGCCCCTGGCTCGGCGCGCAAGTGGAATCCGTTACCCAGGAGCGCGCGCGCGAACTCGGCTTGGCGCGTCCTGAGGGTGTTGTCGTGACCGGACTCTATCCAAACTCCGCCGGCGAACGCGCAGGCCTGCGCAATGGCGACGTCATCCTGACCGTCGCCGGCGCCGAAGTGCGCGACAATGGCGGCGTGCGCTATCAGTTCGCGACACAACGCCCTGGCGAGCGCGTGCCGCTCACTGTGTTGCGCAACGGCCGGCAAGTGACGCTCAATGCCAGCGCCGAAGCGCCTCCCGGTGGTTCGCCCGAAGCCCGCGAGGTTGCTGGCCGCAATCCGCTCTCTGGCGCCCGTGTCGTCACGCTGACGCCCGCCACCGCCGAAGCCTCGGGCCTCGACCCATTCAAGACGGGCGTCTTCATCCAGCAGCTTGATCGCCGGGGTGTCGCCGCGCGCATCGGCTTCCAGCCGGGCGACATTATCGATGCGGTGAATGGCACAACGATCCGTGACGCGGCGCAACTGGATCGCGCGATGGCGCAATCGACCTCATGGACGATCGGCGTCGAGCGCAACGGTCAACACGCCGAAATCCGGTTCTGATTATTGGCTAATGCCGCGGTTTGCCGTGAAGTGGCGGGTCGCTTCCTCGGAATTGACCTGGCGTTCGTCGATCAGCTCGACCGTTTCGCAAACCCTTATCCGCAGGCGCTGTCCGGTGGGCACCGCCCAGCGACAGCGCACTTCAGTGCGCGGCGTGGCCGCCGGGATCGTTGCTGACGCTTGGGCTTGCTCGGCCGGCGCGGCGACTTGAGCGGCCGGCTGAGTAGCCGTCGCAGTCTCCGGCGCGGTTGCTTGAAGGATAAGGGCGACCAGCGAAATCATCCGCGAAGCTCCTTTGGAACTCGAACGCTAAGACGCTAGTGGGCGCGTCGCAACCCTGCGCACGCCAACGCCGACGAGAAATTACCTGCGCACTTGAATGCGCTTTTCTCGCAATCAGTTCGCGCCCCATCAGCGCCCGGCGCAACGGCCGGCGTACGGAAGTAGCTTCTGACGAGAGAGCTTAAACGCGCGAGCCTATTGGCTCACGCCTCGGTTGCCCTGCATGTCGCGGGTCGCATCCGCCGATAGGTCAGCGCGTTCGTCGATCAGATTGACCGTCCGGCAAACCCGCTGGCGAAGGCGCTGACCGGTTGGCGTGATCCACTCGCACCGAACTTCAGTCTGCGGCGTCGCCGTGGTTTGGGTCGTCGCAGCTGGCGCTTGCTGAGTGGGGGCAGTCGTCTCCGTGGCGGCCGCCGGAGGCGCTACCGCATTCGGCGCCGTTGCCTGCAGAACAAGGGCGATCAAAAGATACATAACCTAACTCCCCGATACGGGCGCAAAACTAAAAGGGGGCCCGGGGTCCCGCAAGGGAAAACCTGCAATTTCCCGGGGGGCTTCCGGCTAGGGCCGCATACCGCCGGCAATCATCTCGTCGTCGAGATACGACCCGCCGCGAATTTCCTGCATGTGGCGGGCGGCCTCAGAGCTGGCGTCGGCTGTAGCTTCGATGTCCGCGATTTCTCTGCAAACCCGGCGGCGGAGCCGCTGACCCGGCGGGACTTCCCAGCGGCAAACCATTTCGGGTTCAAGCGGTTGCACGGCCGCTGCGGGCTGGGTCGTTTCCGTGGGTGGGGTCTGGACAGGGGCGACCGCATCCGGCGTCGTCGCCTGCAGAACGAGCGCGATCAGAATATGCATGATTCAGCTCCCTCAATGTGGACGAGGCTAGGAGCAGCCACCGTTGTTCGCAACCCGAACGCGTACACATACCCGTGTACGGAAGGGCTCCGCGGGCAACGCCTACCGTTTGATTGGCGCTCCGATCGACCAGGAATGCCCGAACGGGTCTTTCAGCTGCCCGTAACGATCGCCCCAGAATTGGTCCGCCAACGGCATTTTGACTTCAGCGCCGGCGTTAACCGCGCGGCCCCACCAGCGGTCAGCGTCGTCCACTTCCAGGTGGATCGTTGTGCCTGACGGCGACGGCGCTTCGGCCCCGCCGCGAAATTCCGGGAAATCGTCCGACAACAGGATCGCAGCGCCGTTCACCCGGAATCGCGCATGCATGATGCGCTCGCCGTCCTGCCCGTAATTGCGAAATTCTTCCACAGCGCCGAAAGCGCGCGTGTAGAACTCAAGCGCTGCCTTGCCGCCTTTGACCGTGATGTACGGATAGACGCCGACCGGGATCGCGGAGGTCGCTTCAGCCATGTTTCTCTCCCTCGTGTGGCGCTATCTATAGGTCCATGTCGGACCTCTTTGAAGCAGCCGGAATGGACGAGGGCGCGCCCACGCCGTTGGCCGAACGCCTGCGCCCGCAAAAGCTCGAAGAGGTCGTAGGCCAGGATCATCTGCTGAAGGCCGCCGGTCCGATCGGACGCATGGTCGCGCAAAAGCGGCTCGCTTCGATGATCCTGTGGGGTCCGCCCGGCACCGGCAAGACGACCATCGCCCGCTTATTGGCGGCAGAGACGGGGCTCGAATTCCAGCAGATCAGCGCCGTCTTCTCCGGCGTGGCGGACTTGAAGAAAGCGTTTGAAAGCGCGCGCGGGCGTCGCACGTCCGGCAAAGGCACGCTGCTCTTCGTGGACGAAATCCACCGCTTCAATCGCTCACAGCAGGACGGCTTCCTGCCCTTCGTAGAACAGGGCATCGTCACGCTCGTCGGCGCCACGACCGAAAATCCAAGCTTCGAAATCAACGCGGCGCTTCTATCTCGCGCGCAGGTGTTCGTCCTGAAGCGCCTCGACGACGCCGCGCTCGAACACTTGCTCCAGCGTGCCGAAGCGTTGCTTGGCCGCAAACTGCCGCTCACCGAAGACGCCCGCATCGCGCTCGCCAATCTCGCGGACGGCGACGGCCGCTACCTGCTCACGCTCGCTGATGAACTTTTCGCTCTCAGCTCAGCTGCACCGCTCGACGCCAAAGGCCTCGGCGAGCTCTTGCAAAAGCGCGCCCCCGCCTACGACAAGGACCGCGAGGAGCACTACAATCTCATCTCCGCGCTGCACAAAAGCATCCGCGGCTCCGATCCAGACGCGGCCCTCTACTGGCTCGCGCGCATGCTGGCGGCCGGTGAACAGCCGCTCTATCTCGCGCGCCGCCTCGTGCGCGCTGCGTCCGAAGATATCGGCCTCGCCGATCCCACCGCGCTGATGATCTGCCTCGCCGCCAAGGACGCCGTGGATTTTCTGGGTCAGCCCGAGTGCGAAGTGCATCTCGCCCAAGCCGTGATCCATCTAGCGACCGCGCCAAAATCCAACGCGGCTTATGTCGCCTACGGCGCCGCCAAGCGCGCCGCGCAGCAAACCGGCGCACTTGGTCCCCCCATGCACATCCGCAACGCGCCGACGAAGCTCATGAAGGATCTCGGCTACGGCTCAGGCTACAACTACGATCACGACGCCGAAGAGGGCTTCTCCGGTCAGAACTATTTTCCCGACGAGATGGAGCGTCAAACTTTCTACAAGCCCGAAGGCCGAGGCCGCGAAGGCGCGATCAAGGAACGGCTGGAACACTGGGCCAAGCTGCGCGCGGAACGCGAATGAGCAACGCCGCCGCGCTCGCGCGCTATCTCAACGCCTCGCATCGCGCCGTTGTCTTCACTGGCGCCGGCATTTCCACTGAAAGCGGCATTCCGGACTTTCGCAGTCCGGGCGGCGTGTGGAGCAAGATGAAGCCCATCATGTTCCAGGACTTCGTCGCATCGCCCGCGGTGCGCCGCGAAGCGTGGACGCGCGTGTTCAACAAAACCGCGGGCTGGACGGGCGCCGCGCCAAACGCTGGCCACACCGCGGTGGCCGCGCTCGTGGAGTCCGGCAAAGTCAGCGCCATCATCACGCAGAACGTCGACAACCTGCACCAGAACTCCGGCGCGCCGCCCGAGAAGATCATCGAACTCCACGGCAATGCGTCCTACGCAAAGTGCCTCGATTGCGGCCAGCGCCACGAACTCGAAGATCTCGAATTGCCCTACGCGCGCGGAGAGGAAATCGTCTGCACCTATTGCGCGGGCCTCCTGAAAACCGCGACCATCTCCTTCGGCCAATCCATGCCCGAGGCTGAGATGATCCGCGCAACTCAAGAGTCGCGCGCCTGCGATCTCTTCCTCGTGCTGGGCTCATCGCTGGTTGTGTATCCCGCAGCCGGCCTGCCCATCGAAGCCAAGCGCCACGGCGCCAAGCTCATCATCGTCAACCGAGAACCCACCGAAATGGACGGCTACGCGGACCTCGTCCTCAACACCGAAATCGGCCCGCTCATGACCGAAACGCTGGCGCTCCTCTCGTAGCGAGCGAAGCTTTCCTGCGATCCGCTTCCCCTCATCGGCGAGTGGCGCTTCCGCACCCGGCGCCAGCCCGCTAACCTCGCCCCACAAGGGGACCCCATGATCATCCGCTGCGCCGCGGCTTTCGCCGCGCTTTGCTTTGCCTCCGCCGCTTACGCTCAGCGCACTGAGCCGCCGCGCGAGGCGCCGCACAATTTCGTCGCCGCCGACGTGTTCAACCTCGAATACGCCGACAGCCCGCGCATTTCGCCCGATGGCCGCTGGGTGGCTTACGAGCGCGTCGCCGCCGACATCATGACGGACCGTTTCCGCCGCTCGATCTGGCTGGTGGATGCAACCGGCCGCACGCATCGCCCGCTGGTGCAAGGCCAGGGCAATTACTCATCGCCCGAGTGGGCGCCCAATGGGCGCGCCATTGCTTATGTCGCCGCGGAGACGGGCGGCGCCGAAGTGCGCGTGTTTTATCTCGACACCCAACGCTCCGCGACCATCGCGCGCGTTGCCGGCGCGCGCAATCTCACCTGGTCGCCTGACGGCAGCATGCTCGCGTTCCAAAGCTTCGTCGCAGAGCCCGGCGCCGATCCCGCCGCGTTGCCGCCGCGTCCCGAAGGCGCGCAATGGGCCGATCCCGCGCGCATCATCAATGGCGTGATCTTCCGCGTTGATGGCGCCGGCTATCTGCCGTCCGGCTATCAGCAAATTTTCGTCGTGCCCGCGGACGGCGGCTCGCCGCGCCAACTCACGTACCAGGCCCGCAACCACGATGGCCGCCTCTCGTTCTCGCCGAACGGGCGCACGCTCATCTTCGCCGCAAACGCGGAAGAGGGCTGGGAATACGACGCAGTCGAGTCCGATGTGTACGCGCTCGATATCGAGAGCCGGGAGATCACGCGACTTACCTCACGCGATGGCCCCGAAGGCTCGCCGACTCTCTCGCCCGATGGCCGGCGCCTCGCCTATGTCGGCTTCGACGATCGCCGCCAAGGCTATCAAGTCAGCGAACTTTACATCGCCAACGCCGACGGCACGAACCCGCACTCGATCACGGCCTCGTTCGATCGCGACATCTCCGATCCCGAATGGGCCGGCAACGGCGCGATCTACTTCACGTTCGTCGATCAAGGCGTCACCAAACTCGGCCGCATCAGCCCAAATGGTGGCCGCGTCACCACCGTGCTCAGCGATATCGGCGGCACCGACATTGGCCGCCCTTACACAAGCGGCGCGTTCTCGGTGAACAGTGGCGGACGCTACGTCGCCACTGTCACAACGCCCACGCGCCCATCCGATCTGGTCATCGCAGGCGGGCGTCACCTCACCGCGCTCAACGAAGACGTATTCGCTGGCCGCGAGCTGCCGAGCGCCGAACACATCCGCGTGCCCTCAAGCGCCGATCAACGCCCCATCGACGCCTGGATCGTCCGCCCGCCGAACTTCGACCCGTCACAAACCTATCCGCTACTGTTGGAAATCCACGGCGGGCCGTTCGCAACCTACGGCCCTGTCTTCTCCGCCGAGGTCCAGCAATTCGCCGCCGCCGGTTACATCGTCGTCTACTCAAACCCGCGCGGCTCGCGCTCCTATGGCGGCGAGTTCGGCAACCTCATCCACCACAACTACCCGAGCCAGGATTACGACGACCTGATGAGCGTGGTCGACGCCACGATCGCGCGCGGCAGCGTCGATGCAGAGCGTCTCTACGTGACGGGCGGCTCCGGCGGCGGCTTGCTGACAGCATGGATCGTCGGCTCCACCGATCGCTTCCGCGCCGCCATGGTGCAAAAGCCGGTGATCAATTGGACCAGCTTCGTGCTCACCGGCGACCTCAACAATTTCTTCGCGCCGTACTGGTTCGGCGAATTTCCATGGGAAGAAGGCGCGCAAGAGCGCTACTGGGCGCGCTCACCGCTCTCGCGCGTCGGCAACGTCACCACGCCCACCGCCGTCATGGTCGGCGAACAAGATTTCCGCACGCCCGTCAGCGAAGCCGAACAATTCTACCAGGCGCTGCGCCTTCGTCACATCGAGACGCGCCTCATCCGCATCCCCGGCAGCCCACACGACATCGCCTCCCGCCCCACCGGCATGATCGCCAAAGTGCGCAACACCTTGGCGTGGTTCGCTGAACACGGCGGCCCGACGTTGCCGGATCCAAGGACGGGAATTGCGCCACCGCCTGCGGCCGCAACAACTGCGGAGTAGTAGCGCAGGTCGTGTTACTGCGCCGGAGCGGTTGGCGCCACGAGGTCTGCACGGTAGCGCGCAAAGGCCGCTGCAATAAGGACGGCGCCAACGGTGTACTCAGAAGTTCGCAACGTCGTGCCGTCACGTGTCTCAAACACCTGACCGCCATCGGCAGTGGGTGCAGCTCCACGGATATCGGCCCACGCAATTTTCACGCGTCGGAAGACACCCACAAATTCGAGCCCATCGGGGCCCCAGTGCCACCGGTGAAAACCACACACGATGAGCGGCACCATGATCGAACCGAGGCCCACGAACAGAACGGCTGCCGTCTGAATTCGTATGAGCAATGGGCCACCGACGGGATCTAGAACGATGAGAAGTGCGAGAGCCAACAACCCAGCGGTCAATCCCAGCGACAATCCCCAAAACAAAGCCGACGCACCCGACTGTCCGGCAAGAGCGGTACCTTGGACCCCGGTTTGGGAAGGAAAGACACGGGCCACGATGATCGGACCAATGGCGAGGCCAATTCCAAATGACAGAAGGAGAAGAAGTTCGCCTAGGTCCACGCACGCCTCAACAGTGCGCACTCTAGCGACCTCTGGCCCGTTCACAAAGATTCGCCGTTGTCGAGAAGCGGACTTTTGGCCGTGCTGCGTCTAGAGTCGCGCCGCGATGCCGCCACCACCGAACCCTCTCTCCTCCGACCAGCAATCCTACGCGCGCTCCCTCGTCCTCCACCAAGACGCGCACATCATCGTCTTCAACAAACCCACCGGCCTTGCGGTCCAAGGCGGCTCCGGCGTCACGCAAAGCCTCGAAGACCTGCTCGCCGCGTTCGCCAAATCCAACGGCAAGCGCCCGCGCCTCGTGCATCGGCTCGATCGCGAGACATCCGGCATCATCATCGCCGCGCGCACCAAGCCCGCCGCCGCATTCCTGTCCGAAGCGTTCGCCGGGCGCGATGTCGAAAAAACGTATCGCGCCGTCGTCTGCGGCGGCGCGCCCCAGCCGAGTGCAGGCGAGATCAATCTCGCGCTTCGCAAATCCAACCGTCGCGGGCTCGACATCATGGAGATCGACACAAGCGGGCAGGCGGCGCTGACGCGTTACCGCACCCTCTCAGCCACGTCCCAAGCCGCGCTCCTAGAACTCCGCCCCGAGACGGGCCGCATGCACCAGCTCCGCGCGCACCTAGCGGCTATCGGCCGGCCCATCGCCGGGGACGGCAAGTACGGCGGCCTCTTCCAACTTGGCGCGATCGCCATCCCGCGCCTCATGCTCCACGCCGCGGCCCTTGATTTTCCACACCCCGAGGGCGGCCGGCGCCGGTTCGATGCGCGGCTCCCGGCCGATTTCGCGGAACCCCTCCGATCACTTGGGCTTGAACCCCCACACGAGCCGCATTCCTGATAGAGTGCGCTCGCGAGGACTCGACTCGAAGGACCCCTGGCCATGATCCGAACTTTTGTTTTCGTCGCCGCCGCAACCCTCCTGGCGGCCTGCGCGACCTCGCCGCCGCCATACGCCGCCTCAAGCGGCGCCAACGCCGCCGGCTATTCGGAAACGCAGATCGAGAGCAATCGCTACTACGTCACCTATCGCGCACGCGGGACCGCTGACGCTCAACTCATCCAAGATTACGCGCTCCTTCGCGCGGCTGACCTCACGCTGCAAAACGGACGCGAGTGGTTCTGGGTCGATCATCGCTCGGTTGACGAAGGCGATGGCTATGACAGCGGCCCGCGCATCGGCGTTGGCATCGGCGGCGGCAGCTATGGCAGCCACAGCGGCGGCAGCGTCGGCGTCGGCATGAGTTTCCCGCTCGGCCAACGCGGCGCAACGGCGCACTCGGCCACGCTCGAAATTCGCTTCGGCGAAGGGCCAAAGCCCGACGCGGAAAACGCCTACGATGCGCGCGCCATCTCAACCAACCTGCGATCGCGCGCGACGCCCTGATGCAGCAAGTGCTGCTGGTAGCGCTCGGGGGAGCCGTCGGATCGATCGCACGCTACGGAGTCGGCCTCGCCGCTGCGCGCTGGTTCGGCTTAGCGTTTCCCTGGGGCACGCTCGCGGTGAACGTGCTCGGCGGCCTAGCAATCGGCCTGATGGCGGCGCGCATCGCGCCGGAGAATGAGAGCCTGCGCCTCCTCATCGGCACGGGTCTATTAGGGGGCTTCACCACCTTTTCGGCGTTTTCGCTGGAGACTGTGCGCCTGTTAGAGCAGCAACCAGGCCTCGCAGCGCTCTACGTCCTCGCTTCGCTTGTGCTGGGCGTGGGCGCGTGCTGGATGGGGCTTCAGCTGGGGCGCATATGAGGTCGGTCGAGACCGTTGAAGTGACGCATGACGACGGCACGCCACGGATCGACCGTTGGCTGCGCCGCCGCCATCCGCACTTGTCACAAGGCCAGATCGAAAAGCTCATCCGCACCGGCCAGGTGCGCGTCGATGGCGCGCGCGTGAAAGCCTCAGACCGCGTGTCAGCGGGCCAGAGCGTGCGCATTCCCCCGCTGCCTGAAGCCGACGAACGCCGGCCCCCGGGCGCGCTCTCCAAAAAGGACGAAGACTTCGTCCGCTCCCTCGTCATCCATCGCGACAACGACGTCATCGTCTTGAACAAGCCCGCCGGCCTCGCCGTGCAAGGCGGCGCCAAAACAACGCGCCACCTCGATGGCCTGCTCGACGGCCTGAAGTTCGACGCAGAGAAAAAGCCAAAGCTCGTACACCGCCTCGACCGCGATACATCCGGCTGCCTCGTCCTCGCACGCAACCCCCGCGCCGCCGCAGCGCTTGGCGAAAGCTTCCGCGATCGCGACACGATGAAAGTCTATTGGGCCATCGTCGTTGGCTCGCCGCGCCCCAAGGCTGGTGAAATACGCGGTTGGATGCGCAAGGCGCCCGGCGTGCACGACGCTGACCGCGAGATGATGGTCAAAGCCGTGCAAACCGAAGACGGCGCGGTGCACGCCATCACGCAATACGCCGTGCTTTCGGACGCCGGACAGCAAGCCGCATGGATGGCGCTGCGCCCCGTCACTGGCCGCACGCACCAACTGCGTTTCCACATGGCCGAGATCGGCCATGCCATCTGCGGCGATCCCAAATACAAATGCGATCGCCCACCGCTCAACGATCTGACGGGCGCACTCCAACTCCACGCGCGCGCCATCCGCCTGCCGCACCCGTCCGGCGGCGAGCTCAATGTCACTGCGCCGCTGCCGCCGCATATGCGCGCCGCATTCGATCTCCTCGGCTTTAACGAACGCGACGCGCGCAACGCCTTCGAGCCGTTTGAGGACGGCCGATGAAACACCTCGCGGAGGCGCAGGCCATCGCCAACGCCAGCCGCGCGTTGCTTGCGCAAGGGGACGCCGTCGGCGCCGAGCGCGTGCTGAAACCGGTGTTCAATCAGCTGCGCGCCGATGCTTCGGTCCTGCACCTGATGGGCATCATCAAGCGCACGCAGAACCAGCTGGAGGAGGCCGAGCGCTTCCTGCGCAGCGCCGTCGCGTTCTCGCTGGACGAGGGCGGCTATTACAACGACCTCGGCGTGGTGCTGCAGGCGCGCGGTTCGTACCAGGAAGCGATGCGCGTCTATCGCGCCGCCCAAGCGCTGACGCCGCAAGCCGATGCCGTGCGTGTGAACATCGTGCGTTGCCTCATGGACTCGGGCGAACTGCCAGAAGCCGAGAAGGAAGCCCGCGCCTACGTCGCCGCCGTGCCCGCCGCAGAATCGTGGACGCTGCTCGGCCAGGTGCAACGCACGCAAGAGCGCCATGAAGACGCCGTCGCCTCTGCAGCCGAGGCGCTCAAATACCAACCCCGCTTGCGCGCCCTTCACCTCAACTACGCCAATGCGCTCGATCGCGCCGGTCGTGGCCGTGAAGCGCTGGAGGTCTATGAGAGCCTCGCCAAGCAAGCGCTCGACTCCGGCGAACTGGCGCTCTCATACGCCCGCGCGCTCTTCACCGAAGGCAAAGCCAAAGAAGCCGAAGCCGTGCTGGAGGAAGGCGTCGGTAAATGGCCAGCTTCCCTGCCGCTCCACACCGCGCTTGCCCGCGCGCGCTGGCTGCGCGGCGAGGCGGAAAGATGTACCGCATTCCTTGAGGCCGAGATCGAGCGCCGTTCCACTGATATCGCGCTCCGGCTCGGCGCCGCTGACGCGCTTCATCGCGGCAAGCACTACCAGCGCGCGCTGCAGGTCCTGGCGGATGCCTTGCAAGTCGCCCCGCACAATCCTGCTGTGCTGACGGCCTTCGGCATCATCCTCGACGAACTCGATCGTCCGCTCGATGGCGTCAAAGCGCTCCGCCACGCCGCCGAGCGCACCGACGATGCGCGTTTGGCCCACCGCAATCTGCTCTCCACCCTGATCCGCGCCGGGCAACCCAAGGAAGCACTCGACATTGTGCGCCGCCTGCGCGCCGGCGATCCCGATGAGCAGTATCTCATCGCCATCGAAGCACTAGCGCTCCGCGCGCTCGGCGATCCGGCCTACAAGCTTTTCAACGACTACGACCGTTACGTTCGCACCTACGATGTGGAAGCGCCCAGCGGCTATTTCACGGTCCACAACTTCAACACGACGCTCGCCGACGCGTTGCGCCGCCAACACCGCATCGCCGCCCATCCGTTCGACCAGACGCTGCACAAAGGCTCGCAAACGCCGCGCAATCTGATCGCACTGAAGGAGCCCGTGTTCGGCGCATTCCTCAAAGCCATCGAGTCAGCAACGCGCGATTACATCTCGCGCCTTCCCGCCGAACCAACCGATCCCGTCGGCCGCCGCAAACTCGAACGCTATCGCTACGAAAATCTTGCCTCCGCGCGTCTAGACCACGAAGGCCACCTTCCGAACCGCGTGCACGACCGCGGCTGGATCACGGGGCTCTACGTCGCTGCCTACACGCCCGGCGACCAGAAGCGCTACCCACGCGCCGGCCACATCATGCTTGGCGCCCCGAATAAGCCGGTCCGCGGCTGCGAGCCCGAGAAATGGATCGAGCCGAAGGAGGGTCTTCTCGTGCTCTTTCCTTCCTATATCTGGCATGGGATCGCGCCGGTCGAAGGCGCCGAGCTCCTGACGCTGACGTTCGACGTCGCGCCCGTGCAAGCGGAGGGAACATGAAGAAGATCGACCTCGCGACTGCGCCGAAGGGCGAGGGCACGCGCTATCCGCCGCCCCACAACGCACCGTGCGTGAAGCGCAAATGGATAAAGCTCGGCGATGCGGCGGGGCTCACGCAGTTTGGCGTCAACATCGTCACGCTGGAGCCCGGCGTGTGGTCGAGCCAACGTCACTGGCACTCCCATGAAGACGAATTCGTCTACGTCGTTGAAGGCGAACTCGTCATGGTCACCGACGCGGGCGATGAGATCATGCGCCCTGGCGATAGCGCGGGCTTTCAAGCGGGCGTGCGCGATGGCCATCATCTGCAGAACCGCTCCGACAAGCCCGCGCGCTTCCTCGTGGTGGGCTCCCGCAACGAAGAAGATTGGGGCGAGTATCCCGATCTCGATATGAAATTCCTGCCCGGCCGCGGCGGCTACACCCGCAAGAATGGCGAGCCGATTTGAGCGCTGGTCTCTCACCCATTCCCGGGGCAACGCGAAGCGTTGAGCCCGGGACCCATAGACACAGACGGATCAGACTAATCACGTCTGCCAGTGTTTATGGGCCCCGGACTGCTCGCTGCGCTCGCATCCGGGGATTGGTGGAGGGCTGTTTGCAATGACCGGCGAGCCCGTCCGCCGCTTCTATGCTTCGGCCACAGCCGCCGAAGAGGGCGACGCACATATCGTGCGTCTAGATCAGCGCACACTGAAGACGCCCTCCGGTAAGCCACTGCATTTGCCGACGCGCGCCCTCGCGGAGGCCATCGCGCAAGAATGGGACGCGCAGGGCGAACTCATCCTTCCCGCATCAATGCCCATCACGCAGCTCGCCTTCGCCGCCATCGACTGGACGCCGCAAAGCCGCGAGAAGCTGGCGGACTACATCGCCAAGTTCGGCGAGACCGATCTCATCTGCCATCGCGCCGACGCGCCCCCGCCACTGGTCGCGCGCCAAAGCGAGACATGGGATCCGCTGGTCGCCTGGAGCATGGGCGATTTGGGCGCCGTGCTGCCGATCGTCGTTGGCGTCACCGCCGCGCATGTCCCGAAGGAGAGCCTCGAAACACTGCGCGCGCATGCCGATGCGTGCGACGACTTCCGCCTCACCGCGCTCGCGCAGGCGGCCGGCCTCTCGGGCTCCGCCGTCATCGCGCTGGCGCTCCTCCACCAGCGCCTCGACGCCGAAGCCGCTTTCGCCGCCGCCGCGCTCGACAACCTCTGGAGCCTCGAAAACTGGGGCGAGGACGCCGAAGCCCGCGCCCGCCTGGAACGCCAGCGCGCCGAGTTCGTGACCATCACGCGGTTCTTCGCCGCATTGGACGCCGACTAGCGTTCCCCGCTGTGGCCTGGCGCTTCCGCCCCTGCGTTGGGGGGTGTAAATGGGGGCCATGGATACCGTCACCGAAACCCCGCGCGCGCGCCTCAAAGTCCTGAACCTGGACGCCGTGAAAAACGGCGCGGTCAGCGACGATCCCTATCGCTACATCATCTGCGAGAACGTGCTCAGCGCCGAAGACGCCGGCGCCATCCGCCGCGATTTCCCGCAGACGACGTCCGTCGGCTTCCTCAACTCCACCGATCTCACGCGCGAAGGCGCCTACGCCGCGCTGCTCGACGATCTGGAGAGCCCAGAGCTCGCCGCCGTGCTTTCCGAAAAGCTCCAGCTCGATCTTTCAAAAGCCGGCCACCTCATCACCGTGCGCCGCTGGTCGCGCAAAACGGACGGGCGCATCCACACCGATTCCGAACGCAAAATTTCGACCTTCCTCGTCTATCTCAACGAGACGTGGTCCGCCGCCGACAGCGGCGCCTTCCGCGTGCTGCGCGGCGAGAAGGATTTCGAGGACTACGTCGCCGAAGTGCCGCCCATCCAGGGCAACGCCGTGGGCTTCCGCCGCGCCGACCATTCCTGGCACGGCCACAAGCCCTTCGAAGGCGAGCGCCTCGTCGTCCAGCTCACCTACCTCCAAAGCGCCGAAGCCGCCGAACACAAACGCCGCGCCGCGGGAATCCAGGGCTTTGTGAAGAAGCTCTTCGAACGCGTGGGCTGAACCCATCGATGCTTCGCTTGTCAGCACTCGCACTGCTTGCGGCGTTGCTCGTCATCGCGCCAGCACATGCGCAGCAGAGTTCGCGGTGGAGATCAGAAGGCGGGTTCAGCATCGACTTGGGCGGCTGGCGCGTTCTCGACCGCGCAACCCACGCGGACGTGTACGACAGCGAGGTCATTATTGCCGCGCCGGAGGGTGACTCGCATGGGGAGGCGCGGTGCTCTGTCGAGATGCTCTCGCAACCCGCGCCCAATACGCCTTCGCGCGCTCTGATGAATGAGGGGACGCGGCGCCTCGCGACAAGTCCCACGATCACGGACACAAGAGGCGAAGACCGAGTTAGGATTGATCGCATCGAAGTTACTGAGATCGACGGTGTCGCGACGCTCGACGTCTACGGCGGGTTCATGAGCCTCGACACCGTGACGAGACGGTTTTTCCTGTCCGGCGACAGCGTTGTGTACATGTACACCGTCTCATGCTCGGTGAGCGCCGACGATCCAGCGGCAGTGGCTGCCGGGCACGCGATCGCCGCCAGTCTCCGGTTCGACTAGCCGGGCAGGGTCTGGCGGTCTTGAGCCGCTCGCCGGCTGATTTGCTCCAGCCGCAAATCCCGCTAACACCGCACTCAACTGCGTGCGGAGCTAGCCCATGAAAGACATCATCGCCGCCCTTGAAGCCAAGCGCGCGGCTGCGCGCGCCGGCGGGGGCGAGAAGCGCCATGCGGCTCAGCACGCCAAGGGCAAGCTCACCGCGCGCGAGCGCATCGAACTCCTGCTCGACGAAGGCAGCTTCGAAGAGTTCGACATGTTCGTCGAACACCGCAGCCACGAGTTCGGCATGGAGAAATCCAAAATCCCCGGCGACGGCGTCGTCACCGGCTGGGGCACGATCAACGGCCGCCTCGTCTACGTCTTCTCTAAGGACTTCACCGTGTTCGGCGGCTCGCTCTCGGGCGCGCACGCGGCCAAGATCGTCAAAGTCCAGAACATGGCGCTGAAGAACGGCGCGCCCATCGTCGGCATCTTCGACGCCGGCGGCGCGCGCATTCAGGAGGGCGTCGAATCCCTCGCCGGCTACGCTGACATTTTCCAGAACAACATCCTCGCCAGCGGCGTCATTCCGCAGATCAGCGTCATCATGGGGCCGTGCGCGGGCGGCGATGTCTATTCGCCCGCCATGACCGACTTCATCTTCATGGTGAAGGACACGAGCTACATGTTCGTCACCGGGCCGGACGTTGTGAAAACCGTCACCAACGAAGTCGTCACGGCTGAAGAACTCGGCGGCGCGCGCGTGCATGCGAGCAAATCCGGCGTCGTCGACGGCGCCTACGAAAACGATTTCGAGACGCTGACGCAAATGCGCCGCCTCATCGATTTCCTGCCGCTTTCCAATCGCGAAAAGCCGCCCACGCGCCCGCACTATGACGACGTCGCGCGCGAGGAAACCTCGCTCGACCGCCTCATCCCCGACAATCCGAACAAGCCCTACGACATGAAAGAGCTGATCGAGAAAGTCGCCGACGAAGGCGATTTCTTCGAGATCGGCCAAGAGTTCGGCAAGAACATCCTGACGGGCTTCGTGCGCTTGGACGGCTCAACCGTCGGCATCGTCGCCAACCAGCCCATGGTGCTCGCCGGCGTGCTCGACATCGACGCCTCCCGCAAAGCCGCGCGTTTCGTGCGTTTCTGCGACGCCTTCAACATTCCGATCGTCACCTTCGTTGACGTGCCGGGCTTCCTGCCGGGCACGAAGCAGGAGCTGGGCGGCCTCATCAAGCACGGCGCCAAACTCCTCTTCGCCTACGGCGAAGCCACGGTGCCGAAGGTCACGGTGATCACGCGCAAAGCCTATGGCGGCGCCTATGACGTCATGAGTTCAAAGCACCTGCGCGGCGACGTGAACTACGCCTGGCCCTCAGCCGAAATTGCGGTGATGGGCGCCAAGGGCGCCGTCGAAATCATCTTCCGCGCTGACATCGGCGATCCCGAAAAAATCGCCGCGCGCACCAAGGAATATTCCGACCGCTTCGCCAACCCGTTCGTCGCTGCAAGCCTCGGCTACGTCGACGACGTCATCATGCCCCGCGAAACCCGCAAACGCATCATTCGCGCACTGATGACGCTCAAGAACAAGAAACTAGAAAACCCCTGGAAGAAACACGACAATATTCCGTTGTGAGGGCTGAGAATGAAACTGTTCCTGAGTTGGTCCGGGCCAGCGAGCCGATCTATCGCGAAGCAGTTTCGAAAGTGGCTTCCGATGTTGCTGCAACATGTGCAGCCTTACCTTTCCTCCGCTGACATCGATAAGGGCTCTCGTTGGTCGACGGATATCGCGAATGAACTTCAGGCATCGAATTTTGGCTTGATTTTCATTACCCCCGACAACACTCAAGCCCCATGGATCATGTTTGAAGCGGGTGCATTGGCGAAGGCTGTAGATACGTCGGTCGTCGCGCCAATTTTGTTTAACGTCACCCAAGCCCAGCTACGCGATAGTCCGCTGGTTCAATTCCAACTTACGCCGTTTGAGCGCGAAGAAGTTAAGGCACTTGTTCATCTGATAAATCGCACCGCGACTGAAAATCAGGTGCCGGTCCAGACTCTGGACGCGCTTTTCGACAAACTCTGGCCGGACCTGGAAGCGGAGATCGCCGCAATCTTGCGCGATGCAACAAAGAGTTCGCCAGAACCTCAGACGTCTAGAGATCAGCAAGCAAACTCAATTGAGGAGCTTGTTGTAAACACCAGGAACATTCTGAAGCGATTGAGTGCACAGGAAGCATTGCTCGCCGAGGCGAAGGGCGGTGAAAATGCGATACATCGATTGGAAAGGAACGCGCTTGATCGTTCATTGAAGCAGGCTGAGGCCCTGCATGAGTCGATTGTACGATTCAAGGGTGAGTTGGAGATCGAATTGGATCCTGAGGCAATCCTCGTGCGACCGCTTGAATCGTTGCGGCCGTTGATCGAAGAATTAGAGCGTGATGGCGCAGCTCTCTCGGCTCAGATCGCGCGATTGCGTCGAAGAATTTTGCAAATTTCGGATGACTAACCTTCTCCCTCCTTTGGGAGGGAGAGGGCAGGGTGAGGGTGGAGCACCGGCGGAGCGTGATTAGCTTGGCGCAAGGGCGGACAATTCAGCGCCGCACCCTCACCTAACCTCTCCCGCAAATGCGGGAGAGGGACGACGGAGCGCTTGCCAATTCCGCGCCTCCTCCTCACGCTGAGAAACAGGGTCAGGGGAGCGCGCCAATGTCATCCACACAAAGCAAGCGCCTAGCCGCGTACGTCCAACGCTATCGCCTCGACAGCGGCCTCCCGTCAGACCTCCAGCCCGTCCTCGAAGCGCTCCGCTATCGCGAAGAGAACATGTCCATCAAAGCGGGTGCGACGCTCGGCTTTTGCGGCCTCATGATCGCGAGCATTCTCGTGCAGTTGGCGGCGCCGTCCGAGAGCATGATCTTCGTGTCGCCCGCGAGCCCGTGGGCGTTCTTCGCCAGATGGGGCCTCATCCTGTTGCTGCTCGCCTCTTTCATGACGCTCGTCGCGATCACCTGGGGCCGCCCAAGATATTCAAAGGACCCGGAAGCCGCGCTCGGCGAACTGGCGGCGACCATCGCGCACAAGCGCCTCATCCGCGGCACGGCAGGCGTCGTGTGCATCATTGGCTCGATGTTCGCCGCGATCTGTCTGCTCGGCCCGCTGCTGGCCGTCGACACGCCGATGCCGATGTTCGACGCGTTTCGCTGAGTTTCCGCAAACATAACTCCGTCATTCCGGTCGCGCGGAGCGCGGGCCGGAACATGAGTCTAAGCCTCTAGCCTCGGGTCCCGGACGCATGCCCGGCCTTGAGCCGGGCTGCGATCCGGGATCCAGTGCTACAAGCACCGGGCGCGTGAACTCTGGGTCCCGGCTCTCAGCCCCGCCTTCGCGGGGGCATTCGGCCGGGACCCGAGGATAGACATGCGCTCTATCCATGCGTTTCTTCGCTCAAAGCACTGAAAGCAAAGCGGTCGCAAAAAACTAATCCGACCCACGCCACACCCCCCGTACACTGCACGTCTCTTCCGTATGGGAGGCTGATCGGTACCAACGCCAACAGCGCGGAAGAGGCGGATTGAGCGCGATGGGTTTGAAGTTGGCGACAGCGGAAAACCCTGCTTCGGGAAGCTGGATAACAGGAAACCCGAAGGCTCCTGATTCAGAGAGAAGACAGCTCGCAAAGTTGTCTTCGGGCTCGGGCCCAAAGGCGTGGAGAGATATCGTCCCACGCGCCAAGCTCGATCTTTCGATTGGCTCTGACCTGCGCGTCGACCCGGGAACGCAAGCAAGGCGCTAAGTCGCGCAGCAGGAAATCCAGCGTCACAGCCCGGCGGCGAAGTAGATCGCCAGGGGGAGCAGGCCCCGCCGGCAAGCTGTCTCATCAACGCATGGTCTCCTGACGCGGCCCTGAACGCTTCAAGCTTGCGCCGGCGAAAAACAATCCGCGCGAGGGCGCGCTTCGGCACACCTCCATTTTTTCTTTTGAAGCTTCAGTCGAAGCGCGTCCTTGCTCTCCCGCTGGAGGGCGTTTGCGAAAAGAGCGGGTCGCGCCGCTCGCAAATGCTGCGCGCTTACCGCTCGGTTGCAGCAACTTAATACGCGCGTTCTCCACAGCGCTGCTAGCGTCGCCCAAACGGGGGGACATCCATGCGCCAGATCATCTTCGCTGCGCTCGCCGCCATGAGCGCCATCGCGTTACCCGGTTGCGCCAGCACGAGCGGCGGCTCGCTCATCCAACGCACC
>JADMIO011827017.1_pt1 | contig 50572 bp, 48 predicted proteins | sample 8958161 | NCBI WGS metagenome assembly JADMIO01 (sample SAMN16585339, study PRJNA669376) | soil metagenome | isolation source: Crop rotation soil | place: USA: Cullars Rotation, Alabama | collected 2011 | reverse complement strand
GGCCGCGACTTCAAGTCACGTGAATTCCAAGCTTCGGATCCCACTGTGCTGGAAAGACTGGGTGTAAATGCCCTTCGCCAGCGGAATCACTTCGGCCAGGATGTCGAGTTCTTCGGGCACGCCGGGGCGGCCGGCAAACAGCACGTCGACGATTTCCTCGAAGTTGAACAGCCAGAACGGCAGTTTCAGGTTGCGTGGGTTCAGCACCAGCGCTTTCTCGCCGAAGCAGCGGCCATACTCGTTGTGCACGTCGAGCAGGAACAGCCGCAGGTTCGGCCGTGCCTTCAGGATTTCGTTGAGCAGCAGCGACACGCCGGTCGATTTGCCGACGCCGGTCGACCCGAGGATGGCAAAATGCTTCGACAGCATTTCCTCGACGTCGACATAGGCGACCACCGAACGGTCTTGCTGCAGCGTGCCGACATTGATCTGGTCGGCGCCGCTCGGCGCGTAGACGGTGCGCAGTTCCTGGTTGGTGATGAGATCGACGGTGTCGCCGATGGTCGGATAATTGGTGACGCCGCGCTGGAATTTCGGTTTGTCGCCGCCGAGGATTTCGCCGAGCAGGTCGACGCCGGCATGGGCGATGTACTTGTCCGATGTCGGCAGGTCCTCGCTGGTGACGTCGGTGATCATGGCGACGATGGTCGAATTCGCGGCGCAGCGGATCGAGACGAACCGGCCGACGGTCGCCCGCACTTCGGAAAGCGGCATGTTGCTGGTCGCCAGCAAGCCCACCCGGGCCAGCGAACCACGCACGGAGATCACACGTCCAAAAGATGTCACTGTACTAAACCTGGCATGCCCAACATTTCGCTTCGATATTATTCCGACGGGGGCTGCACAAACTGTTAAGCCAGCGCAGTTCCACATCCCTCAAATTGGCCCGGTGCTGCCAGCCGATCAGCCACAATGCGTCCGGGACGTTCGTGTGGTGGCGGATTCGACTGCAAAACAGCGGTATTCGTCGAAGAGCGGGCCCGCGCGGGGGCATTAACTCCTCGTTCACCAATGGTCGATGAAGCCTGCGTCAATGCGCGCTGGCTCATGCCGGGCGAAGCCCTGTCGTCGCGGTCTTGCCGCTTAACCCAGCGCTAACTTCAAGTGCTAACGCCACCTCCACTTGTCCTGCGTCAGAGTGTCATGATCAGGGGGAGGCAATGAGCTGGTTCCGCTTTGACAGCATGAGGCGACTGCTGGGCAGCGACTACGCTGCGCAGTCAGATGACGTCGCGCCGTGCGACCACATGCCGGCAGTGCTCGGAATCGGTACCGCAGTGCTTGTCGCCGCCATTGTTGCCAACGTCATTCTGACTGAATCGAGCTGGCTGGAATGCGCGCTTCTCGCCGCCGTCGCGGGGTTGACGCTGGCCATGGCCTTGCTGCTCAAGCGCCACCAGTGGTTCCACCATGCGCTGGCCTATGAACGGCGTCAGCTTCGCACCGCCGTCGACAATATCCCGCAAGGGCTCGTGCTCTACGACGCCTCGGCAAAGATCGTGGTCTGCAACAAGCCCTATATCCAGATGTTCGGCCTGTCGTCCGACGTTGCCAAGCAGGGCTGTACGATCCAGCAGCTGATTCAGCATCGCAAGGAAACCGGTTCGTTCGACGGCGACGTCGAGGCGTTCTGCGCTGCGATCATCCACAACGTCCGGCTCGGACGCGGAACGCGCCAACTGACGGAAGCACCGGGTGGCCGCGCGATCGAGATCGTCAACAAGCCGCTGAAATCGGGCGGCTGGGTCGCCACCATCGAGGACATCACCGAGCGCACGCGTGTCGAGCAGAAGATCGCCCATCTTGCCCACTACGACGCGTTGACCGATCTGCCGAACCGCGCGCTGTTCCGCGAGAAGCTTGACGCCGCGCTGAAGGCGCTCGGACCGGGCGCACAGCTCGCCGTGCTCTATATCGATATCGACGAGTTCAAGAGCGTCAATGATGCCCTTGGCCATCACGTCGGCGATGAACTGTTGAAGGAGGTCGCCGAACGGCTGCGTGGCTGCATCGGCGAGGGCGACGTGGCGGCGCGCCTCGGCGGCGATGAATTCGCGATCATCCACACGAGCGCCGGAGGTCGCGCGGAGACCGAGCGACTGGTCAACGCGCTGTACGCGGCGATCCGGCAACCGCTGGAATGCGCCGGCCACCTGATCTCCACGGATGCCAGCATCGGCATTGCGATCGCGCCGGCCGACGGCGACCATCTCGATCAACTGCTGAAAAATGCCGACCTTGCGCTTTATGGCGCCAAGGGTGACGGTCGACGCACCTACCGCTTCTTCGAGCAGGGCATGGGGGCGCGCGCCACGGCCCGGCGCACCCTTGAGCTGGAGTTGCGTCATGCGATCAGTGAAGGCGGCTTCGAGGTGCACTACCAGCCGGTGGTCGATCTTCGCGACAACAGAGTCCGGGGGTGCGAGGCGTTGCTGCGCTGGCGGCATCCGCAACGCGGCAATATTTCGCCGGCTGAATTCATTCCCGTGGCCGAAGACACCGGCCTGATCAACGCGCTCGGCGAGTTTGTCCTGCAGACGGCATGCGCAGAGGCGAGCCGGTGGCCCGATCATATCCGCATCGCCGTCAACGTGTCGCCGGTGCAGTTCCGCAGCCAGACGCTCGCGCTCAACGTTGCCTCGGCACTTGCAGCCTCGGGCCTGTCGGCGTCGCGGCTGGAACTCGAGATCACCGAGGCGGTGCTGATGCGCGACGACGAGACCGCGCTCGCGACGCTGCACCAATTGCGCGCGCTTGGTGTGCGGATCGCACTTGACGATTTCGGCACCGGCTACTCCTCGCTGAGTTATCTGCACCGCTTCCCGTTCGACAAGATCAAGATCGACCGCTCGTTCGTGAAGAACATCGGCGACGAAGGCGCGTCGGCCGCGATCATTCAGGCGGTGGTCAATATCGCCAATGCCAGCAACATGACGACGACGGCCGAGGGCGTCGAACAGGCCTGGCAGCGCGACATGCTGCGCGAACTCGGTTGCACCGAGATGCAGGGATTTCTGTTCAGTCCGCCCGTCGCGGCGCTCGAGGTGCGGCGGCTGTTGCCGGAATCGCTCGGCAAGGCCGCCACGGCGGCGTAAAGCCCCGCGTCAATCCGCGAATACGCAAGTCAGCTCCGCAAACCCTGCGTTTGCGGCGTAGCACGGGTGCGGCTGCAATTGACCGGCAAGCTCGTCACAGATAATTTTCGCGGGTGATGCGCTGCCGGCGATCGTCCGGCCAACAACAACAGGGCAGGGTGGAGCGCGATGACCCGCGGCATGGAAGCGTGAGCGAGAACGCGCGACCGTCCGCGCTCGCTCCGTTTCGGATCCGGAATTACCGTTTTCAGTGGCCCGCCGACATGTTCACGTCGTGGGCGATCGAAATGGAGCAGTTGATCCTCGGCTGGTATGTGCTTGTCGAGACCGGATCAGTCCTCCTGCTGACCGTATTTGCCTCACTCGGTTTTGTCGGCACTCTGATCGCGCCGATGTTCGGTGTGGTCGGCGACCGCATCGGCCACCGTGATCTGCTGGCGCTCATGCGCGGTACTTATGCGGTGCTTGCAACGACCCTGATGATGCTGGCATTCAGCGGCCAGCTCCATCCGCCGCTCGTGTTCGTCATTGCCCTCCTGATGGGATTGGTGCGGCCTTCTGACATTGGGGTGCGCAGCGCGCTCGTCGCCAACTTTATGCCGCATGGGCTCTTGATCGCTGCGATCAGCGTGTCGCGTACCACGATGGATACGGCGCGGATCGCCGGTGCGCTCTCCGGTGCCGGGCTGTTCGCCACACTCGGCATCGGCCCGGCCTATGTCGCAATCGTCACCCTCTATATCGCGGCTACGCTACTGACCCTTTGCGTGGTGGTGCCGCGCCAGACGCGACCCTCGGCGGAAACCACCGGCGAAGTTTTGAGCTCACCGCTGCGCGACCTGAAGGAGGGCATCGCCTATGTTTGGTCGACGCCGCGCATGCAGGCGGCGATGTGGATCGCCTTTCTCGCCAATCTCGTTGCCTACCCGCTGTCGGGTGGCCTGCTGCCCTATATCGCGCGGGCCGTGTACGGCACCAACCAGACCGGAGTCGGCTATCTCTCGGCAGGCTTTGCCCTCGGATCGCTCGCCGGCTCCATTGCGCTCAGCATGTTCGGTGGCGTTCGCGTGGCGCGGTTGATGATTGCCTCAAGCGTGCTGTGGTACGGCGTACTTGTGGTGTTCGTTCAGATGCAGACAATGCCGACGGCGATCCTTTGCCTGATGGTGGCGGGCTTCTCGCAGAGCCTGACGATGATTTGTCTCGCGGTGATCCTGATGCGCACTTCGAGCGAGCAGTTTCGCGGCCGCGTCATGGGCGTGCGAATGATGGTGATCTATAGCCTGCCGTTTGGATTGCTCGGCGCCGGCAGCCTGATCGACACCATCGGCTTTGTCGCCACCGGCACGCTCTATTCGGTTTCCGGCCTTGTGCTGATGATCGCAATCGCGCTGCATTGGCGCGCGGACCTCTGGAACATCCACGCGCCCGCCAACGCGCGGTGACGCGCCGTCGCGTCACGCGCTGCAGTTCAGCATCCACTGCACCCCGAATTTGTCGGTCAGCTTGCCGTAGTAGCTGCCCCAGGGCTGCACAGCGAGCGGCGTGGTGATACGGCCGCCCGACGCAAGCCGCCCGAACAACCGTCGCGTTTTCTCGCGATCATCCATTGTCAGCATATGCGCCGAGCCGCGCATCGGCTCGGCGTCGTGATTGTCGGAGGCGTAGAACTCGACGCCCGGTCCTTCGAACTTGGAATGCATCACCTTGCCGCGCATCGCCTCATCGGCAACAGGCAGGCCGCCTTCGCCATGGCGCACGAGCAGCGTGACGCGGCCAAGCCCGCAGGCGTTGTAGAAGGCGAGCGCCGGCTCGCAGGTGCTGGTGAAGAACAGATAGTTGGAGAGCTGCATGGTCCACCGCGCGGGTTCAGTCCGATGAGGAGGCCGGCGCAAGCCGTGCCTTGAAGAACGCGAGAATCTCGTCCCGCGCCGCCACCGTCGGCTGCCCGGCCTCATCGATCAAATGCTGCGTGACGACGCTGTGGGGATAGTTCACGTGGCGCGCAAAGAACGGCGACACGTCGCTGCTGGCTGCGCTGTCGGGCAACTCGCGGCCGATGAAGCGGTCGCCGAGCGCTGCGGCATAGGCGGCAAACCGCTCGGCGCGGCAGATCTTGTCGCCGGCAAAGCGATAGGCAAGCACGGTGAGATCGTCGCGATCGAGTCGTTCGCGCACCGCCTTGATCTCCTCCGGCGCGATCTCGAGTCCGTCGGGCACGTTTAGCGGCAGTGACGGCTGCGACAGCACAGGTGCCAGCATCGCGGGCTCAAGCATCATGGTCAGCGCGAAATTGCCGGTAAAGCACATGCCGATGGCGCCGACGCCGGGGCCACCGCATTCACCATGGGCAGATCGCGCCAGTGCGCGCAGCCATTGCGTCACCGGGCTCGAAGCGTTGGCCGCCATGGCGCGGAATTCTGCGCTCATGCAGGCGCGCTGGAACGTGGCGACACCTTCATCGACCGTGGGCACCGCACCGTCGCGTCCGAACAGCGAGGGCATGTACACCGTGAAGCCGGCATCACGTACCCAGCGCGCGAAGCGCGCCACATGCGGGCTGATCCCCGGCATTTCCGTCATCACGATCACGGCGGGACCGGAGCCCGCGACATAGACCCGCTTGCTCACCTCGTTGAGAGTGATCTCGCGCGCTGAAAAGTCCTCGAGCGGATCATCGATCGTCATGCTGCGTGTCGGCATGTCAGATTGCCTTTGCGAGATGCTGCAGGTGTTCGTAGCCGGAAGCCGCTGCCATCTGCGGCAAGCGCCAGATGTCTCCGTTGGCGCCCCATGCGCCGTCTGCGACATCGTTGATGATGCAGGAGGTGGCGATCCGCCGCGTCTCATCGGGGAGGGCGGCTGTGACAGCCTCGTGCATTAACCTGGCATAGCGCGCGCGGCTCGCGTCATCGAGCACTCCGGCCGGAACATTCACCGTCATCATGACTGGTACCACCGCCCGCAGCGGGTTGAGCCCGCCGCAGGTCAGGCCACCAGGCGCGACCTCGTCGACCATCACCCAGCACAGAGTACGCCGTGCGGGATCGGGTGGAATGCGTTCGCACTCGGCGGCGCCCTCGTTGATCGCCGCGACCAGCGCGGCACGGGCTTTTTGATCCAGCACGCCGGCCGGAATCCGCACGACAATATTCGGCATTGCGCCACTCCCGTTTAAGTCCATATTATGAACTCAGCTTTATACAGGCTAAATCCAGAAAAGCAACTCAGATATTGGATTCGCCATGACTGATGCCCCGCTCGTCCGCCGATCGCCGGTCGAGGCCTGCGACTGCAATCTGGCGCGCGCCTTTGAACTGATCGGCGATCGCTGGATGCTGTTGATCCTGCGCTCGGCGCTCTATGGCATGCGCCGCTTCGACGATTTCCAAGCCGAGCTCGACGTGCCGCGCAGCGTCCTGAGCAGCCGCCTTGCCGCGCTGGTCGATGCCGGCATCATGGAGCGTCGCGACTATCGCGAGGAGGGGCAGCGCGCGCGGATCGAGTATCCGTTGACCAAGATGGGCGCCGAGCTGTCGTTGCCATTCATGGCCATGACGGCCTGGGGCGACAAATGGCTGGCGGAAGGCGAGCCGCAGCTCGCGCTGCGTTCGCGCGCCAGCGGGCAAAGGCTCAAGGTCGCAATGATCGACGAGCGCGGCAAGCTCGCAAAGTCGTCGGACGTCCAGATCATGATCCGCGGCAAGCCATGGCCGCCGGAGCCGGCCGACAAGCCGCAGCGCAAGCCCGCCTGAGCGCCAGAGCTAGCGCGGATCGATCGGCGTGAAGGTCGAGGCGCGGGCCTCGATCACTTCGCCCGCCGCGCAGCAGACGTCTTCGCGGAAGCGGCCGGCCACCACCTGGACGCCGACCGGCTTGCCGCCGGCAATGCCCGTCGGCACCGTCAGTGACGGGAAACCGAGCGCGGGGATGGCAAGCAGCGACCGCTGCGCATGGATCACGTCGCGCGCCACGTCGTCGCTTTCCTGATCCTGGCCGAAGCGGAACGGCAGTTGCGACGATACCGGCAGGATGATGATCGGATATTTCTCCTGAAACAGCTGCCAGGCGCGCATCACGGCAAGCCGTTTCTCGAAGCAGGCCAGGATGCCGTCGCCATCGAGTTTGGGGGCATAGGCGATGTGGCAATCGAGATTGTAACGGCTGCGGTCGTCGCCGAACTTGCGGATCATCGGCGCGAGCACACGCTGCTCTTCATTGATGACGAGGCGATGCCAGAGGTCCTGTGCCTCGTCGATTCGTGGCGGGACAATTTCTTCGACCGCAAATCCGGCATCGGCCAGCCACTTGCCGGCAGCCTTTACGGCTGCGACCACTTCCGGCACTTCATCACCGAAGGGCGAGGGCGCGATCGCAACGCCGGTCGGGCGCGGCAACTCCGGTCCGGTCAACGGAACGGGCATCCAGGTGGCGTCGCGCGCGTCGCGTTGCGCCATCGCGCTCAGTGCCAGGCGGATATCCGAAACCGAACGGGCAAGCGGTCCCTGCACCGACATCATTTGCGCCGTGATCGGCCGATCGCTGCTGGCCGACGGATTGAACGCAGGAATCCTCCCCGGCGTCGGGCGCAAGCCGGCGACGCCGCAGGCATAGGCCGGATAGCGGATGGAGCCGCCAAAATCATTGCCATGCGCAATGGCGCCCATGCCGGCGGCGACCGCCGAGGCGGCGCCGCCGCTCGAGCCGCCGGGCGTGAGATCCTTGCTCCAGGGATTATGCGTTGCGCCGTGCAGGTCGTTGTCGCTGAACCAGCGGTGCGAGAAGGCGGGCGTATTGGTACGGCCGACGATAACGGCGCCCGCTTTGCGAAAGTTCGCAACCACGGGGCTGTCTTCGCTCGCAATCACGCTGCGGAATTCGACGACGCCGTTGGTGGTGGCGAGGCCGCGCTGGTCGACATTGACCTTGATGGTGACGGGCACGCCGTGCAGCGGGCCGAGGCGTGCGCCGGACCGCACGGCAGCGTCGGCCTCGTCGGCCGCAGCCAGCGCTTCGTCGGTAAGGACTTCGACCACGGCGTTGAGCGCCGGATTGACCTTTGCGATGCGATCGAGGCTCGATTGGACGGCTTCGCGGCTCGAGATTTGTCCCGCAGCAATTGCGCGCGCCAGATCCGTTGCGGACCAGCGCCATAGATCGTTCGTCATTTTCAATGTTTCTCCCCGGCGTTGAAACGATAGACGCGCGGTTCATCACAGACAATAGCGCTTCGCCGCCCGCGAACGCGTGCCGGTCGCGCAGGCGCGCGCCGTCGCGCGAGGGTGGTATTATCGCCGGGGCAGCCATACCGGGGCCCCGGAGCTGTGACCACGTTTATTGTTGACCGGTCCTGATCTTTTGTACATTCATACAAATATGGTCCGCAAGCTTTCCACCTTGGCCCCGAGCGCGCCGAAGTCCTCGGTGCGTAAGGCCGTCGCGCGCAAAACCATCGGCGAAAAGGCCACCTCCAGCCGCAAGCCGAACATGCGCGAGGCGATCCTTGCCGCAGCCGAGGAGCTGTTCTCGACCCATGGCTTCACCGCCGTGTCCGTGCGCGACATCGCGGTTGCGGCCGGCGCCAATCCCGGCAGCGTCACCTATCATTTCACCACCAAGGACGGCCTGCTGCTGGAAATCTATCGCAGGCATTGCGGGCCGATGAACCTGCGTCGCTCCGAGCTCCTGTCCGCAGCGCGCCGCGTGCGCGACCTGCAGGACCGGCTGGAGGCGATCGTGCGTGCCTATGTGCTGCCCGCCTTTACGTCCGGCAGTGATCTGGCAGGCGGCGGAGCGCGCTTCACGCGGCTGCGCGCGGTGATGTCGGCGGAAGGCAACGAGGTGGTGCGCAAGATCATCGCGCAGACCTTTGACGACACCAGCCACGCCTTCATCGATTCCGTTCACGAGAGCCTGCCGCACATCCCGCGCGACGAGATCGTCTGGCGCAGCCACTTCCTGCTCGGCGCACTCTATTATTCACTGGTGACGCCGGAACGCGTCTCGCGCCTGTCGCGGGGTGGCGCCGACGGCTCCGATGCCGCAGATGCCATTGAGCAGCTGGTGCGCGCCACGGTGGCGGCCTTGCAGGCGCCGCCACTCGATCCGGTAGAGCCGCAGCGGCGGCGGGGACGCGATGCTCACGTCGACAATTCCCGGGCCTGATCCCGACACGAGAACTCCGATGTTCGTGCTGCCGTCGCTTGCCTGCGACGCGCATTGCCACATCTTCGGTCCCGCCGCGCAGTATCCCTATGCGCCTGACCGCCCGTACACGCCGCCGGATGCCGGCCTCGATGATTTCCGCGCGCTGCATGCGAGGCTCGGTGTCGGCCGCGCCGTCATCGTCAATGCCAGCGTGCACGGCACGGACAATCGTGTCGCGCTGGACGCGATCGCCGTGTCCGGCGGCAGGTATCGTGCTGTCGCCAATCTCGATGGAGCGATCACCGAGCGCGGCTTGCGGGATCTGCACGAAGGCGGCTTTCGCGGCTGCCGATTCAACTTCGTCCGCCATCTCGGTGGTGTGCCCGACATGCGCGTGTTCGAACGGCTGATTGCGATGGTCGCGCCGCACGGCTGGCACGTCGACCTGCATTTCGACGCCGTCGATATCCCTGACTATGCCGATATGCTGACAAACCTGCCTGTGCGCTACACCATCGATCACATGGGTCGGGTGAGGGCGGCCGATGGGCTTGACCAGCTGCCGTTCCGGACGTTGATCGCGTTGATGCAGCGCGACGAGAAATGCTGGGTCAAGGTCTGCGGTTGCGAGCGCGTCTCGTCCGCCGGCCCGCCGTTCACGGATGCCGTGCCCTTTGCCCGCAAGATCGTCGAGACCGCGCCGGACCGCGTGATCTGGGGCACCGACTGGCCGCATCCCAACGTCAAGGCGATGCCGAACGACGGCGACCTCGTCGATCTCATTCCGTTGTTTGCGCCGGAGGTGGAGCTGCAGCAGAAACTGCTGGTCGACAATCCAGCCCGGCTATTCGAATTCGACAGCTAACCCATCCAAGAACCAAGAAAAGGGAGTGTTCCATGCCGAAGACAGGCCTCGTTGTCACCGCTCATCCCGGCGATTTCGTCTGGCGCGCGGGAGGCGCCATCGCGCTGCATGTCAAGAAAGGCTATCGCGTCAAGATCGTGTGCTTTTCCTACGGTGAACGCGGCGAGTCGCAATTTGCCTGGAAGCAGCCGGGCATGACGCTGGAGAAGGTGAAGGCCGGTCGCAAGGACGAGGCCGAGCGTGCGGCCGCAGCTTTGGGCGCCGAGATCGAGTTTTTTGACGCCGGCGACTATCCGCTACGCCTCACCGACAAGCACATGGAACGGCTGACCGACATCTACCGCGAGACCAATCCGAGCTTTGTGCTGACCCATGCGCTGGAAGATCCCTACAACGTCGATCATCCGGCTGCCGCCGCCTATGCCCAGGAGGCCCGCATCACCGCGCAGGCCATGGGCTACAAGCCGCACGCCGACTACGCCTACAATGCGCCGCCGGTGTTCCTGTTCGAGCCGCACCAGCCCGAAGCATGCAATTTCAAGCCGCAGGTCATTCTCAACATCGATGAGGTCTGGGACATCAAACGCAAGACGTTTGAGATCCTGGCAGCACAGAAGCATTTGTGGGCTTACTACGAGCGTGTCGCGCTGCAGCGCGGCCAGCAGGGTGGCCGCAATTCCGGCAAGGCCATGACGTATGGCGAGGCCTATCAACGGCTGTTCCCGATGACCCTGGACGAACTGATTTGAGATCGTCGTCGCACAGAGCCGATGGGGACTGAGATGACCACACGCCTGCGTACGTTGCTCGGCGATCATCCCGGCACGGCGAAGTTGAAGGACCGAACGGTCACCTCCGACGCCGTCGCCTTCGACTTCGCCGACTATTCGCCGACCCACAAGGGTTTCAAGCCGATGGTTCGCGAAGGCGCGTTCGACGTCGCGGAAATGGCCATCGTCACCTATTTGATGGCGAAGGCCGCCGGCAAGCCGATGGTGCTGTTGCCTAACGTCATCATGGCGCGGTTTCAGCACGGGCATGCGCTGTACAATGCCAAACGCAAGATGACGGCGGTCGACCTCAACGGCAAGCGGGTCGGCATCCGGTCGTTCTCCACGACAACCGGAGCCTGGCTGCGCGGCATTCTCGCCAACGACTATGGCGTCGATCTCGACTCTATCGACTGGGTGACGTTCGAGGATGCCCATGTCGCGGAGTACAGGGATACGACCAAGCGGGCGCCGGCGGGCAAGCAGATCCTGCCGATGCTGATTGACGGCGAGTTGGATGCAGTGCTCGGAGAAAAATCCGATCACCCCGACTTGCGGCCGTTGTTTGCCGACGTCGCCACGGAGGAAAAGGCCTGGTTCACCCGGCACGGCGTGCGTCCGGTCAACCACATGGTGGTGGTGAGCCGCGCGCTCTGCGAGACTAATCCGGACGTCGTGCGCGAGGTGTCGCATCTCCTGACCCGGGCGGCCGATGCTCCCGGCGCGCCGCGCTTTTCCGCCGCTGAAATCCGCACGTCGCTCGATCTGATCATCCGCTATTGCGCGCAACAGGGATTGATCCCGCGCGCGTTTGCCGTCGATGAGCTGTTCGAGGGGGAGGCGCTCAAGCTCTGGAGAGAGATGAAATGATTCAAGAGCCGATCTTCGACCTCGCCCATCTCGGCCATCTCGAATTGTTGACGCCGAAGCCCGACGAGAGCCTGAAATTCTTCGTCGACGTCATGGGCATGACGATCTCTGGCCGCAAGGGCGAGTCGGTCTATCTGCGTGGTTGGGATGATTACGAGCGCTATTCGCTGAAGCTGACGGCCTCGAAGACGTCGGGCATGGAGCACATGGCGCTGCGTGCGCGCAGTCCGCAGGCGCTGGAGCGCCGTGTCGCCGCACTGAAGGGCTCCGGCTTCGACATCGGCTGGGTCGACGGCGACATGGGGCAGGGACCGGCATTTCGTTGCCGTGATCCTGACGGCCATGTCGTCGAGCTCTATTACGAGACCGAGTGGTACCAGGCGCCGCCGGAGCTGAAGCCGGCCCTGAAGAACCAGGCGCAACGTTTTCCCGCGCGCGGCATCAACGTGCGCCGGCTCGACCATCTCAATTGTCTCGCCGTCGACATCAGGGCCAATCGCCTGTTCTTCGAGAACTACCTCGGGCTGCGCACCACCGAGCAGATCGTCCTCAACGACGGCAGCGAGGCCGCGATGTGGATGACGATGTCGAACAAGAGCTACGATTTCGCCTACACACGCGACCACTACGGCAAGATGGGCCGCTTCCACCATGTCACCTACGCGCTCGACAGCCGCGAGGAGATCTTGCGCGCCGCCGATATCTTCCTGGAGAATGGCGTCTACATCGAGACCGGCCCGCACAAGCATGCCATCCAGCAGACCTTCTTCCTCTATGTCTGGGAGCCCGGCGGCAACCGCGTGGAGGTTGCGAACGCCGGCGCCCGCCTCATCCTCGCGCCGGACTGGAAGCCGATCGTCTGGACCGAGGACGAGCGCAAGAAGGGCCAGGCCTGGGGCCTGAAGACGATCGAGTCCTTCCACACCCACGGCACGCCACCGGTGGAGTAGGTCGCGCAATGACCTTATCGCGGCGCCGACCGCGTTGCGCGCAGTTTGCTGATTGATCACGGGGCACGGCGCACGTCCCATCACGCGCTTTGACGCGCCCGGATACGGTCTCAAGCATCGATCGCCTGAATGTTTGGCGGCCACCCGGCATTTTTCGCGTGACATTTGATGCGCTTACAGGCGCTGCCGCGTGCCGGGGCGGCTGATGCGCACTCAACCCGTGCTCGCTAATTCTTCAATAAGATACCCTTGCGTGAGTAGGGGAAAACCATGAGTATGCATGGCGAGGGGGGATTGATCGGGAGTTGAGTTAGATCGTCGCATCAAATGGAGAGGAAACAATTATGGCCACACAGCCTGCCCAAAGGGCGCCTATTCCGCCCATGCCTATGCCGAAAATGACCGCCTACACGGTCCAGAGCACGCCCTGGTCCAGCAATGCGCCGTCGGTCATCATCGGCGTCGGAGCCAACAAGAAGTGGCTGACGCCAGCCGCCCCGAAGGACGACAGCTTCTGGTTCGTTATTTTCGACTCAAACAATCCAACAAATAAGATCTGGGAGGCTGTGCAAGTGGCGGGGGGCGCGGGCAGCTCGACAGTGCCGGCCGGTATCCAGACCTATATGGACAACCCCAAATATCTCTTTGCGGTCGCCACGCAGTACCTCAATACGCTGCATGTGCCGCAAGGCGCGCTCTATAGTTTCCTGGCGACGTACGGCGCCGGCCGCGAACTGCAGAAACTGGAGCAGGTCAATTCCGTGCTCGGCTGCGGCGGATATGGTCATGTCGGTTACGTCCTGACCGGCCAGTGCGGCAAGCGCGGGCCGGGCATCATTCCCCCGACCAGCTATGAAGTGGGCTCCTTCAAGGAAGGCCAGGCGATGCTGCTGATGTCGCTGATGCCGCAGATGAACGGCCAGCCGCCTTACTCGATCTGCGACAGCTACACCTGGACGTAGCCGGCGGAAGATGCAGACGCCGCGCGGACCGACGGGTCATTCCGCGCCCCGATCAATCGGCGATCCACGCTTCCTGTGGGTCGCCGATGCTGCCTGATGTCTGGGGCGGTATCTGCCGGAGTGCGAAGCCATCACATGAACGACCCCTGGACATTTCGCGATGGCACGCTGGACGAGGCGATCTTTCGCCAGGTTGTGACGATCAACGAGTATCATCTGCCGGATCGTTTCGAGCCCGCTGACATCGTCATCGATGTCGGCATGCATATCGGCTCGTTCGCGACTGCCGTGTTGTCGCGCGGGTGCGAGAGGCTCTATTGCATCGAACCTGATCGATCGAATGTCGAGATCGCGGCGGCCAATCTGAAGCCGCATATCGATCGCGGTCATGTACAACTCGTCAGGGGCGCGGCGTGGCGGTCCGATGAGAACACCGACCAATTGTACTTTGACGGTTACCACCCCTTTCCGAAATCATTCAGGGGCATGGAAGGCATCCTCAACACGGGAAACGGATCGGTGATCTGGGGGAGCGGCGAACCCGTGGCCAAGGTCGCCTTCGACGACATCATCGATCTGATGACGGCAAACGGCCGGGACGAGGTGCGGCTGCTGAAGCTCGATTGCGAAGGCGCCGAATGGCCCATCCTGCTGACCTCGCGGCGGCTGCACTTGATCCGCGAGATCTGCGGTGAATTCCACGAGATTGGCGGCCAATACCTCGAGATCAGCGAGGATCGCGCGGTCACCGCGCCGATATTCCCCTTCGATCCCGGTCAGCCGCTGACGGCAGACATGCTCCAGCAATTCCTCGAGCGGGCGGGCTTTTCCGTCACCTACCAACATCATCACCGGCCGACCGGAACGATCGAGGGACTTGGATTGTTCTTTGCCTCGCGCGAGCCGGGCCGCGCCGGCGCATGAAGATCATCGCGATCGGCTTCAATATTGATGGCACCGGCCTGACGCGGGTGATGCACAGCATCATGCGCCGGCTCGCCGATCGCCACGAGATCCACTATCTCGGCATCGGCTATTCCGGCGAGACGATCCGTGACCGCGGGCTGACTATCTATCCGACCAATCCGAATGGCGGCGACATCTTTGCGGCCTTTCAGGCCAGCCGGATGATCGATGAGATCAATCCCGACGTCATCTTCATCCTGCACGACATCTGGTGCTTCAATCACTACCTGCACATCCTCGCCCCTTTTCGCGACCGCCTGAAGATCGCCTGCTATATCCCGCTCGACGGCAGAATCATCAACGAGGACGATGCGGCTTCGCTGCGACAGGCCGACCAGGTTGTCGTCTACAGCGATTTTGCACGCAGGGAGTTTGAAGGCGCCTTTGATCGGTTGCGCCACAAGCACGGTGAGGGCGTGTTCCCGGCCGTCGACATCATCCCGCATGGCGTCGACCGCGGCCGCTTCCATCCCATGCCGCAACTGCTGCAATCTGCGTTCGCTTCGCCCGCGCGCCTCGCGGCCAAGCGAAAGGTGTTCGCTGGCATGGAGGACTTGCCGGACTCCTTCATCGTGCTCAATGCCAGCCGGTTCGACCAGCGCAAGCGCATTGATCTCACGGTCGAGGGCTTTGCCAAATTCGCCGTCGGAAAGCCGGCCAATGTCCTGTTGTGCCTGCACCATGCGATCATGGGCGACGCCGAGCGGGAGCAGATCGATGCGCTGATCGCGCGCTTTGACCTCGCGCCGCGCGTGCTTCTCAATCCGCTCGCGGCTGGCGTCGTCGACGACGATGCGCTGAACCTGCTCTACAACGCCTGCGATGTCGGCATCAACACCTCGATGGGCGAGGGATGGGGCCTCGTCAGCGTCGAGCACGGCGCTGCCGGTGCGGCACAGGTCGTTCCCGATCACAGCGCCTGCAGCGAACTCTGGCGGGATCGCGCCGAGCTGATCCCGCCGGCGCGGTATTACATTCCCGAATTTTCCTCGCTGCAACTTTGTGAAGTGTCCGCTGACGGCGTCGCGGCCGCGCTCGACCATCTCTACGCCGATCCGCAACGCAGCCAGCAATTGGCGCAGGCCGCGTACGCGGCTGCACGCAATCCCGACTACGCGTGGGACGCGATCGCGGCGAGATTCGACAGGCTGTTCGTCGAATTATGTGCGTGAACAATGATGTGTGCGACGCAGTGGCACACGCTCGGTAAGCAAGACAGCCATTCGCTTGATCGCGTTTCTCTCCAAGACACCTTGGAGCGACGGCACGGTTGCTGAACCCTTCTGAAACATTTGCCTAAGGTACTATACATAGGCATAATGAAGCGTACGCTTTCCGCGCCGGCAAGTCGTTGAGTGCACGATGACCTCGATCAGGTTCGAAGCTGTTTCGAAGCGCTATGGACTGGTCGAGGCGGTGCAAACACTTGATCTCGCCTGCAGCTCTGGCGAGATGCTGGCGTTGCTTGGACCTTCAGGTTGCGGAAAAAGCACAACGCTGAAAATGGCGGCCGGGATCGAGGGTGTCAGCTCGGGCAGGATTTTTTTCGGCGATCGACTCGTCTCGAATCTGACGCCGGGCGAGCGTAACATCGCGATGGTATTTGAGGACTACGCCCTCTATCCGCACCTCAGCGTGTTCGACAACATTGCTTTTCCGCTCAAGCTGCGCGGGTTGCCGCGCGAGGATGCCGAACGGCGCATCTTCAGCGTCCTCGATCTGTTGGGCCTGCGCGCGATCGCCGGCAACGACGTCAAGCGCCTGTCGGGCGGGGCCCAGCAGCGCGTCGCGATCGGACGTGCGCTCGTCCGCGACCCCGACGTCATCCTGTTCGACGAGCCGCTGTCGCATCTCGATGCGGACCAGAAGGTCCAGCTCCGTGCCGAGATCAAGCGCCTTCAGAAGATTCGCCATGTGACGTCGATCCTGGTCACTCACGACCAGACGGAAGCCATCGCCATGGCCGACCGTATTGCCGTGATGAATCACGGGGTCTTGCAACAGGTTGCCTCACCGCAACAGCTTTATGATCAGCCGGCGAATTTGTTCGTGGCTAATTTCATCGGAGAGCCGCCGATGAATCTGCTGAAAGCGGCCGTGGACGGATCGCGAGCGCTGGTTGGAAACGGCTGGTCGGTACCGCTGGACCCGCGGCTTGCGGGCCTGCTTCAGCAGCGGGCTTCGTGCATCGTCGGCATCAGGCCGGAGGCGATGGGGCTGCGAGCCATTGCATCGGGCAGGGAGGCCACACGGGGCGTCGTCAGATATCTGGAGCCGCGCGGCGACGCCAACGTGCTGACCGTCCGGCTTGATGGAGACGCAGCTGAAACGGTGGTGGTCGAGATTTCGAGTTCGCTCCCGTTCCGCGTCGGCGAGGAGGTCGACGTCCACCTCGACCCTGACCGGGTCCTGATCTTTGACGAACAATCCGGTTTGAACCTGGCGGGCGCGTGATGACGGACGTGGGGCAGGCTTTCTCGACGGCGCGGGCAAGCGGCCCTGGGTTGTCGTTGAGCGGGGTGACCAAGCGTTTCACCACGACCGTTTTGAACGGTATCGACCTCAAGGTCGGACCTGGCGAACTTCTTGCATTGACCGGACCATCTGGGGCCGGCAAGTCCACGCTGTTGCGGATCATTGCCGGGCTCGAACGGGCCGACACTGGAACGCTGGTGCTGAACGATCGCGACATCAGTGGCTTGGCAGCCGGCCGGCGGCAGGTTGCGTTGATGTTCGAATCCTATGCGCTGTATCCGAACCTGACCGTCTGGCAGAACGTGTTTTCGCCGCTGCAGGCGCCGAACGCCACGGGCCACGCCGATGTCAGCGCAAATGACCGGATTGTTCGTGAAGTCCTGAGCTTGCTCGAAATAGACCATCTCTCCGACCGGCTGCCGGGCGCATTGTCCGGCGGGCAGAAGCAGCGGGTGGCACTTGCGCGCCTGTTGGCGCAGCGGCCCGGGATTTTCCTGCTCGATGAGCCGATCTCCCATCTTGATGCCAAGCTCCGCCACAAGCTGCGCGGCGAGGTTCGACGCCGCCTGTCTGCGCAAACGGCGCCTGCAATCTGGGCAACACCGGACGGGATGGAGGCGCTGTCGGTCGGAGACCGGGTTGCGGTCCTCGACGAGGGTCGCCTCGAACAGGTGGGCACGCCGCAACAGATCTGGGCATCCCCGGCAAGTCTGCGTGTCGCGCGGTTGCTTGGCGACCCGCCGATGAACCTGCTTCCCGGCGAACTGCGCAGTGTTGGCGACACGACGCATTTTGCGATGGGCGGCACCGCTATTCCGCTGACGCCCAGGCTCGCGCACGAGGCCAGCAGGCACAGCGCGCGGAACGTCACCCTTGGCTTCCGGCCGGAGACTGCGTCGTTCCGTTGGTCGGACGCCGATGATGTGGTGGCGGCCACCATCTATGCGAACGAGCCATTCGGGAAATACGCGATCGTCACCGTCGCGATCGAGGGCGGTCTCGCCAAGATCAAGACGACCATGGCGGATGCGGCGACGGCAGGCGGCGGGGTCGGCGAAGGAATCGGCCGCGAAGTGCGGGTCGCCTTGCCGACCGGGCAATTGCAATTGTTCGACAGCGCGACCGGGCGGGCAATTGCGGGAAGTGCATAACAAGATCAACCAGAGGAGAGGATTGGCTATGAAACGTTCTGGCTCTTTACCCTTTGTTGCAGCGCTGCTGTTGGCTGGATTGTCATCCAGCGCGGCTCTGGCGCAGGCTTCTTTTTATGCAGAGGCCGCCAAGCCCTACAAGGGAACGACGATCAGGGTTCTCGACGAGATTACCCCGCTACAGGAAACGCTCTCCAAGATCGTACCGGAGTTCGAGAAGGAAACGGGTATCAAGGTCGAGTGGGAGTTGTTGAACCACTTCGAGGTGATCAGCAAAGGGCAGGCCGACATGCTGTCCGGCCGCGGCTACTATGATGCCGTCATGCTCCACGGCCTGCAATACGGCCCCATGCTTGCGGCGAAAGCCTTGCGTCCGATCGACGATCTCGTTGGCAATCCGAAGCTCGCCAATCCAGCGCTGGATTCGGCAGACTTCATCCAGAAGCCGTTCAAGACACTCGCCTTCAGCGGCGGCAAGCAATACTCCTTCATCAACTGGAACTACAACCAGGTCTACTGGGCTCGCGCCGATCTCTTGAACGACAAGGACGAGCAGGCAGCATTCAAGAAGAAGTACAACTATGACCTCGCTCCGGCAAAGACGCCCGAGCAGATGCGCGACATTGCCGAGTTCTTTACCCGCAAGAAAGGTGAGAAGCTCGCAGGGCAAACACTCGCCGGTGACTTCTATGGAATCGTCCTTGAGGGCATCAAGGGTGGAACGACCTTCGGCTCGCTGTGGAACAACCTGATCAAGAACTACGGCGGCGACATCATCGATGCCGATGGCAAGCCGACCTTCGATCGCCCCGAAAACATTGTCGCGATGAAGATGTGGGCCGATCTTTGGAAGTTCTCGCCGCCCGGCACGGCCGAGTATTCGCTGGTCGACGTGCCCACCGTGATGGGGAATGGCATCGCGGCGCAGTCGATCGCCTGGTCGGATTTCGTGCTCGGCATTGACCGGCCCGGCAAGTCGCCGCTCGCCGGCAAGTTCGTCTATGCCGAGGTGCCGGTGAAGCAGGGATTGGAGTCCAGGCGTTCGGCCGAAACCGAACCATCCGGGACGGTGATCAGTGCAGCCAGCAAGAATCCGGAAGCGACGTTCCTGTTCCTGCAATGGTTGGTCGAGAAGGCGCAGCAAGCCAAGCTGGTCCAACTTGGCGGCGGTGGCGTTCCGGTGCGGGAAAGCTCCTGGAGCCTGCCGCAGATCAAGGACAGCACCAATCCGACGCTGTTCTCCGCCATGAAGGCAACGCTCGAAGTGGCAACGGCGAAGCCGAAGATGCCGAAGTACTTCGAGGTTTATGATGCACTCGGCAGCATCGCGCAGGAGGTTGGCCTTGGCAAACTCACGCCCGAGCAGGCCGGCAAGAAGGGCCAGGAAGAGATGCTGAAGCTCTGTCAGAAATGCCTGCTTTGAGATTTCTGAACGTACCCCGCCAGCCGGTCCGGCCAACGCGTCCGGACCGGCTGAGTTGGATCACCATGGTGGAATTGCCGAAGGGAATGCCCGGCGCATGACGCTTGCCAGCGATGTGAAATCAGTTTCGGCCGAGACGGCGCCGGCGCCGGCGCAGCGCGGGCAGGGCGCGTGGTATCCGTTCCTGTTGATTGCACCGTCAATGCTGACGCTGACGGTCGTCTCGCTCGTTCCCTTCCTGTACACGGTCTATCTCAGCTTTCACGCCGCCAAGTTCGGACGCGTGACCGATTTCGTGGGTTTCAGCAACTACGCGGTCCTCTTGAGCGACGGCCGGTTCTGGAACTCGATATCGATCGCGCTACTCTTCGTGCTGATCGCCGTGCCCATCGAATTCATGCTCGGCCTGATCGGCGCGCTCGTCCTCAACCAGAAAATCTACGGCCGGGCGATCTGGGTCCCGCTGCTGTTCATGCCTGCGATCATGGCGCCGATCGTCGTCGGCCTGCTGTGGAAGATCATGCTGGCAGGCTCCTGGGGTTTCATTTCCTACAACGTGCTCGAACGCTTCGGCCTGATCGGAGCGACGTCCGTCTTTGCCTCACCCTCGCTGGCCCTTTACGCGCTGATCTTCGTCGACATCTGGCAGTGGACGCCGTTCATGATGCTGGCGTTCTTTGCCGGCCTGCAGGCATTGCCGATGAATCCCTATCGCGCCGCCGCGGTGGATGGTGCCACGCCGATCCAGATGTTCTTTCGGATCACGTTGCCGATGCTCGCGCCGCTTCTCGTGGTGATCGTGCTGCTGCGATTCATCGACGCCTTCAAGGTGTTCGACACGATATTCATCCTGACAGGTGGCGGCCCCGGCATTTCGACTGAGACGCCGAGCGTGCTTGCCAACAAGATGACGTTCGAATTCTGGAATATCGGCGAAGCGTCGGCTTTGGCCGTGATCGTGTGGATCGCGTTTTTCGTCTTCTGCAATCTGTTTTATCAGCTTGCCAAGAAGCGACTGAACGCGTTTTGAGGTCGATGATGAGCGAACTGTCGGATCATGGTGTCGATCGAAAGGCGGTGGCGTGGACCGCCGCAGTGGCGCTCTACACCCTGTTGGTGCTGTTTCCGATCTTCTGGATGGCATCGATGGTCTTGAAGCCGAACGATGCGATGTTTGCGCGCCCGACCGTATGGCTTTTCACGCCGACGCTGGACCATTTCAGTTACGTGATCGACCAGGGCTTTCATTGGAGCCTGCTGACGTCGGTCGTGTTGTGCGCGATTTCAACCGCGCTCGTGGTGTTGATCGGAACGCCCGCCGCCTACGCGTTCGCGCGCTTTGAAATGAAGTTCAAGGATGACCTTTTTCTCTTCATCCTGGCGACCCGCATGGCGCCGCCGGTCTGCCTCGTCATTCCGTTCTACCTGATCTTTGCCCGCGTCGGCCTGCTCGATACTTTCGCCGGTCTATCGATCGCCTACATGACGTTCAACCTGTCGTTCTACATCTGGGTGCTGCGCAGCTTCTGCCGCGACCTGCCGGCCGAACTGGAGGAGGCGGCGGCGCTGGAAGGCTGGTCACGCATCCAGATTTTTCGACGCGTCGTGTTTCCACTGCTGCGCAACGGCATCATCGCGACGTCGGTGCTGTGCTTCATCTTTGCCTGGAACGAGTTCCTGTTCGCGTTCATGCTCGGCGGCAAGGCCGTGCAGACATTGCCGGTCTCGATCCCCAAACTGATCACCAGCCAGGGTGTGCGCTGGGGCGAGACGGCCGTCGTCGGCATGACGGCCTTGCTGCCGGTGCTTGCCGTCGTCTTCGTGCTGCAGAAGCACATCGTTCGTGGATTGACGCTGGGCGCGGTGAAGGGATGACCGGAATGCATCACGTGTTGGCATCGACGCCGGGCAATGTGCAGTGGGGCCGCTGGGACGGCAGCCTCCCACCGGTCTTGCGCATCAAATCGGGCGATCGCGTCACGATCGAGACCTTGTCCGGTGAGCCGGAAGACATGCCCGCATCCGAGTTGGGCTTCGATCGGATTCCAGAACAGGAAGACGTCTTTAAGCAAACGCTGCGTGGACCTGGTCCGCACTTCCTCACCGGGCCCATTCACGTCGACGGCGCTGAGCCCGGTGACGTGCTCGAGGTACGGCTATTGGACCTGAAGCTTCGCAGCAACTGGGGCTGGAACCTGCAGGTGCCCTGGCTTGGCACACTGCCCGAGGATTTTCCCGAGCTGCGCCGACTGCACATCCGGCTCGATCGCAGCCGCGGCATCGCGGAGTTGCCGTGGGGGCAGGAGCTCCCCTTGCGGCCGTTCTTCGGCAATTTCGGCGTCGCGCCGCCGCCGGGCTGGGGGACGCTCTCATCGAAGGAGCCGCGGGCCTTCGGCGGCAACATGGACAACAAAGAACTTGTCGTCGGCAGCACCACCTATTTCCCGGTCTTCGTGCCGGGCGCGCTGTTTTCTGCAGGTGACGGCCATGCCGTTCAGGGCGACGGCGAGGTTTGCCTGACGGCCATCGAGACGCCGTTGACAGGCACGTTCGAATTTCATGTGCGCAAGGACATGAAGCTGGTGTCGCCGCGCGCGGAGACCGCCGAGGCCTGGATCACGATGGGGTTCGACGAGGACCTGGATGACGCGGCCAAAGCGGCGCTGCGCGACATGATCCGCCTCATCTGCGAGCAGAGCCGATTGTCAGCGCAGGATGCCTATACCTTGACGTCGCTTGCGGCGGACATGCGGATTACGCAGCTGGTTGACGGCAACAAGGGCGTTCACTGTGTGATCGCCAAGGACCGCATGCCGCCGCGTTGAACCTGCCTGACGCGTAGCGGCGACAGCTTCAACTGTGAAACCGGCTCAGCGCCACCCGAGCGCCGGCGCGATATGCGTCAGGATCGCCTCAATGACGTGCGCGTTATAGTCGACGCCGAGCTGATTGGGCACGGTGAGCAGCAGCGTATCGGCTTCCGCAATGGCTTCGTCTGCCTTGAGCTGTTCGATCAGCACATCCGGCTCCGCCGCGTAGCTTCGTCCGAAAATCGCGCGCGTCCTCTCGTCGATGAAGCCGATCTGGTCCTCGCCCTGGCGTTCATGTCCGAAATAGGCGCGGTCGCGCTCATCGACCAGCGCGAAGATGCTGCGGCTGACCGAGACGCGGGGCTCGCGCGTGTGGCCGGCTTCCTTCCAGGCCGCACGATAGGCGCGGATTTGCGCCGCCTGCTGCACATGAAAGGGCTCGCCGGTCTCATCGCTCTTCAGCGTCGAACTCTGCAGGTTCATGCCGAGCTTTGCCGCCCACACGGCGGTCGCGTTCGAGCCCGCGCCCCACCAGATGCGCTCGCGCAAGCCTTCGGCATGCGGTTCGAGACGCAAGAATCCCGGCGGGTTCGGAAACATCGGCCGCGGATTCGGTTGCGCAAAACCCTGGCCGCGCAGCAGGTCGAGGAACACCTCGGCGTGGCGCCGCCCCATGTCGGCATCGTCCTGGCCCTCGGCTGGCCGAAAACCAAAATAGCGCCAGCCGTCGATCACCTGCTCCGGCGATCCCCGGCTGATCCCAAGTTGAAGCCGGCCGCGCGCGATCAGATCGGCGGAGCCCGCATCCTCGATCATGTAGAGCGGGTTCTCGTAGCGCATGTCGATCACGGCGGTGCCGATCTCGATGCGATCAGTCTTCGCGCCGACAGCGGCGAGCAACGGGAAGGGCGAAGCGAGCTGGCGCGCGAAATGATGGACGCGGAAATAAGCGCCATCCGCGCCGAGCTGTTCGGCCGCAACCGCAAGATCGATGGATTGCAGCAGCGTGTCCTGGGCCGAACGCGTTTGCGACTGCGGCGAGGCGGTCCAATGACCGAAGGAGAGAAACCCGATTTTCTTCATGCGGTGATTGGCTGGGGAACCTGGATTCGAACCAAGACAAACAGAGTCAGAGTCTGTTGTGCTACCGTTACACCATTCCCCAATGGATTACCCAGTTTAATCAATAGCTTATTTGATTATCTGGATAGATCGCTTGCGGGCGGGGCGGGACAAATCACCGCCCGGCTGCTGCGCCGTTCTACTCGCTTGGTCCGGCTCTTGGCAAGCGCGGATGAGAGGGCGATTCCGGTGCGGCGGACACTTTCTGAATAGCTGATTTCGGCGAGGATTGGCCGCGATCGGCGCGTGCAAGGGGCCTGCGATTGAGGAGTCATCGCCGCGCCAATCTGGTGCGTCGATAGCTGCGCGAGAGCCGCGTAATTGTGCAGCGCGGATGCGTGCGACCAAAAGCCAATGCGGATCGAGAGCCCGCCGTCGCGCCGCAACTTGCCCGCCTCAGGCCGGCATGCAATGGTCGCGGTTCCAAAACAACAACGAACGGGCGGCGTTGGCGAAATTTCGCGGCAACCCTCAAGCCCGGCAACGAATTGGCACTCTTGGGAGAGACCTTCACATGACATCCAAACCTATGCTCGGGCTGCTTGCGGCCGCCGCCGTGTCATTCGCGCTGTCGGGGACCGCGGTTGCGCAGCAGTCCGTCAAGATCGGCGCGATCTTCCCGCTGTCCGGCAATGCCGCCAGCGCCGGTGTTCATGCCAAGGCCGCCCTCGAAGTCGCGCTCGATATCATCAACAACGACCATCCTGAACTCGGTGATTTCCCGCTCGCCAAGGGTAGTGGTCTTCCCGGCCTCGGCGGCGCCAAGATCGAGATCGTCTACGCCGACAACCAGGGCAGCCCCGCCGCCGGCCAGAACCAGGCGCTGCGACTGATCACGGAGGAGAAGGTGGTTGCGATCACCGGCGCCTATCAGTCCGGCGTGACGCTGACGGCAAGCGCCATCGCCGAGAAATACGGCATTCCCTTCGTCAACGGCGAGTCGGTTGCGGCCAACCTCACCGAGCGCGGCTTCAAGTGGTTCTTCCGCACCACGCCGGTTGCCGCCGATTTCGCCAAGCTCTACGGCGAATTCCTCACCGACATGAAAGCCGCCGGCGCCAAGACCGACACTGTCGCCATCGTGCATGACAACACCGAATACGGTACCTCGGTCGCAAGCGTGATTGCGGCAGCGTTCAAGGAAAAGGGCGGCCCGGCGGTCACCGACATCGCTTACCCCGCGAACTCCACCGACGTGCAGAGCCAGGTGCTGCAGCTCAAGGACAAGAAGCCCGACGTCGTCATCATGATCGTCTATCCGTCGGATGCGATCCTGTTCGCGCGGACCATGCAGGCGCAGGACTACAAGCCGCCGATGATGATCGCCGACGATGCCGGCTATTCCGACCCGTCGTCGCTGAAGGCGATCGGCAAGATCTCGCAGGGCGTCTTCAACCGCTCGTCCTGGAGCCTCGGGCCGAAGGGCTCGCCGACGGCCATCATTGCCGACATGTACAAGAAGAAGAGTGGCGATGACCTCGAAGACACCGCCGCGCGTTCGATGACGGCCTTCTTCGTGCTGGCCGAGGCGATTAACCGCGCCGGCTCGACCGATCCCGCAAAAATCCAGGCGGCGCTGAAGGCGACCGACCTGAAGCCCTCGCAGCTCGTATTGGGCTACAAGGGCGTCAAGTTCGACGAGAAGGGCCAGAATGTGCTGGCCTCCGGCGTCATCATCCAGCTGCAGCAGGACGGCGAGACCTATGCGACGGTCTGGCCGAAGGCCTCGGCCGAGAAGCCGCCGGTGATGCCGTACAAGGGCTGGTGATCATCTCACAGCGGGCGGGACGGCAAGCGTCCCGCCCTTTTTCTATCTCCGTCTTCCATTGTTCGTTCGCGCTGCATTCGCTGACCATTGTCTGGGGTCAATAGCGTAGATGTCCTTCGTCCTCGTTCAGGTGATCGTCGGCGGTCTGCTGCTCGGTGCCGTCTACGCGCTGTTCTCCTCGGGCCTGACCTTGGTCTGGGGCATGATGAACGTCGTCAATTTTGCGCATGGCGATTTCGTCATGCTCGGCATGTACATCGCGTTCGTGGTCTACACGGTGATGGGGGGAGGGCCGCTGATCGGCACGCCGATTGCCGTTCTCTTGCTCGCAACGCTCGGCGTCATCGTCTATTTCGCGCTGATCCGCGACATCATGAAAGGACCAATGCTGGCGCAGATCCTCGGCACCTTCGGCCTTGCGCTGTTGCTGCGCTATTCCGTGTTCTGGTATTTCGGCTCGAACTTCAACACGCTGCCGCAAAATCTGGTCGGCGGCATCATCGATATCTTCGGCATCCGCATCGAGGCCGCGCGACTGCTGGCCGGAGTCGTCGCGTTGCTGGTGACGTTCGGCATGCATCTGTTGCTGACGCGGACCTCGCTCGGCTCGAAGATGCTGGCGGTGTCGGAGGATTCCACTGCTGCCCAACTGATGGGCATCCGGCCCGATACCATGCAGGCCATCGCCTGGGCGATCGCTGCCGGCGCCACTGGGCTTGCCGGCGCGCTGATCGCAACCTTCTTCTACATTGTACCGACGGTCGGCGAGACGCTCGGCATCGTCGCCTTCGTGACGGTATCGCTCGGCGGCTTCGGCAGCGTGCCCGGTGCGCTGGTGGCAGGCCTCCTGATCGGCGTCATCGAGTCGCTCTCGGCCTTTCTGCTTGGTGCCGTCTACAAGGATATCGTGGTCTACGCGTTGTTCCTTGGCTTCCTCTGGTTCCGGCCGCTCGGCCTGATGGGGAAGACGTGATGCGCCGCGCGATCTGGCTCTCGGTGGCACTGGCGCTGGTGATCGCCTATCCGCTGCTGTTCTCGACACCGTTCCAGCAGCGGCTCGGCGCGCTGGTGTTGCTCTATGCCATCGCAGCCTCCGCCTGGAATATTGTCGGCGGCTACGCCGGGCAGGCTTCGGTCGGCCATGTCGTGTTCTTCGGTTGCGGCGCCTATGCCGCGATGGGCGCCTACCACCATTTCCAGCTCTCGCCGCTCGTCGGCATTCCCGTCGGCATCGTGTTCGCCGTGGGCATTGCCGCCGTCATCGGCGTGCCGACGCTGCGGCTCGCGGGCCACTACTTCAGCATGGCGACCATCGCGGTTGCCGAACTGGCGCGGCTGATCGTCATCAACACCGAATATCTTGGTGCTGCCGTCGGCCTTGCCGGCCCCACCGTGCCGCGCAACGTTTTCGATGTCTCCTTCATCTCGGCGCTGCCGTACTACTACCTGTTCCTGACGGTTCTCCTCATCACGCTCGGCATCACCTGGTGGATGACCAACAGCCGGATGGGATTCTATTTGCGCGCGATCCGCGACTCCGAACGCGCCGCGCGCTCGCTCGGCGCGCCGGCGAGCCGTACCAAGCTTTATGCATTCATGCTGAGTGCCGCCATCACCAGCGTTGCCGGCACGCTCTATGCCCTGATGTTCGGCTTTGTCGATCCGGAGTCCGGGTTCGGCATCCTGATCTCGGTGAAGATGCTGATCATGGCTGCCCTGGGCGGCGCGGGCCTGTTGTTCGGTCCGCTGGTCGGCGCGGCGATCCTGGTGCCGCTGGAGGAAATCTCCAACAACTGGCTCGGCGGCAAGGGCGCGGGGCTTACCTTCGTCGTCTACGGCGCCATCATCGTGCTGATCGCGCGCTTCCAGCCCGGTGGCCTTCTGGAATTGATCGATCGCCTGATGGCGAAGTGGCGCAAGCCGGAACGGGGAGCCGCCAATGCTCCTTGAGGCACGCGACGTCACAAAAGCCTTTGGCAGCTTCAAGGCAGTGGACACCGCCAGCGTGACGCTGGAGCAGGGCGACATCCTCGGCCTGATCGGGCCGAACGGCGCCGGCAAATCCACCTTCTTCAACTGCCTGACCGGCGACCTTGCCGCGACGTCGGGCACGGTGCTGTTCGAAGGCAAGGACATCACGGCGTTCACGCCGGAAGCCCGCGCCGAACTCGGGCTCGCGCGCACCTTTCAGGTGCCGCAGACATTCGAGCGCATGAGCGTGCTCGAGAACGTGATGATCGGCGCTTTCCTGCGCACGTCGCATCGCGCCGAAGCCGAAGCAAAAGCGCGCGCCGTGCTGGAACGCGTCGGCATGAGTCGGATTGCGGATTCACCCGCCCGCTCGCTCGGCACGCCCGGCCGCAAGCGGCTGGAGATCGCGCGTGCGTTGGCCACCGAGCCGAAGGTGCTGCTGCTTGACGAGGCCATGGCAGGCCTCACACAGCGTGAAGTCCAGCTCGCCATCGATCTCGTGCGCGACATCCATCGCTCCGGCATCACGCTCGTCATCGTCGAGCACATCATGGAAGTGATCATGTCGCTGGCAAGCCGCGTCATGGTGTTCCACCAGGGCAGGGAGATCGCCCGCGGCAGCCCGCGTGAGGTGACCGCCAATCCGGCCGTCATCGCCGCCTATCTCGGCACCCGCGCGGCGAAGGCGGCCGCCGGTCATACCCCGATCGAACTGATGGGGGGACCGGCGACATGACCGGCCCGCTCCTGAAGATCGAGCATCTGGAAGTGCACTACGGCGACCTGATCGGCGTCTCCGATGTCTCGCTCGAAGTGCCCGAGGGTAGCGTCGTTGCGCTGCTCGGCTCCAATGGCGGTGGCAAGACCACGACGCTCAACGCGATCGCGGGGCTCATCCCCGTGCATTCCGGTTCGATCACCTTTCGCGGCGAACAGCTTGCCGGCCAGGCGGCCTTTGCCATCGTGCGCAAGGGCCTTGCTCTGTCGCCGGAGGGCTGGCGGTTGTTCGTGCAGCAGAGCGTCGAGAACAACCTGCTGCTCGGCGCCACCCCGCTGCAGGACAAGTCGCGCAAGGGCGACCTGATGGCCCGCGTCTACGAACTGTTCCCGAAATTGAAAGAGCGCCGCAATCAACAGGCCGGCACCATGTCCGGCGGCGAGCGTCAGATGCTGGCGGTCGGCCGCGCGCTGATGAGCGATCCAAAACTCCTCATGCTGGACGAGCCGTCGCTTGGGTTGGCGCCAGCCGTGGTCGAGACTATGTACGAGACCTTTGGCCGCCTGCATAAGCAGGGCCTGACCATCCTGCTCGCCGAACAATCGATCGAGCTTGCACTCGAAGTGTCCGATTTCGCAACCGTGCTGCAGGTCGGCAAGAGCGTGCTGTCCGGCACCGCCGCCGCGCTCGCGCAGGACCCGCAGGTGCAGAAGGCCTATCTGGGTTCGCATTGATCTGTAGGGCGGATTAGCGAAGCGTAATCCGCCGTCTTCACACGATTGCTAGAGTCGGCGGGTTACGCTTCACTAACCCGCCCTACGAATTCAGCGAGCCTGCGTTGACCAATCCTACGTCCCCGTTCAAATCCATCCGCGCCGTCGACTACACCGTCATCTTCGTGCGCGACATGGTGGCCATGCGCCGTTTCTACGAAGACATCCTTTGCTTCTCGCTCACGCGCGAGCTGTCGCCCGGCTGGCTCGAATATCAGATCGGCAACAACACCCTGGCGCTGGCGCGGCCGGGCTTCACCAAGGACGACGCGCCGACGCCATCAGGCACCGCCGCGCTGCAATTGGCCTTCAAGGTCCTGCCCGCCGAAGTCGATGCCTGTGCCGCGGAGCTTACCCGTCACGGCGTCGCGCTGGTGTCGCCGCCGACTGACCGGGCGTTTGGCCATCGCACCCTGTTCTTCCGCGATCCCGACGGAAACCTGCTGGAAGTGTACGCGGAGATCTAGGGGGCGAAGGTTCACCGCCACCGGCCGATGTGGTAGTACCGTCGGCGCGTAACGCGGAGGAATTGAATGTCCCGCAGCCTGTTGATATCAATCGCCGCCGCGTGGCTGATTGCAACGGGTGCTGCCATGGCAGGAACCGAACGGACGCGTGGCACCGTCGCCTATGACGACATCCGCATCGATCTCATCGCCGAAGGCGCAGGCCCGCTGGTCGTGCTGCTACCCTCGCGCGGCCGCAGCTCGTTCGATTTCGATGATCTCGCGGCCGGCATCGCCAAGGCGGGCTTTCGCGTGCTGCGGCCGCAGCCGCGCGGCGTCGGCGAGAGCAGGGGAGCGATGACCGGGCTGACGCTGCACGATTTCGCCCGCGACATGGCAGCCGTCATCCGCCACGAAGGTAGCGGGCCGGCAGTGATGGTCGGTCACGCGTTCGGCAACTGGGTCGCGCGAATGACGGCCGTCGACCATCCCGATCTCGTGCGCGGTGTTGTCATCGCAGCCGCAGCCGCCAAGGCCTATCCAAACGGTATTCCGGGTGGAAAGGAGCTGCAGGAGGCGGTGAAAAAAGCGGGCGACAGCAAGCTGCCCGATGCCGAACGTCTGAAGTATCTGCAACTGGCATTCTTCGCGCCGGGCCATGATGCCTCGGTGTGGCTGACGGGCTGGCATCACGAGGCTGATGAGATGCAGTTCACCGCGAGCCGCGCGACAAAACAGTCGGAGTGGTGGTCGGCCGGCAATGCCCCGCTGCTCGACCTCCAAGCGGCCGACGATCCGTTCAAGCCGCGGTCGACGTCAAACGAAACCAGGGACGAATTCGGGGAGCGCGCCACCGTTGTGGTGATCCCCAATGCGAGCCACGCGCTTATTCCGGAGCAGCCGGCAGCAGTCACTGAAGCGATTGTTGCGTGGATGCGGAAGCTCCCAGCGACGCCGTGACGGTCTCCATACTGGCCGAAGCTAGCGCACCTCGGCCTTTAGCTGCTGCAGCAAGCAGTCAGACAAGCGTTCCTCCATCTCGCTGTCGTGCAGTGACAGCGGCCCGGGATCGTTGAGGATCGCATTGACCAGTGTGCCGAGCACGATCTGAAAGCCGAAGGCGATCGCGCGGCTCTTGGCGGCGCGACGGCCTTTGCCCATCAATGGCAACAGGAGAGGGGTGGCGCGCTCGGTGTTGGCGCGGGCCAGCGCCTTGAACGGCGTCCATTTGTCTGGCCGGTTGGTGTCGTGCTGCAGCGCTGCACGCAACACGCCTTCATGGGCGCGCATCCAGGCGATGACGCCGCGCACCAGCTGCCGACAACGCGAGGCGAGGTCCGTACCGTTGCGGCGAGTATCGGCCGCCATCTCGGTGACCCGTCGCTCGCCGTCGCGGGCGGCAAGCGCCACCAGCGCATTGAAGTAGGCGTCCTTGCTCTCGAAGCGGCTGTAGAACGCGCCGACGGTGGCGCCGACCTTGGCGCAGAGCGCTTCGATCGACAATTCGGAGAGGTTGCGTGTGCGCAACATGTCGGCGCCGGCCTCCAGCAGCGCCAACGTGGTCTCGCGGCTGCGTTTCTGCCGCGACGGAGCGACGCCCGGCAAATCCAATTCTTCCGTGAGCGGACGCATTCGCCCTTGCATCTCCGATGAACCATAATCATAATTCGGATTATAATTTAACGCAAGCCCGCCATTCCCTGGGATCAGGCGATGCGGCGAGCCGCGGGCGTTGCGGACAACGGGAGCAGGGAGGACGTCCATGAGCGCGGGCAACGCAAAATCCTTCGGTGGCAGCATCGGCAAGACGGTCAAGGACTCAAAGCCCTGGTGGCCGCAGTCTGCAAAGCCGCCGGCCGGCGCGCCCAACATCCTGGTGGTGCTGTTCGACGATGTCGGTTTCTCCGACTTCGGCTGTTACGGTTCGCGCATCCGTACGCCCACCATCGACAAGCTTGCCGCCGAAGGCCTGCGCTATTCCGGCTTTCACACCACGGCAATGTGCTCGACCACGCGCGCGGCGCTGCTCACCGGGCGCAATCACCATTCGGTCGGTGTCGGGTGCCTTGCCAATTTCGATTCCGGCTATCCCGGCTACCGCGGCAAGATCGCGAAAGAAGCCGGCACCATCGCCGAGGTGCTGCGCAGCCACGGCTATCGCAACTACATGCTCGGCAAGTGGCATGTCACGCCGCTGACCGAGAGCGGCGCCACCGGTCCGTTCGACGGCTGGCCGCTCGGCCGCGGCTTCGACCGGTTCTATGGCTTCCTCGATGCCGAGACCGATCAATACGCACCGGAACTCGTCTCCGACAACACCCATGTCGATCCGCCCGGCACATACGAGACCGGCTATCACCTCACATCCGACCTCGTGGATCAGTCGATTCGCTTCATCGCCGATCACATCGCTGATCGCCCTGATCTGCCATGGCTGACCTGGCTTGCGCTCGGCGCCTGCCACGCGCCGCACCAGGCGCCGGCCGATTTGATCAAAGGCTATGACGAGATGTTTGCGCAGGGTTGGGACGCCGAGCGCGAGCTTCGCATAGCGAAGCAGAAAACGATGGGCCTCGTGCCGCAGGACACCCGCATGCCGGCGCGAAACGACGGCGTGAAGGCGTGGGGCGAGCATACCGACGACGAACGCCGCATCTTCACCCGCCTGCAATCCGCCTTCGCCGGCATGCTCGATCATTCCGACCAGCACCTCGCACGGCTGGTTGCCTTCCTGGATAAGGCTGGCGTGCGCGACAACACGCTCATCATCGTGATGTCCGACAATGGCGCGAGCCAGGAGGGCGGGCCGCTCGGCTTCATCAACGCGATGGGGCCGTTCAATTTCAAGCCCGAGCCGATCCCGGAAAAGCTGCGGCGGATTGACGACATCGGCGGGCCCGACACGCACAGCAATTTTCCGCATGGCTGGGCGATGGCCTCGAACACGCCGCTGCGCCGCTACAAGCAGAACACCCATGGCGGCGGCATCCGCGACCCCTTCGTGATGTGCTGGCCGGAGCGCATCAAGGCGAAGGGCGAGGTGCGTCACCAGTTCGTTCATGCCTGCGATCTCGTGCCGACGCTGCTCGACCTCATCGGCATCCAGGCGCCGGCCAACATCACTGGCGTCCCGCAGATGCCGATCGAAGGCGTGAGCTTTGCACCATCGATCAACGATGCGGCAGCGTCGTCAAAAACTGCCGCACAGTATTTCGAGATGTTCGGCCATCGCGGCCTCTGGAAGGATGGCTGGAAGGCGGTTTCGTTCCACCCCTCGGGCACGCCGTTCGAGAGCGACAAATGGGAGCTGTTCCATCTCGACCGCGACTTTTCGGAGACCGACGACCTCGCCGCGAAGGAGCCGGCCCGGCTCGAGGACATGATCAAGCTGTGGTGGGGCGAGGCCGAGAAACACAATGTGCTGCCGCTCGACGATCGTTTCGGCCCGCGCTTCGCCGAAAACGCCACGCGCTTCCACGGTGCGCGCAACCGCTTCACCTTCCACGCCGGCATGGGCCATGTGCCGACCGATGTAGCCCCTGATGTGAGGAGCCGCAGCTACACCATCGAGGCTCATGTCGAGATTGCGGAAGAGGGCGCCGAAGGCGTGCTGATCGCCCACGGTGATGCGACGTCAGGCTATAGCCTCTACATCAAGGACGGCCATTTGGTGCACGACCTCAACATCGGCGGGCTCCACAACATCATTACCTCGGACCGCAAGGTGACCGCAGGGGCACACCGGCTCGGTGTCGATGTCGAGCGGCTGTTCCGCACGGAGCCACCCGCCAAGGGATCGCGCACCGGGGTCACCGAATACACGCTGCTGATCGACGGCGAGCAGGCCGGCGCGATGCAGACCCAGTTCGGTTTCCACACGCTGATCTCGTGGTCCGGCCTCGACATCGGCCGCGACCGCGGCAGCCCGGTCTCGCATTACGGTGCGCCGTTCGAGTTCACCGGCAGGCTGTTGAAGGTAACGGTCACCATGCACGATGACCAGAAGCTCGATGGCGATGGCGTCGGCAAGGCGGAGATGGCGAGGCAGTAGGGGCGCTCTGTCCGCTACTGCGATCAAGACACCGCTCTCACACCGTCATTGCGAGGAGCGAAGCGACGAAGCAATCCAGCTTTGCCTCCGCTGTGGAAAGCTGGATTGCTTCGCGGGGCCTGTCATCGGGCGCGCATTCGCGCGACCCGTTGGCTCCTCGCAATGACGGCGGAGAATGCGGAGGCCAGCCCTACTTGATCTTCTCATACGCCGTCGCGAAATCCGCCAGCGGCATCGGGATGGTAATCGTTTCCTTGGCCTGGGTCTGGAACGACACCTTCAACTGTTTGCCCGTCTTCATCGCGGCCAGCAGATCCGGCGCGACCGGGACGCTGGCAAGGCAGCCGCGCTGCTCGCAGGTCTGAATGGCGAGATCGAACGCCTTGCCGTCATCGACTTGCAGCTTCGCGCCGGCCGGCAGGTTGAGGCCGAGCGGCAGCAACAGCGCGGCAACGGGAGCCTTGGTGTCACCGGGCACGCGGATCGCTGCGAGCACGATTAATTGCCCGGTCTTGGTCAGTACGGCCGTCTGTTCGATCGCGCATTCCAGCGGCGCACTGCGACCGGCGCTGCTGCAGCGGACGATCCAGCCGGGAGACGCGGGTGTGTTCGTCGGAGTTGCTTCGGCTGGAGCCGCCCCGGCGGGAGCTGGCGTGCTCTGGGCCATGGGCGCTGAACCCTTGACCTTGGGCTGCTGCGCCTCGGCAGCAGCAGTCATGGCGAGGAGAACGATGACGGCGCGAAAAAGCCTGCTCAATGTCTGGCTCCGATAAAGACGCCCATCGGATGGGCCGCACGGCGCACGGAGTCAAGTCATTCGGCAGCCTGCTTCGCCGGGCCCATCGTCTCGCCATGTCCGTCGCCGGCACCGCTGGAGCGCCCCCAGCGCGAGACTATGTTGGAGAGGCGGTCGAGATAGAGATAGACCACCGGCGTCGTGAACAGCGTCAGCGCCTGGCTGACAATGAGCCCGCCCACCATGGCATAGCCGAGCGGCTGGCGGATTTCGGACCCCGTGCCGGTGCCGAGCATCAGCGGCACGCCGCCGAGCAGCGCTGCCATGGTTGTCATCATGATCGGGCGGAAGCGCAGCAGTGCTGCGCGGCGAATGGCCTGCTCAGGTTCGAGGTGATCGTCGCGCTCCGCCACGATGGCAAAGTCGACCATCATGATGCCGTTCTTCTTGACGATGCCGATCAGCAGGATGATGCCGATCATCGCAATCAGGCTGAAGTCGAAACCCGCCGCCATCAGGATCAACAGCGCACCGACGCCGGCCGAGGGCAGGGTGGACAGGATCGTGATCGGGTGGATGTAGCTCTCATAGAGAATGCCGAGGATGAGATAGACCACGACCAGTGCGGCGAGGATCAACAGCGGCACCGTGCCGAGCGACTGCTGGAAGGCCTGCGCGGTGCCCTGGAAGGACGTCGCCAGCGTTCCCGGCACGCCGAGCTCGCGCATCGCGCTTTGCACGGCGTCGGTAGCCTGACCGAGCGCCACGCCCTGACCGAGGTTGAAGCTGATGGTGATGGCGGGGAATTGGCCCTGATGGCTGATCGACAACGGTCGCACCGGCACGCTGGTCCAGCTCGCGAACGTCGATAACGGCACCTGATCGCCTGTCGTTGGCGACTTCACATAGATCTTGTTCAGTGTGTCGAGACTGCCTTGCAGATCCGGCAGCACCTCCAGGATGACGTGATAGCTGTTGAGCTGGGTGAAGTACTGCGTCACCTGGCGCTGGCCGAAGGCGTCGTACAGCGTGTCGTCGATCAGTTGCGGCTGGATGCCGTAGCGCGAGGCGGTGTCGCGGTTGATGGAAAGCTCCAGTGTGGTGCCCTTGGTCTGCTGGTCGGTGGCGACGTCGCGCAACTGCGGCAATGTCTGCATCTTCGCCAGAATCTTCGGCGCCCATTCGTTGAGTTCGGCAAGATTGGCGTCTTGCAACGTGAACTCGAACTGGGTCCGGCTCGGCCGACCGCCAAGGCGGACATCCTGTGCGGCCTGCATGAACAGCCTGGCGCCCTCGACCTTGTCCAGCTTGGGACGCAGCCGCGCGATAATCTCCTGCGCGCTCGCCTTGCGCGCATTGCGCGGCTTCAGCGTAATGTACATGCGTCCGGTGTTGAGTGCGCTGCCGCTGCCGCCGACCGCCATGGCAATGGTGGCGACATCGGGATCGGCCTGCACGATCTTGCCGAGTTCTTCCTGGTGCCGCTTCATGTCGGCAAAGGAGATGTCTTGTCCGGCTTCTGCGGTCGCGGTGATCAGGCCGACGTCCTGCTGCGGGAAGAAGCCCTTGGGAATTTCGATGAAGAGGAAAACGGACAAAGCGAGTGTCGCGAAGAACACCATCAGCGTGATGAACTTCTGGCGCAGCGCCAGATCGAGGCCGCGCTCGTAGCCATGCAGCATGGCCTCGAACACCCGCTCGCTCCATTGGTAGAAGCGGCCTTGTTGCGTCTCGTGATGAGCGCGCAGGAAGCGCGAGGCCATCATCGGGGTCAGCGTCAGCGACACCAGCATCGAGACGAAGATCGTCATCGCCAGCACGACGGCAAATTCGCGGAACAGCCGCCCGATGATGCCGCCCATCAGCAGCAACGGGATCAAAACCGCCACCAGCGAGATGCTGATCGAGACGATGGTGAAACCGATTTCGCTGGCGCCGCGGAAGGCCGCCGCCATCGGCCTCTCGCCGTCCTCGATATAGCGGCTGATATTCTCCAGCATCACGATGGCATCGTCGACAACGAAGCCGACCGCAATCGTCAGCGCCATCAGCGAGAGATTGTCGAGGGTATAGCCGAACACCCACATCAGCGAGCAAGCGCCGAGCAGCGCCAGTGGCACGGTCACGGCAGGGATGACGGTTGCCCAGAAGCTGCGCAGAAACACGAAGATCACCATCACCACCAGCGCAATGGTGAGCAGCATGGTGAATTGCACGTCCTCGACGGCAGCGCGGATCGTCGTGGTGCGGTCGCTCAGCACGTCGACCTGAATCTGCGGCGGGATCGCCGCTATCAGCCGCGGCAGGGTCGCCTTGATCTTGTCGACGGTGTCGATGACGTTGGCGCCGGGCTGCTTGAAGACGACGAGGAAGACGCCGCGCTTGCCGTTGGTCCAGGCGGCTTGCTTGGCGTCCTCGGGTCCGGACACGGCCTGGCCGATGTCGCGGATGCGCAGCGGCCCGCCGTTGCGGTAGGCGATGATGACGTCGTTCCAGTCCTTCGATGCCGTCAACTGATCGTTGGCGTAGATCGTGTAGGCGCGGGTGTCGCCGTCGATATTGCCTTTGGGGGCGTCGACCGTGGTGATGGCGATCTGCGCGCGCACGTCCTCCAGCGACAGGCCTTTTGCCACGAGCTTTGCCGGATCGATCTGGACGCGGATCGCCGGTTTCTGCTGGCCGCCGATACTGACCTGGGCTACGCCGGAGATCTGGCTGATCTGCTGGCCGAGCTGCACGTCGATGGTGTCGGAGACTTGCGTGAGCGGCAGCGTGTCCGAGGTTGCCGACAGGATCAGGATCGGCGAATCCGCCGGATTGACCTTGCGATAGGTCGGCGGCGAGGGGAGGTTCTTCGGTAGCTGCCCGCCGGCGGCATTGATCGCGGCCTGCACGTCGTTGGCGGCGCCGTCGATGGCGCGGTTGAGATCGAACTGGATGGTGATGGCGGAGGTGCCGAGATAGCTCGTCGACGTCATCTGCGCGATGCCGGGGATCTGCGCGAACTGGCGCTCCAGCGGCTGGGCGACCGACGAGGCCATCGTCTCGGGGCTGGCGCCGGGCAGGTTGGCCGTGACCTGGATGGTCGGGAAATCCACCTGCGGCAACGGCGCGACCGGCAGCAACGGATAGGCGACGAGGCCGACAAAGAGGATGCCGGCCATCAGCAGCGATGTGCCGATGGGATAACGGATGAAGGGGGCTGAGATGCCGCCGGTCATTCCTGCCCGGCCTTCGCGGCTGTCGCATCCGCGATGTTGGCGCCGACCAATGTCCCCGGCTGCACCTTGTATTGGCCCGACGTGATGACGCGCTGCCCCGGAGACAGACCGTCATCCACCACCGAGCGGCCGTCCATCGATCGCGTCACCTTGATCTTGCGCAGCTCCGCCTTGTTCTCGGCGTTGACGGCGAAGGCATAGAGGCCGTCATTGCCATGCTGGACGGCATCGTCAGGGATCAGGGTTGCATCCTTCAGGGTCGTGATCAGCAGCCGCGTCGACACCGATTGTCCCGGCCACAATTGATGGTCGGTGTTGTCGAACACCGCTTTCAGGCGGATCGTGCCGCTCGTGGTGTCGACCTGGTTGTTGATCAGCGCAAGCGTGCCGGTCGACAGCTCTTTCTTGCCGTCGGTCGACAGCGCGATCACCTTTGGCGGCGCGGCAGCCAGCGCTGCCTTGATGTCAGGGAGCTGCTCTTCGGGAGCGGTGAAGATCACCGCGATCGGTTCGACCTGCGCGATGCTGACGATGCCGGTTTGCGTGGCGGAATTGACGATGTTGCCGACATCGACCTGGCGAAGGCCGACAATTCCGGAAATCGGCGCCTTCACGGTGGCATAGTCGAGCTGCGTCTGCGCATTGGAGATTGCTGCCTGATCGGCCTCGATCTGTGCGGTGAGTTGCGCGACCTGCGATCGCTGGGTGTCGGTCTGTTGCCGCGTGGCGAATTCGCCGAGTTTGGTGTAGCGCTGCAAGTCGAGATTGGCGTTGGCGAGATTGGCCTCGTCCTGCGCTTTCTTGGCCTTGGCCTGGTCCAGCGCGGCCTGGAACGGGCGCGGATCGATCTCCACCAGCGTGTCACCTTCCTTGACCGCCTGGCCCTCTTTGAAGTCGATCTTGTTGATCTGGCCGTCGACCCGGGTGCGCACCAGCACCGTATTGAACCCCTGGACCGTGCCGAGACCGGTCAAATAGACCGGAAAATCGGCCTTCGCGACGGTTGCGATCTTGACGGGAACGGGGGTGTGAACGGGGGCCTTCTGGGCCGTGCGGTCTCGTTCATGAGCAAATCGTTGCCAGCCGAAATAGCCACCGGCTGCGATCACGGCGGTCAGCAAAACCCAACCGATGGTGCGTGTGCGGGACATGCGGGCTCTTGGGTTTCGAGAAACAAGTATGGGTGCTCAAAACGGTTCCCCAACCCAGAGATAATGTGCATGCACTTTATGTGTAAACACACTATAACTTGAAGAATCCTAAACAATTGGAAAGGTTTGGGGTGGTCACCCGACGCTATGCTGCGGTGGGATCATCCCGTTGAACACGATGTCACTGGATCTGAAACGTCAGTTGATTGCGCAGCTCGTGGAGAGCTCGCGTCTGCTGCGCAACTACATTGATGGCCGCGCCAAGACGCGGGGCACCACGCGCGCGCAATGGATCGTGCTGTTTCGGCTTCGCCAGCAAGAGGGCCTCTCGCAGGTCGATCTTGCCGAGGTGCTGGAGCTGCAGCCGATCTCCCTGGTGCGCTTGCTTGATCGCCTCGTCGAACACGGTCTGCTCGAGCGGCGCCCCGACCCCAGGGATCGTCGCGCCAACAGGCTGCACCTGACGCGGGCGGGGCGACGACTGGTCGACGATCTCGACGCTCTGCGCGATTCGATCGCAACCGACGTGCTACGGGACATTCCGACCGACGCGATCCGCACCAGTCTGCAGACGCTCGTCGATGTCAAAGAGCGCATCAAGAGCTCGAGCGAGCCGCGTAGCGATATCGCCGCGAAATAGCGCGAAATCGCGTGCTCGGCGGAGCGTCGCCAAGTTAGAATCGTTATTAGAACTGTTGTAAAAAGCGATACCTTAGAACCGTTTAAAGCTGGGGCTTTAGAATCTCTTTGAACTGGTTCGATTCATCCTTGGTGTTGCCTGCATCGCATTGACCGAAAAATTTGCGCTCGATAGTCGTCACATCGGGACAGTTCGTCGCGCGTCGAAATTGCGCGGGACGGCTTGCAAGGTGGCCAGTGGGGCGCGCGATAATGACGACAAGCAATAAGAAGAATCTTGTGAACGGCGTTGCGACCGCAGCGCTGCTGTCGGCAAGCTGCATTGCGCTCGGCCTTATCGCTGCGCCCGGAAAAACCTTCGCGCAGTCTGGTAGCTCGCAGCTTCCTCCGGTCCAGGTTTCCCCGCCGGACGAGCCGAAGCGCCGCGCCACCAACACCAACGGCACGCAGCGCGCCAATCGCTCGGCGCAGCGGCGAACCCAGGCCGCGCGCCAGCCGCAGGCTGAGTCGGCCGCGTCCAAGTCCTTCAGCCAGTCCCAGGAAGCGCGCACCGGTACATCAGGCGTCTACAGCAACTCCACATCGGTGGCGACCAAGACCAACACCCCGCTGCTCAATATTCCGCAATCGGTCAACGTCGTGACCAAGGAATTCATCCGCGACCAGAATTTCCAGAGCGTCACCGACGTGACGCGCTACGTCCCGGGTGTTGCCATCCACCAGGGCGAGGGCAACCGCGACGAACTGGTCATCCGCGGCGTCGATTCCAGCGCCAATTTCTTCGTCAACGGCTTTCGCGATGACGTGCAGTACTTCCGCGACCTCTACAACACCCAGAGCGTCGAGGTCCTGAAGGGGCCGAGTGCGATGATCTTCGGTCGCGGTGCCGGCGGCGGTCTCGTCAACCGCACGCTCAAGGACGCCGACGGCCAGCGCGTCTACGAGGCCTCCGCTACGGTCGGTTCGTGGAACGACAAGCGCGTGACGCTGGACGCAGGGCAGGCGGTCAATGACAACGTCGCGGTGCGCTTCAACGCGATGTACGAGAACAGCGACACTTTCCGTCAGTATGGTCATCTTGAGCGCTACGGCATCAACCCGACGGTGACGCTGAAGCCGGACGATGACACCAAGATCAAGCTTTCCTACGAATACTTCCACGACTTCCGTCTGGCCGATCGCGGCAACCCCTCGCAGGCCTTGCCCGGTGTCGGCACAAACCCCGGCAGCGGCGCCACGCGCTTCAATCCGACGACGCCGTTCGCGCCGAACGGCAATCTCTCCGTCTTCTACGGCAGCCCGATCTACAACTATGCGAAGGTCGAGCTGTCGACGGCCCAGGCCATCGTCGAGCACGATTTCGGCAACGGCCTGACCATGAGGAACGGCACGATCTACTCCGACTACAATCGCGGTTATCGCAACGTCTATCCCGGCGGCACCGGCGTGCCGGCAGCTCAGGCGGCAGCGCTCGGCGCCGGCGCCGTGACGCCGGACCAGAGTACGGTCACCCTCAACGCCTACCAGAACTACACGCCGCGCGAGAACTTCTTCAACCAGAACGACTGGGTCTGGAAGACCGACACCGGTCCCGTCCTGCATACGATTGCGTTCGGCACCGAGATGGGCCGTCAGACCGGCCTGTCGTTACGCAACAGCGGCCAGTTCCCGCTGAACGGCGGCGCTTCCTGGGTTGCCGTCAATCCATTCAATCCGACCTATTTCGGACCGGTCACCTTCAACCACATCGCCAGCGACGCCAACAGCAGCTACCAGCTCAAGGTCGAGTCCGCCTACGTGCAGGACCAGATCGAGATCACGCGATGGCTGCAACTCGTGCTCGGCGCACGCTACGACATCTTCGACCTCCAGGCGTTCGACCAGAACACGTTTACCACGCGTCAACGCGCTGACTACAAATGGTCGCCCAAAGCCGCCGTCATCTTGAAGCCTATCGACACGGTGTCGCTCTATACGGCCTGGAGCATCAACTACCTCCCGGCCTCAGGCGACCAGTTCAGCGCGCTCAGCAACGGCACGTTGATCCTGCAGCCGCAGAAGTTCGAGCAGACCGAAGTCGGCGCCAAGTGGAACATCAATCCGAAATTGCTGTTCACTGCGGCGGCCTATGAACTCATCCGCACCAACGTGCCACTGGCCAATCCCAACGGCGACGGCACTTTCTTTCCCTCCGGATCGCACCGGATCCGCGGCGCCGAAACCGCGTTGACCGGCTACATCACGCCGGAATGGCAGAGCGTGCTGGGCTATGCCTATACGGACGCGAAAATTACCAGCGCCACGTCGCCGACGATCCTCCCGGGCAACCGCGTCCAGCTCGTGCCCTACAACCAGTTTTCGTGGTGGAATAAGTATCAGTTCACCCCGATGTGGTCGGCCGCCGTTGGCGTGATCTATTTCTCCGACTCGTTTGCATCGTCCGACGACACCGTGCGGTTGCCCGGCTTCGTCCGCGTCGATGCGGCGGTCTATGCGAAGATCGACGAGATGTGGCGCGTGCAGCTCAACGTCGAGAACATCTTCAACCAGGGTTACTGGGCGACCGCAGACGGCAACAACAACCTGTCACCAGGTCAGCCGCGCACCGTGCGGCTGACGGCGACGGCGAAGTTCTGATCGGGCAGATGAGGCGTGCCGGTCCCGGCGCTTATTCCCGGGATTTGCGGGAACGAGATCTGCGCTGCCGCATCTTTTGTCTGGGTCGGGGGCATGTTACGGCATCTCCAGGCTCACGATGGCACGGCCAAATCTGCGTGATTTAGAGCGATTTTGGTGAGGGGCCCTTACTATCGCCGGTCAAGCGGTGCTACCGCATCGGTGATTGGGGGCTGGTCCGAAGGACAACACGGTGATGTTTAGAACGGTTCTTAAATTGCTGGTTGCACTGGCAATGGCTTCGCTGGCCTCACTCGCGATGGCGCAGCAGCAGCGCCCGAGCGCGCCCGCGCCGCAAGCCCCGTCCGTTGCCGCTCAACCGGCGGCACCGACGGCCGTGCCTTCACAGGCGCCTCCTTCAGCCGCGACGCCTGCAGCAGCCCCGAGCGCGACGACGCCGGCCGCACCGACTGCTGCTGCACCGGCTGCCGCGACGACGGCGGAGAACGCGGCGAAGCCGACCTTCATCGTGCCGAAGGAATTGTCGCCGTGGTCGATGTTCATGTCGGCCGACGTCGTGGTGAAGGGCGTGATGATCGGCCTTGCCTTTGCCTCGCTCATGACCTGGACGATTTTCATCGCCAAGATGATCGAGCTGTCGATCGTGCAGCAGAAGGTGCGTTCGGCGCTGCGCAAGATTGCGGAGGCGCGCTCGCTTGCCGAAGCGCAGTTTGCGCTGGGCTCGAAAGAGGGCGTGCTGCCGTCGCTGCTGGCGGCCTGCATGCGCGAGGCGCGTTTGTCGGCCGGCATCTCCAGTGATGCCGGCATCAAGGAACGCGCCGCCTTGAGCTGTGCCGAGATCGTGCGCGCCGAAGCCCGCCGCGTCCGCTTCGGCATGGGCCTGCTCGCCACCATCGGCGCCACGTCGCCCTTCGTCGGCCTGTTCGGCACCGTCTGGGGCATCATGAACAGCTTTATCGGCATCTCGAAGGCGCAGACCACCAACCTTGCCGTGGTCGCGCCCGGCATTGCGGAGGCCTTGCTTGCGACCGCGATCGGCCTTGTTGCGGCGATCCCGGCCGTCATCATCTACAACCACTTCGCGCGGGTGACGAAGGGCTATCTCGAGCTCGTCAATCGTGCGTCGGGCAGCGCAGCGCGGCTGTTGTCGCGCGATCTCGACCGCACCCATGTCAGCGCGCCCGGCAATTTGTCGCGCGCAGCGGCGGAGTAGGCCATGGCCGTTTCGATCGCCGGCAGCGAATTCGACGACGAGGGCGACTTCGCCGAGACCCACGAGATCAACGTCACGCCGTTCATCGACGTGATGCTGGTGCTCTTGATCATCTTCATGGTGGCGGCACCGCTGGCGACGGTGGATTTCCCGATCGATCTGCCGACGTCGTCAGCAATCCCGCAGAAGAAGCCGGACAAGCCGACCTATGTCAGCATCAAGCCTGATCTGACAATTGCGATCGGGGAAACGACGGTCAAGCGCGGCGAGCTGATTGCGGCGCTCGAGCACACCGCCGAACTCACCAAGGATCAGTTCATCTTCCTGCGCGCCGATCGCGCCGTCGCGTATGGCGACTTGATGGATGTCATGGAGCTCCTGCGCCTCGGCGGCTATCAACGGATCAAGCTGGTTGCGCTGGAAGGCGTGCCCGCTGCGGCGGCGCCAGCGCCGGATGCTACCAAGCCCTGAACGGGCGGACCGACATGTCGAACGACGAACTTGAGCAACGACCTTCGCGATGGTTGTGGGGCCTTGCGGCCATCGCAGCGCTGGCGCTGCACTTCGGTGGTGCCGCGCTCGCCGTCGCCCATCTGCAGGGGACGGACGACGCCGACGGTCTCGACGCCAACGGCGTCGAGATCGCGTTCGAGATGGCCTCGCCCAAGGTTACCGACGACCAGTTGCCGCCAGGGCCGGACTCCGACGCATCGATGGCGTCGCCGCAACTCGCCGAGCAGAAGGCCGAGGTGAAGGAAACCGAGCTGCCGCAGGACAAGCCGGACGAAGCCGAAACGCCCGACCGTATCGTGACGGAAAACCAGTCGAAGAAGCCGGAGGAAGACGACCCGAAGATCGCGGCGGTGCAGACCCAGGCATCCACCGAGTCGGTCGCGCAGGAAGCGACCTCCCGCCAATCGCTGGACGAGAAAGCACCGGAAGCCGAGAAGGCGAAGGCGCCCAATCTCGGCATCGGCAAGGACCAGAACAGGCTCGCCGCCGACTGGGGCCGCCAGATCAGCGCCTATTTCGAGCTGCACAAGCGCTATCCCAAGGTGAAGAAGAACAAGTCGGCGACGGTCAAGATCAGCCTCGTGCTCAATCGTCTCGGCAACGTCGTAGACGTCGGCGTCCTCGAATCCTCAGGCGATCCCGCCTTCGACGAAGCCGCGATCTCGATGGTCCGTCGCTCCGACCCGGTGCCGCGTCCGCCGGCCGCGCTGACGCAGGATACGTTCAGCTACAGCCTGAATGTGAATTTCAACGACCGGAAATGATGAACGGAAATGGCCGGGACAAAGCCCGGCCATGACGAAGATGCGTAGGGCGGATTAGCGACTTGTCCGCCGTAGCTCAAAGAGCGAAGGCGGAAGCGTAATCCGCCGTTCTTTGTCGAGGCGAGATGGCGGATTACGCTTGCGCTAATCCGCCCTACAATCCGTCCTCAGCTCTTCTTCAACAGCGGGCACACGCTCTTGTCGAGCGGCAGGAACGCTTCCTCCGCCGGGATCGTCGCCACCGTCTTGTAATAGTCGAACGGATATTTCGACTCGGCCGGGCTCTTCACCTCGAACAGATAGGCCGGATGGATCTTGCGACCGTCGGCGCGGATCGAGCCCTTGCCGAACAGCGGATCGTCGGTCGGCATCTCCTTCATCTTGGCGACCACGGCGCGGCCGTCATGGGGATTGCCGCCGAGCGCTTCCAGCGCCTTGAAGTAATGGATCAGCGAGGAATAGATGCCGGCATGCACCATGGTCGGCGGGGTCTTCTTGTAGCGTTCCATGAAGCGCTTGGAGAAGGCGCGGGTCTGGTCGTTCATGTCCCAGTAGAAGGTTTCCGTGAAGTTCAGGCCCTGCGCCACCTTGAGCCCGAGCGAATGAACGTCGGTCAGGAACATCAGCAGGCCGGCGAGCTTCTGTCCGCCTGCGACGATGCCGAACTCGGCGGCCTGCTTGATCGTGTTGGTGGTATCGCCGCCGGCATTGGCCATGCCGATCACCTTGGCCTTGGAGGCCTGCGCCTGCAGCAGGAAGGACGAGAAGTCGGCATTGTTGAGCGGGTGCTTGACGGTGCCGATCACCTTGCCGCCATTCGCTGTCACGGCCGCGGCGGTGTCGCGCTCCAGCGCCTGGCCGAAGGCGTAGTCGACGGTCAGGAAGAACCAGGTGTCGCCGCCGGCTTTCACCAACGCCTTGCCGGTGCCGTTCGCCAGCATGTAGGTGTCATAAACCCAGTGCACGGTGTTGGGCGAGCACTGCGATCCCGTCAGGTCGGACGAGGCCGAACCCGAGTTCAGGTTGACGACGTTCTTCTCCTTGGCGAGGTTGGCGATCGCAAGACCCACGCCGGAGCTTGCGAGATCGACGAACACGTCGACCTTCTCGACGTCGATCCACTGCTTGCCGATGTTGACGCCGACGTCGGGCTTGTTGAGGTGATCGGCCGAGATCAGCTCGACCTTCCAGCCCTTGGCCAACAAACCGGAATCCTCGATCGCCATCTGGGCGGCAACGGCGGAGCCGGCGCCGCCGATATCGGCGTAGAGGCCGGATTGGTCGCCGAGGTTGCCGACCTTGACGTTCTTGTCGAGCGTCTGGGCGAACGCGCTGCCGGCAAAGACGAGGCTCGTGGTCAACGCGAAGGCTGCGAGCGATCGTTTCATGTTCCCTCTCAAATGTTTCTTGTGATTGAGGTGCAATTGCCCGGCCATTATGGCCTTGATCGATGCGGCCGCCTAGCGGCAGGCGGCCGAAGGCCGCGGTGTGAGAAATTTCACCGCGCGGACTATGGCTTTGTGCAGAGCGGGATGGCGGCTGCTACCGCCAGAGATAGCGGATGCCGGCGTAGACCACGACGAGGCAGATGAAGATCAGCGCCACCGGCAATTTCGGTTTTTGCGCAGGGCCGCTATTGCCGGCCACCGGCCGCGGCGCCGGGCGGCGGAATGCGGTGACATTGTCGGGCACAGGTTCGGCCTTGCGCGAGGGGAGTTCGGGCGGGGCACCGCCGCCACCCATCTCGGCATAGTAAGACTTGTAGATCAGCAGGATCGTGGCTTCCGTCGCCTCCGCATCCGTCATCTGCTTCAAGAGGCGCTGGTAGCTCACAAGGAAATTCTGCGCCTCCTGCGGCAGAGCCGAGGTTCCATTGAGCTTGGACAGCATTTTCCAGGTCGCGAAGTCGGCGCGCGCGCGGGTATCGGCGCGTCGGGCAATCAGCATATCGGCGGCTTTGACCAAAGGGGTCCTCATGTGTTGCCGGTCGCGAACAGGACGAAGTTCAAGACATAACCCGCCAGTGTCCCCAGTATCGCCGAGATCACATCAAGATTTAGACCGAGTTTAGCGCCGAGCAATGGCAACAGGATCAGGGCGCCAATCAAAATCAGCATGCCAAAGGGTTCGAGCCGCGCGAGCGCATAACCGAGCGGCCGCGGCAGCAGGCCGACCGCGACCCGCCCGCCGTCGAGCGGCGGGATCGGCATCATGTTGAACACGGCAAGAATGACGTTGAATTTTAGCGAATTTATCAGGCTGTCTGCCACCCACTTGGCATAGTCGGCCGGCACGATCGGCAGCGCATGGAGGGTAACGCCCGCCGCCAGCGCGAGGAGAATGTTGGTCGCGGGCCCGGCGAGTGCCACCCAGACCATGTCAAGGCGAGGGTGGTTGAGGTTGCGGAAATTCACCGGCACTGGCTTGGCGTAGCCGAACAGGAACGGCGAATGAGCCATCAGCAGCACCGCCGGCAGCAGGACGGTGCCGAACGGATCGATATGCTTGATCGGGTTGAAGCTGACCCGGCCGAGCTGCCAGGCCGTGTTATCGCCCAGGCGCCAGGCGACGAAGCCATGCGCGGCTTCATGAAAGGTGATGGCAAACAGGATCGGCAGCACCCACACCGATACGTCATAAAGCGAGAAATTCACCCAAACTGCCCCGGTTCGACCTTGACGGTTCGAACTAGCATATTTCCTGACCTCCCGCGAACGGCCGCACCGCGGTGTCAGCGCGGTTACTGCAATGCGGGGTCGGTCTTCGGGCGGAATTCTGTTGTCGCGATCCAGATGCCGACGAAGACCGTAACAGTTCCCGTGGCGAGATTCCATCGCAACGGCTCATCCAGCAGCGTCGCACCGACAAGCGCAGCCGCGACCGGGTTGACGGTCACCGAGATCGCAACGCGGGTCGGCGTGGTTCGCTCCAGCGCGAAGGACCAAAGATAAAAGGTCAGAGCGCTGCCCAAGGCGCCAAGATAGAAAGCGGCAAGCCATTGCGGCGGACCAAATGCCGCGACGGGCGCGAAGCTGCCGTTGAGCCGGGCCAGAATGATCAGGAGGCCGGCGCCGGCAGCCATCGCCAAGGTGGTGAAGGGTATCGGACCAGAGCGGGCGATCAACGGTCTTGACCAGATGCTGTAGAGCGCCATGCACAATGCAGCGCCGACCATCAGCAGATCGCCGCGCCACGCGCCGTCCGGCGCCGTCGCAAGGCCCATCAGCAATGCGATTGACACGCCGGCGATTGCCACCAGCACGCCGGCCGTCTTTCGCGCGGTCAATGGTTCGCTGCCGAGGGCGGCGCCGACCACCATCGTCAGGAGTGGAAGTGTCGACAGCGCGAGCGCGCCGCGGGCGGCCGTGGTGAAGATCAGCGATGCGTTGAACAGGATGGGAAACAACGCAAAGAACAGCAGGCCCAAACCGATCACGGCCGGCCAATCATCGCGCGGTGGCCAGCGATGCCCCTGCACCAGCGCCGCCGGCAAGAGCAGGAAAAAGCCTATCCCGAAGCGGAACGAGCCGATTGCCAGCGGATCGATGGCGGCGACCAGGAAGCGCGTTGCCCCTATCGACGTTCCGCCCAGCGCGCTCGACAAAACCGCAGCCAATACGCCCCAAACTTCGCTCATCGCTCATCCTCGCGTCACGGGGTTGCGACCCTAGGAGAGACGCGGTAATCAAGGAATGGAATTTAATTGATGCCTCTAATCGCAATTTGTGATGATGGTGCCATGGATCCAGATCTGCTTCAGGCCTTCGTCGCGGTGGCCGAACATCGCTCTTTCACCCGTGCGGCGGTGGCGCTGAACCGGACGCAATCGGCCGTCAGCATGCAGGTGAAGCGGCTCGAGGAGCAGGTCAGCGCCGAGCTGTTCCTCCGCACCAAGGCCAATGTGAATGTCAGTGCGGCCGGTGAACGGCTGATCGGGTACGCACGCCGCATTCTCAGCCTGAACGAGGAGGCGGTCGGCCGGGTGCGCGAGCACACCGTGGAGGGCAGTGTCCGACTTGGCGTGATGGACGATTACGGGACGCTGCTGATGCCGCCGCTGTTGGCGGGCTTCATCGCCAGCTATCCGCTGATCCACGTCGAGATGGAAACGGGCCTGACGTCGACCATGCCCGGCCGGCTGGGCAAGAATTTTGACATCGTCATCGCCATGCATGCGGAGGGACATTCTGAAGGCCAGCTGCTGCGGCGCGAGCAAGCGGTCTGGGCAGCGAGTCTAGAACATCACGTCGAACAAGCGACGCCGCTTCCGGTGGCGCTTTTTCCGCAGGGTTGCCTGGTTCGTGGCTGGGCCATGCAGGCACTCGACAAGGCGAACCGCCCGTGGCGGCTCGCCTTCGTCAGTCACAGCCTGTCGGCGGTCGAAGCCATCGCGGCGCAGGGCCTCGCGGTGACGGTGTTCAAGTCGGGTACCTTTCCCTCCAGACTGCGAAGGCTGACCGAGCGCGACGGCCTGCCCCCGCTTCCGGGCGCGGAAATTCGGCTGCATCGCGCCGCAAAAATGTCGCGTGCTGCGACGCTGCTGGCCGATCATCTGGTTGCGACGTTGGCCGAGCCTGTGAAGGGTAGGGGCGCGGGCCGCAAGCCTACTGCGGCGGAGCTTCCTGATACTGCGGCAAGGCGTCGTCGATCCTGACCCAGGCGATCTTGCGCGACACAAAGATATGCTCGGTCGGGGCGAACACGTTGGGGTCGTCGAAGGTGGCCAGCGCCACGCCGGCCGCCGTACCGTTGGTGCGCCAGGCAAACAGCCGCGTGCCGCATTGCTTGCAAAACACCCGTTCCAGCCGCTCCGAGGTCGGGTAGCGCGCAGTTTCGCCGGTGACCGTCAGCGCAGTTTGCGGAAACAGCGCGCGGGCGAAATAGGGCGAGCTCATCGCTTTCTGGCAATTGCGGCAATGGCACATGCGGACGTTGACCGGCTCGCCCTCGGCCTTGAAACGAACCGCGCCGCAGAGACAGCCGCCTTCGTGGGTCATCGCACCAGCCCTTCGTTCTCCAAGTCCACAATATGCTCCGGTCGAAAACCGCGTGAAAGCCGACGTTGTGACTGTCAGCTATGTCCGGGGAATAGACGGACATTTCGTTGGTTTCAACAGGCGTATATCCTGCGTGCGCGCCAACCGGCCGCGGTTCGCCGCCCGCGCCTCGATACAAGTTGCAAGGGAGGAAACAATGAACAGAATACTGACGATACTCGCACTCGGCGCCGGCCTGCTCGCAGGCCTCGCCGCACCCGCGCAGGCGGCGGATGTGTCGCTCCTGCGCATCGCTGACTGCGGCACGCAGCAGGCGCCTGTCGCCGTCAATCAACGCTTCTCGGATACCTATGCCTATGGCGAGCTGAAGGTCCAGTTCGTCTTCAGCTGCTATCTCATCAAGCACGGCGACGAGTACATGATGTGGGACACCGGCCACGCCATGACGGCGCCCAATGTTGCCCCGAAAGTAAGCCTGGTCGATCAACTGGCAAAGGTCGACGTCAAGCCCGAACAAATCAAATATGTCGGCATCAGCCACTATCATGCCGACCACACGGGCCAGATCGCCTCATTTCCCAAGGCAACGCTGCTGATTGGAGCGAAAGAATGGGATGCCATTTCCGCGCCAAAGCCGGCGGAGGGCGTGAACTACAAGCCGTTCGAAAGCTGGATCAAAGGCGAGAACAAGGTCGAGCCGCAAGCGATCGACAAGGATGTCTTCGGTGACGGCTCGGTGATCGTGCTGCGCACGCCAGGTCACACGCCCGGCCATTCCAGCGTGCTGGTCAAGCTGGCGCAGATGGGTCCTGTGATCATTACCGGCGATGCCGTTCACTTCCGCGAGAACTACGATTCCGAGGGCGTACCCGCGTTCAACTTCGATCGCGCCCAGACGATCGCTTCGATCCAGCGCATCAAGAAAATCGCGGCGAACCTGAAGGCGACCGTCATCATTCAGCACGATGCGCGCGACGTCGAAAAATTGCCGGCGTTTCCGGCGTTTGCGAAGTAGGTCGCTTTGCTGTTCGCGCCTCATCCTGAGGAGCGCGGCACGCGCGCCTCGAAGGATGAAGACCCGTCTGGTGGCCTCGCCCTTCGAGAGGGCCGCAGAGCCTGTCATCGGGCCGCGCTTTGCGCGGACCCGTTGACGGCCCCTCAGAGAGTGAGGAGGTAGAGTCCGGTGCGCCGCTAATACGTCGCTCGGCCACCCGAAATATCGAACACCGCGCCGGTCGAGAACGCACAATCCTCCGACGCCAGCCACGCCACCATGGCCGCGAGTTCCTCGACCAGCACAAAGCGCTTCTTCCTTTCCAGCACATTGGGATCCTAAGCTTAGAATTCCACGTGGACAAGTTGTCGCGG